>TARA_A100001201_G_scaffold139461_1_pt1 | contig 21227 bp, 22 predicted proteins | sample TARA_A100001201 | Tara Oceans TARA_A100001201 (sample SAMEA2619872) | marine metagenome | biome: marine biome (ENVO:00000447); feature: surface water layer (ENVO:00002042); material: "saline water (ENVO:00002010), including plankton (ENVO:xxxxxxxx)" | depth 5 m | reverse complement strand
GGTTATACAGTATCAGGAGTCAACCAGGATGGAGGTGTTTATTTTGTAGAATCTCTCTATAATGGAGCTGGATACAACGCATCTACAACCACGACTGCACAAGGTGTAGTTAATTACGGTATTAAAGTGAAAGTGGATTCTAGAGCAGGAAAATACTTTAACTTTGAAGTTTTAAACGAAGGTGTAGCAGCCGAAGCTTTTGAGATGAATTTTGAACAATCTGCAGGAGTTAAAGGATACTTCCCTGAAGATGTAGTTAATATAGGTCTCACTGATAATGTTTCAGAATATATTAAAGCTTCCTTTAAAGATGCTGCAGGAGCTGAGGACAATGCTTGGACTCCTCCTACTTTATGGACTAGTAAAATGACTGGAGGTGTAAACTTAGAAGATTCTGGTGGTGACCTCTATCGAGACGCTAATCCTAGATTTGTTAAAATGGTAGACGGAACTTATTCACTATCTGGTGGTGTAAACGGAGATACCGCTGGAGGAGCTATTACAGGAGATGTAAGGTCTGCTCTCTTAGGAGCTGCTGCTACTAAAACAGGTATACACGCTCTAGATGATGATTCTCTTAACATATCAATGGCAGCTGTTCCAGGTATAACTGAACAACAAGTGCAAAACGAGTTGATTACACTAGCTGAAAATTCTCAAAACTTCCTAGCAGTAGTAGCTCCACCTGAAGGATTAACCACTCCTCAAAAAGCTATCAACTGGCATAACGGTCAAGGAGACGGTAGGACTGCATCTATCAACAGCAGTTACGCTGCAATATATTGGCCGTGGTTAAAAGTGTTTGATGTAGCTACTGCAACAGACATATATCTTGACCCAGCAGCATACGCTATCTCAGTAATGTGTCATACAGACGCTGTATCTGACCCGTGGTTCGCACCAGCAGGTTTAACTAGAGGTCGTCTAACTAAACCTACAGATGTAGAAGTTATCCTTAACCAAGGAGATAGAGACTCTCTTTACCAACCAGGAAACGCAGTAAACCCAATTGCAAAATTTGCACAAGATGGTATCTGTATCTGGGGTCAAAGAACAGCTCAGAGAACTCCAAGCGCTTTGGATAGAGTTAATGTCCGCAGAATGATGATTCAAATTCGCAAGATGATTCTAGCAGCTACTAGACAAATTGTATTTGAACCTAATGACCCTCTAACATGGAACAGAGTAGTTAATCTACTACAACCTGCTATAGATGAAATTCGCAGACGAAGAGGTATTACAGAGTTTAGAGTAATCTGTGATGATACTACAAACACTCCTCTCCGTATTGATAGAAATGAAATGTGGTGTAGAGTTCTAATTAAACCTACGAAAACAGCTGAAGTTTTAGTCTTCGAACTAAACCTGACTAACCAATCTGCTAACTTAGGTGGATAAAACTATATAATAAGGAGACTTACTAAATGGCAAACGCTTACTACGCAACACAAACACAGAGAACCCTAAATAACGGGGAACTTCCTACACTCTCTCATAGTTTAGAATCATTCCGTGCATTTCAATGGGAGGTAGAAATTATACTTCCTGCTGGACAAGATGGAGAAGATGTTCTAACTTTAGCTGCTAAATCAGTATCTCAGATAGCCTTTACATCAGAAGACATTGTAGTTGATAGGGTAAATGATAAATTTTTCTACCCTGGAAAAGTAACCCCTGAAGAGGTTACAATTACTTTCGATAACTTAGTAAAAGGTTCTGTAGCTGAAAAGCTGTTTGATTGGATGTCAAATACTTATGACCCAATCAATGGAGTGTTTACACCTCAATTCACGAATGGTAATGGAAGTTTCAAATCCCATATTAAGATTTACCAACTGGATAACGCAATGTTCCCAGTTAAACACGTTAACTTATACGGAGCTTACCCTAAAGCTTGGAAACTTGCCGAGTTTAATTACAGTACTAATGAATTCCACTCTGTAGAGTGTATCGTTCGTTACGACTTTGCAGTTCAATACGCAGGTTTGGATTAATTAAAAATAAAATCTTACTATAATAGGGTAGTTTCTTTATAGGGACTATCCTATCTTATTTTAAAATATGGAACAATTTAACTCTCTACTGACCTCTTATTCTAAGCTGAGGAAAAGAACCTATAGATTGGGTATATCCGAAACTCAAGAGATAGGGTCTAGAGCAGCAGTACGTCAGATTGATAAAGAGAGATTAAATATAATACAATCTCAGTTTAACAGGATAGGAAAATATTCCCACCTAGCTCCTCAATTAGCAACTGCATTTAAAACTGCTAAACCATTTGAGCAAAAAACAGATTCTGACTTAGTATGGATATCTAAAGACGGTACTAAATTTAGTTTTAGAGGAGATAGACCTGAAGCTAGTTCAAGTTTACCTATAGAATTTTTAGATGATATTATTCTTTTTTTGGAAAAAGGAGGAGACATATTAACCGACCCTAAAGACTTCATAGAAGGGGAAGAGCAAATGGAAATGAATCCTCTTACTATAGAATCAGCTAGACTTGCAAGGGAAATGGAAAATTCTATATCGGATTTAGTAACAATGGATTCTAGTCCAATCCCTAACATCTCCGCAGGTGACCTTAACTCTACTACAGCTTCTTTACAAATTTACAATAGAGACAATCCACTATACACTCCAATATCTCAATATCAATTTTTATTACATGCGATTATTGATTCTGAACAATTTTCCGAAGAAGAAATACAAGAAGCAGTTATAGAGAATCAACGAGATGCTATAGACCTTTTAAGTTTTATAAAAGATAATCAAGAAGATTTAGATAGAGCTTTATTGACTGGTCAATGTATCCAACCTTCTCCTCAGATATCAAAACTAAGAGAACGTTTTTTTATAAGCCAACTAAAGCCTGGTAATAAGAGATGTTTAAGTTATGGAAATTTTCAAGGAGACTCTACTAGCCCTCCTAAGATGAGCGGTATAATGGCTAGGATGAGAGAGACTGCAGGTAGTTCAGAAGCTACGCAAGAGAGCTGGATTAAATCCAAAACAGGAAAAGAAAAATCTGGTCGTATAGCTTCTGAAAAATTAGCAGGAGACCCCTCTAATGCTGTAGCTATATCTGCTCAAGTATCAAATTCAAAAGCTTCACAATCGTCTAGCTACATTTTTCAACTTGTAGATAAATATAAAAATGTAGGTATTTGTGTTGAGGAGGGAGACCCTCCAATGTCATTGTTTAACGTTGATAGTCCTCAAATAGCAACTCAACTAACCTCAACAATATCTGAAAAAACTTCTGTATTAGTTGATATGCATAGACGAATTAGAGTAGCTGAGAGAAGAGGAGCTACTCCTAACCAAGTAGGTAAATTAAAAAGAAGATACGCTGAAGCTGTAAGAGAGTTACAAGATGCTGCTGAGAGAGATTGTGAACAATTAAAAGATTTGGTTAAGGTTTCTAAAAAGAGTCTTAACGTTTTAGGAAGTTATCCTCCTGGAACTCCTACGGGAGTAGCTGAGTTAGTTAATGTTTTTGATACATTAGGAACAGATGAAGATGTTTGTGGCGCTGGAGAAGATTTTAAAAATACACTTTTAGAGATGATGTCTAGAGAGTTAAACAGTCCTTTACAAACAGCTTTAGAAGAATCAGATTTTGCAGGTAATGTAGAGATTACAGATTTACACCCCGATGGAAGAACAGTAAATCAGATTACTGGAAGGAAACAAGCTGGAGATGGGATATACCCTGTAGATTATGCCACTAGAGCTGTAGCCGATAATTTACTTTTATTTGATAACAAAGATGATGTAGAAATGTTTATGAGTAAATATAAAATAAATAAAGACAGTCAAAGTTCTAAATTAGTTTTAAATAATCCAGTAAACGGTAAGTACATTATTCCTATTTCAGATAAATTTTATACGGAATCAGGATTTACTAGCCAAGGTAAAATGGAAAAGCTAGGAGCTATGCAAGACGTTGAGTTTGTAAATCTAAGTATAGATAATACTTTTGGAAGTAATCATCCAAGCATAGAAGAGTTTAGAGACTCCATCCATCAAGAGAGAGAAGCGTACCTTTTAAATTACACATTAGCATCTCTTCAATTATCCGATGAGAACCTTCTTCCAGCTACAGGAGCTACTACAGCTGAGATAGACCTAGTTAAGAATAAAGATAGAGCTAGTTTAAGTGAGTTTATAAAAAATGAAATTTTAAGTTTACCACCTAATAATAAAGATAGAATTGAGTTGGAAGATTTACAGGTGGAAATTGAAAATTTTGATAAGAGTAGTGCTTCAGACCCAGCGTCTAAAGATTCAATAGCACAGAGGAATAACTTATCTCATAAAATAGCAGATGTAAAAAGAAAATCTCAAAGAAGAAATATGACATCAGCAAAGAGTAGAAAGAGTGAAGCTGCAGGGGAACATTTAAATAGGTTAGCTACTACAGGTTCGTCAGGAGCTATACTAAACGCTAAGTATTGGAGCTCTGCTGAAGCTTCTAATATAAGTGAAGATGATATTAGAATGTTAAATGCAATCTTATTCCAAGAGACTTGGTCAGGAAATAAAACATACACCTCTGAAATTAAAGAGTGCGTTAAAGGAGGGACTCGAAGAACTAATAGAAAAAGTGGAGCTATAGAAGTTTCCTTTACAGGAGGAGTTCATGCTACTAAAGCTTCTAAATTAATTGAAAAAATTAGGTCTGCTCAAGGTTAGTACATCTTTCAGTAAATAAATATAGTACTTCCCTTTTATAATAGCCTTTTCTTTTATATCGAACTTGTGTTCACATACTACAATATCTTTCTGTCTATCTTTCTTGTAGATTAATAACCACGGCTTATTAGCAGCTCTCCCATCTCTTCTAGCTTGGTCTATAAATTTATAGAAATTACTTTTAGGTTTCCACAAATCCTCTAAGGTAATATCATACCCTCTCTTAGCTTCTATTACAAATTTAAAATTTTCAGGTGTGATTAAATCCCCGTGAATCTGTAAATGCTCAGGAAGCTTATGAGTAGTAGCAAAAGCCCCAGAGCCTGGAGTCCTAGAAAAATCATTAGAGTTAAAGGTCTCATTCAGATTCTTAGCTAGCTGTCTTTCATAAGCTGCACCTTTTCTTTTTCCGTTAACTCTAGGCTTTACGTAAAAATCATTTTCTAAATTTAGTAAATCATTTGGGTCTTTTTTCGGTGGCATGTACTATAATAGAGAGTGGAAAATAAAAATAAAGTTATTCTAGCCACATTCAATCCTAATAAGATTAATTGGAAATTTAAAGTAAAACAATCGAAACGACGAATGAAACTATACATTAAAATGAATAAAGCTGAGACTGGTCAGTGGGACGAGCTCAGGAGAGCTGCTAAACCTAAAGAAATGAGCGATGATGATTTCGCTAAAGTATTATTTTATAAAGGGATAGATTCTTTTATGTCTCAAATGACTGATATGATTAACAACATGTCAGAAGAAGAGAAACAGAAAATGTACGCTGAAGCAGGTGTAGAAGTCCCGGAAGAAGCTAAGCAACCTACACGGGAAGAACTTGCAGCTAAAGGTAAAGCGATATTAGAAGAAACTAAAAATTCTAACAGCTCTAAAGACAATGGCTAGAACTATAGAAATCTTAAAGAAAGAGAGTATCCTTAATAATATTTTTAGAAGAAAGAGAGAAGAGAATTTTAATGTTCTTTATTACTCTAAATGGGATAAGTACTCTAACTCTTTATTAGAACATTTGGAGAAGTGGAAAGAACAGGAAGGGGATGAAAAACTTTACTTAGTTAACAGTTGGGATTTACCTCACTCTTTTGTAGCTTACAATGTTACCCAAGTACCATGTCTTATACAATCCATTAAAGGACGTATAAGGAAGACTGAATACTTACCTTATATTTATAAAAGCTTTAAACTTAGTAATCACAGTCAGGCTTAGAACCTGTTTTTAAATATTCAGGAGTTCTTAAATCTTGATATTTTTTAATTTTCTCCTGGTATTTTTTGTTCTTAGTGTACATCAATTTAAGATTGTTTACAATGACTGTAGTAAAGTAGTTAAATGCTGAACCGTGATTAGGGTCGAAATTCTTTAGAACTTTGAAAGCTAGTACAAAACACTCTTGTCGAGCATCATCAGGGTCTACCCTAAATTTGAACGTGTGTAAAATATTAGTAATTAAAAGGTCCAGTTTCTCAACTAATTCACTTTCATACTTAGAGGGGTCTGCGATATAATTTTTAATCAATTCTTCGAAGTCCTTGTTGTTTAAATAATGAGGTTTCTTTTTTTTCTTACCCATAACCCATAACAGATGAGCGATTTAGATAATTTATTTAATTCTTTTGAAAATTCCGAAGATGATGATGTATTTCGTCAACCTACAGGTGAGGAGAAGATTGTATTTATTCACGATTCTTATCAGAAGAAGTTTGGAAGGGTTTTTGAGTTCAGTGATGAGGAGTATCAAGTCCTAGATTCTTTGATACAGAAGTCTGACCTACCTTCCAACTCATACCAATTTGTAGCGGCTGTGAAGGACTTTAACGTTAAGGAGGAGGATATGACTAAGGAAAGCTTTGCGAAGCACAGAGAGCTTCTGGAGCAGGACCTAGAGGCTATTAAGCCTGACCTTGTGATACCTCTTGGAAATCTTGCTTTAAAAACCTTGACCAAGAAATCAGGTATCGGTAACAAGCGAGGTAAAGAGTTTATTGTAAAGCTGGAGGATGATAACCAGACTCAAATAAATATCGTGCCTTCTTACCATCCGTTTTCATTATATGCTGAGCCCAAGCTTAGAGGGCTATTTATCCAGGATTTAAATAATGCGTATTCTAAATTTATATTAAAAATAAATAAATTTGACGATTCTCCTTATGAATTGATTAATGGAGATATAGATAAATTTGACGAGTTGATGGATGAATGTATGAAGTCTGAAGCAGTGGCATTTGACCTAGAGACAGAAGGTCTTGATTTTCAAAAGCATCAGTTACTTACTTGTGGGTTTGCTTTCAAAGAGAATCATTCCTTCGTATTTCCTATATTCCATAAAGAAGCAGAGTGGACACCTTCAGAGTTAGACCATATTAAAAATAGATGTGGAGAACTAATGGCGTCCCCTTCCATCGTAAAGATTGCTCATAATATGAAATTTGATTATAAATTTCTCAGACAATGGGGGCTGAAAGACTTTAATAATATTGAAGACAGTCAAATTATTCATTCCCTGTTAGATGAAAACAAACCTCACTCTTTGAAGGACCTAACTAAAGAGTATTTTCCAAATGAATTGGACGTTTATTAATATGAAAAAAACAGTAGAATATATATGGATTGATGGGACTGAAGGTCACCGTCAAGTTAGAAGCAAGACAAAAGTACTGAATTCCGATGAAACTCCTGGAGATTGGAGCTTCGATGGAGGTAGTACAAACCAAGCTACTTTAGAAAACTCAGACACAGTTCTCAGACCTGTGAGATTGTATAAAGACCCTTTCCGAAAAGATGGAGATAATAGCATAGCATTGTGCGAGGTTTTAAATGCAGACCTTACTGCTCACGAGACAAACACTAGGAATGAGCTTGCGTTACATTGTGAACAATCTATGGTTAAGAATTATGAACCCTTGATAGGCTTTGAACAGGAATATACTTTGTTACGTCCTTACGGACCTTTAACAACTGAAAACCCTACCCAAGCTTATTGTGGAGTAGGAACTTCTAAGGTTCAAGGTAGGCAGTTAGCAGAAGACCACCTACAAGCTTGTTTGTACGCAGGTATAGAGATTTACGGCATAAACGCAGAAGTGCTAATAGGTCAGTGGGAGTTTCAAACAGCACCTATGGACCCTTTGAAAGCCGCAGACGATTTATGGACAGCTCGATATATTCTAGAGAGATTATCTGAAGATACCGACCACTATTACCAGGATGCATACTCAATATCTTTTAGCCCTAAGCCAGTTTCAGATGGTAACGGAGCAGGTTGCCATACTAACTTCTCTACGCATTTGATGAGGAGGGATATTAAATATATTCGCAGAGCGATGGAAAAACTTGAATGGACACATAATAGACATATGAAAATCTGCGGAGCAGGTAATAAAGAACGTTTGACGGGAACTCATGAAACATCAGAGTACGACACGTTCTCTTGGGGTGATTCTCATAGAGGTTGTAGCGTTAGAATACCCAACCATGTAGTTCTTAAAGGTAAAGGCTATTTGGAAGACCGTAGACCTGCTGCTAACTGCGACCCTTACGAAGTTGCATCATCTTTGGTGTATACTTTAATTCTTGAAAACGCAATGTCACCTTCTTATTCATGTTAACTGTAACTAACGGAGCTGAACATGATTGGGCTAACATGCCGTTGCATGATATGGCTATAGGTAACGCTGCAGACTGCGACCTTACTCTAAGGTGTTGGAAAAGGATGCGTAAAGATATGAAACCTTTAGGAGTCTCTCCAATATATGATAGATTATTGAAGGAGGTTACTGTAGCCCTTGCTGAGGTAGAGAATAGAGGTCTGAAGGTAGATGATGAGTATTTAAAAGAGCTTGATAAGACTTTAGGGGATAAGCTAGAAGATACTAGGAAAGAGCTTAATGATATGTCTCCTTTTGAAGAAGATTTAAATCCCAACTCTACTAAGGAAGTAGCAGATTTGCTGTTTACTAAAGAAGGTTTTAATCTTACTCCTACTATGGTCTCTGATAAAACTAAAGCTCCTTCAATTACAGAGGAGCATATGAAATCTGTGATGAAGGGATTATCATCAACCCATCCTGCTAAAAAATTCATAACAAAACTTTTAGCCTATAAAGTACTATCTAAACAATACAAAACATACGTCAAGGGTGTAGAAGCTGCGTTAGCTAATAATGAGAATGGGAGAATCTACTCTCAGTATAACTTCGCAAACACAGTAACAGGAAGATTAAGCTGTTCCAAGTATTCTGCAGGTAGGAAGAAGGAGCAGAGTAAAGGAGTTTCTTTTCACACTTTACCTAGAACCACAGCAGACGGAGTAAATCTTAGAAAGCTAATGATGGCAGATGAAGGTAAAGCTTTTATCGCAGCAGACTTCTCACAAGCGGAGCTACGAGTATTAGCTCACTGTAGTAACGATAAAAATCTAATAGATGCTTTTAAGTCTGGAGAAGATTTACACACTTATACTGCTTCTTTGGTTTTTGGAAAAACTCTAGGTGATGTTACTAAAGAGGAAAGGCAAGTAGCCAAGTCTTGTATCTTTTTGATTGTATATGGAGGCTCTTATAAAAAGCTAGCTGACCAGATTGGAAAGTCTGATGGATACGCCAAAGATATCTTCTCAAGGTTTCAAGCCCAGTTTCCTGGTATATTTAAATTTATGAAAGTAGTTAATAAATATACAAAAGATAAAGGATACTCGATGAGTCTCTTTGGACGAAGAAGAAATCTTCCAAACGTGAACAGCCCTATAACTAAGTATCAATATAGAGCACTTAGACAAGGATTAAATTTTGTAATCCAAAGCTCCACCTCTGACATGGTTTTAAATTCGTTGCTTAATATGCAGAATAAAATAAAAGAGTTAGGTATGGATGATGTTGAGATATTAGCTACGGTTCATGATAGTATTGAAGTTCAATGTGATAAGCAAAATGCAGGAGTCGTAGCCAAGCTAATCAAAGATGTCATGGAGGATATCAGCTATTTAAAAACTAAGTACAACATGGATTTTAAAGTTCCTATGAAAGTGGATGTAGAGATAGGAGATTCTTTTGGAAGTGTTGAGGAAGTTCACTTCGATGATAACAGACAACCTACGAACGTAGCAGATTTAATATAATGGGAAAACCTAGAGAATATCAATTAATGCTTCTTACAGATATACATTTAAGAAGTGATTACATCCCAGGGTTCTTGGATAAGCAAATAGAGACACTTATCAAGTTGGTTAATAAGAAACCACCCGACGGTGTTGTTATAAATGGAGATATATTTCATAAAAGAAATCCTCATGGACAAGAGCTTTTAGCTTTTGGTAAATTGTTAGATTCTTTAAAATGTAAAGATATTTATGTAAATACAGGAAACCACGATAGAATTAAAAAGGATGGAAGCTCCTGTACTACTCTTTCTTTATTTTCGGACAAAGCTAGGATTATAACTGAGTCTGAGACTATTAATATTGGAGGGGTTAATTTTGATTTTATTCCTCACTACGAAGATGAAGCTAAGATAGTTCAAGCTGTTAGAAAATCTAAAAACCATATGTTTGGTCATTTTGGGTTTGAGGGTTGTGTTTCCAATGGAGCTTATCTATATGAATCTAAATTGAAGAAGTTTCATTTCCCTAAAGATAAATTAAGTTTCTTAGGTCATATCCATAAACCTAAAATTTATGATGGTGGAAAGAATAATAAAATTTATGTCCTAGGAACTCAATACTCTAATTCTTTTGGAGAATCTAATACTAAAAAATTCTTACACACTCTTGTAATCGGTAGAGATAAATCTGTTAAAGTAGTTCGTAAGCCTATTGATATTGGCATACGTCACATTACTGGAACTATAGATGAGTTAGCAGTACTAAACAAAAAATTTAAATTTGATAATTTTTTTACTATACTAAGATTAAGTATAGACAGGTTAGATGAATATGTTGAAAGACAGTTGCATGAAAAAATTATAAAAGATTATAAGATAGCATATTTAGATATAGCATTTGAAGATATATTACCTAAGTTCGTATCGGACTATGCTCCTGACCAAAAGATATTTACATTGGACGAAGGGGTAATCAATGATTACTTAGATTCTAAAGATTCAATCTTCTCGAAGGATGAGTTATTAGATGCTTTAAAAATGATTAAAGAAGATGAAAATTAATTCAATTAAAATAGAAGGTTTCCTTTCAGTAAGAAACGCAGAAATCAATTTTGATAACTACTTTGGAATTACTAATATCCAGGGGTTAAACGAAGACACTAATCCTATATCATCCAATGGTGCAGGAAAGTCTACAATAATAGAAGCTGTATCGTTCGCATTGTTTGGAAAGACTATTCGGAAGACTACAGAAAAAAATCTAAGGTACTCACTTGCCAAAATCCCATGTAAAGTTCAAATTACAGTTAATGATAATGTAGTAATTACAAGAACTAAGAAACCTCCTTCTTTACTAGTAGAAGTAGATGGTAAGTCTTATACTAAAGAGGGTATTCTTCAAACTCAAGATTATCTAGAAAAGTTTTTAAATATTAATTATAATGTGTTTCTAGCTTCCATGGTATTTGGACAGCAGAACTCTATGAACTTCTTATCAGCTACTCCTGAGGAGAAGAGGTCTATAATTCAAAATTTTCTAAACATCTCAGACCTATTCAAGCATAGGTCAAAGATTAGGTCTTTGAAGACCAAGTTTAGTAATGAGAAAAAAGTATCAGCAACTCTACAAGCAGAGTCAATGCAGAAAGTAAACAATCTCAAAGGCACTAGTAAAAAATTAAAAAATTCACTAGACAAAGGGGAGAAGACTTTAAAGGAGGCAGATATATCTTTTGTAAAAAAATTCTCAATATCTGAACTACAGGAAATAGAAAACAAAAGAAACGAAATGGTTTTAAATTGCCAAGGAGTTGAAAATCAACTAAACACGGCTGTAAACACCATCTCCAGACTCAAAGACAATATTGAGAAGTATGAGAAGAATACTACGTGTGAGCACTGTAATAAGAAGCCTAGAGTTATATGGGAACAGTTAGAGTCTGATAAAGCAGAATTAGAGAAGTCTTATAAAACTAGGGATACCTTAATGAAAAAATTAACCAAACTTAATAGAGAGATTGATGACTATCATATCCCTATCAAATCTAGTGACTTTGAGCTTATTGAAAATCTAAAAAATATTGAAACTGAAATAAAAGTTATTAAGAAACAAATTAGAAACCAACAAACCATATCTAGGAAACATTCTGTAGAGATGGAAGAGGCTCAAAAGAAATACGACTTGATGAGATTTTGGGAACAAGCTTTCTCTGAGCAAGGTCTAATCAAATACATCATTCGTAACATTTTAGAATTTTTCAATACCCGCTCAAATTACTACCTCAACATCCTATCGAAGGGAGTTTTCTCTATAGAATTTGACGAAGTTTTGACTGAGTATATATCTAATGGATTGGGCGAGGTTTCCTTTGATACCTTGTCAGGAGGAGAGAAAAAGAAAGTATCTCTTGCTGTCATGTTATCTCTAAATGACCTGCTTAGATTGTCCGGAAAAGAAAAATCTAACATCATATTCTTCGACGAAGTTGCTGATTCCCTAGACAAAGAAGGAGTTAAAGGATTGTGCGAATTGATTGACGAATTGAAAGAAGATAAAAAAGTATTTATTATTTCTCATAATGAATATTTAACCTCTATAATAGAGGACGAAGCTACTGAATTAGTAGTAAAAAAGAAGCAAGGAACTACATCTTTTGCTTAAATCATACCTAAATACTATACTAATACAAAAAAATTATGATTAAACCATTTGGAACAAGATTATTAATCCGCAGGAAAAAAGCGGAAGAGAAGACTGAGTCAGGAATTATAATGCCTACTGAGATAGTCGAACAGAAATTTAACGAAGGAGAAGTAGTTAGAGCTTCCGACGATTGTAAAATATCTGAGGGTGAGTATGTATTTTTCGGAGACTACACAGGGCATGAAATCTATGAGCACTCTACGAAAGAAACTTTAACTTTAATTCTAGAAGAAGACGTTATATGTACGATGGAGGGGGACGAGTAATGGCATACGACATCCCTGAAGGCTCATTGCAACAATCCATCTTTATGGATAAGTACGCATTTCCAGGAGAGACAAAATGGAAGCAACTAGCTAAGAGAGTTTCAAAAGCCATAGCACTACCTGAGAAAGATGAGGTTAGAGAGCAAATAGAAAAGAAGTTTTTTGAAGCGATTAATTCCGCTGATTTTTGTCCTGGAGGTAGAATTTTATTTGGAGCAGGTCGTAACAAGTACAACATGTTAAATTGTTACGTTCTTGACCCTGAAGATTCGGTTGAGAGTATAGGTAAGACTATCTCTGATATGTATAAGATTTCATGTGCAGGTGGAGGTGTAGGCTTCAACTTCTCTAAAATTAGACCTAAAGGAGATGATATCCAAAACATTAAGTGGTCAGCTCCAGGCTCCATCTCCGTAATGAAGATGATTAACGAGATTGGTGAGCACGTAAGAGCAGGAAAGAATAGACGCACTGCGTTAATGTCTATCCTAGAAGTTAGCCACCCAGACTTCTTAGAATTTTTGGAAGTTAAGTTAGACCGTAAAGAGCTTACTAATTTTAACATTTCAGTTGCTATTAACAATAGGTTTATTGAAGCTGTAGAGAATGATGAAGAGTGGTACTTTACTTTTGGAGGTCGTCATAACAAATACTTTATGTATATTGTTGACCGTACAAATGCAGAAGGTGAAGTTGACCAAGTACGAGTAGTCGCTAAGGACGAAGAAGACGCAATCGGAAGAGCTGACCAGAACCATAAATCTGGATGGTCTGATAGTTTTTCAAATGCTGTAAAAGCTCCTCTAAAAGCTAAAGAAATCTGGGAAAGACTTTTAGACAACGCTGTTGAATCAGGAGAGCCTGGAGTATTTAATGTAGATTTCGCTAATGAGTATACTAACGTTTCTTACTTTGAAGAGATGCCTGCTACTAATCCATGTGGTGAGATTACACTACCTGCTTACGGTAACTGCTGTTTAGGTCATGTTAATTTAGCTAACATGGTAGATATGGATGGCAATATTGATTACCGAAGGTTAGCTAGAACAATTAGAGTAGGAGTTAGATTCCTAGATAATGTTCTTACTGCAAACACGTTTCCGATAAAAGAATGTGAGGAAGTTGGTCTAAGAAGTAGGCGTATTGGTTTGGGAGTTACAGGTCTTCACTATTTCTTGATTAAGGCTGGTTTTAAGTATGGTTCTGAGGCTTGTTTAGAATTTTTAGAGAGATTGTTCGCAACTATCAGAAACGAGGCTTACAAGGCTTCTATGTATCTTGCACGGGAAAAGGGTAGTTTTGAAAATTACGACTTTAGTAAACTAAAAAATGAAAAGTTTATGAAAACAATACCTGCGAGAATTAGAGCAGATATTAAAAAGAACGGTTTGCGAAATGCGGTAATGTTGACAGTAGCCCCTACTGGAACTATAAGTATGGTTCTAGGAGTTTCTACAGGATTAGAACCTATCTTTGCTCCTGTATATAAACGCACATGGAAAACCACTACTCCAGGAGTGTTTAATGAAAATGTAGTTATTGACCCTTTATTTAAGGAGATGTATTTACGAGGTCGGGATTTATCTCACTGCGTTGGTGCTTATGACGTAACTCCAGAAGAGCATATGAAAGTACAATCAGTTGTACAAGCACATATAGATTCCGCAGTATCAAAAACTTGTAACTTACCTAATGACTATAACTCTGAGCAATTGTATGATGATTTACTCTCACAAGCGCATGATTTGAAAGGGGTAACATTTTACAGAGCGGGCTCTAGAGGTCATGAGCCTTTACAGATTATAGACCATACTACGATTGATGTAGACGCTTTAATTACAGATGGTAAAGTTGAGGAGCTAGCATCATCCATAGATAATTGCGTTGATGGAGTATGTGAGCTGTGAGATTAGTTACCATTATAGCTTTACTGCTAGGAGCCTGTGGTCCGGGAGGGGAAGGTTATACTCCCCCTCCTACATGGGAATCTGAAGACTTGATAGGAATGTGGACTCTTATCCCTGATGATAACCATCCTGTCTTGATTGTAGAATTTCAAGAGGATGAGTGGGATATATTAGACATGTACTCTGAAGTTAGGCTTCGTCGTGTGTGGGATGTAGAATGGAATCGTATTCGTATATTTGCTTCACATGGTGATGTCACGAATAATGGTATTGTAGATTTTGGTATTAATTTCAGAGATGCAGTAATTCCTTACGCATACTTTGAAGGAGCTATGGATGAAGATAAGCTAGGCATTAATGGAATGGTTTATTTTTGGGGAGATGAAAGCAAACCTATAGGGTTCACCGCAGAAAAACTATAATGCCTGTTTACAATTACTACTGCGAAAGCTGTGACGAAATCTTCGATGATTTAGTAGATGGGTCGAAATATAAAGACCCTCAAGATTGTCCTACATGTGGAACATCTTCGGAAAGAACTGCTAGAGGTCAGAAGATACAAGCACATGGAGTAGGATTAGTTCATCACACTACTAGAGAAGATAGAGCTAAGACAGAACATAGGTGGATGGAGAAAGAGATTGAAGTTACTAAACGAGCCATTGAAGGCAAGTCAGGAGTTTCTCCATATACTAATTTTAAAATAAATAAAGAAGAAGCCGTTAAACAAGGTTTAGCTAAAAAAGTATCTGACAAGGAAGCTCATATTAGAAGAGAAACTTCAGCAGCAAGGATGAGAGAGATTGCTAAAGCAATGCCTGAAAAAGATAGAAAAAGAGCCGAGGACGGACACAACGTAAAGGATAACAGTTAAATGCCATATATAAATTTTTTAAACAATTCAGACAATCCAGACCCATCTTACAAACACGGTGATGATGCAGGATTCGATTTATATTCTAACGAGGAAGTTATAGTACCTCCAGGAACTACATTATTAGTAGATGTAGGATTAAGAATTGATATACCTCCAGGATATGAAGGTCAGATTAGATTGAGAAGTTCATATTCTAAACTTGGAGTTATCATTCCGAATGCTCCTGGAACTATAGATAGTGGATACAAAGGTCCTGTAATGGTAGCTATTAGGAATCTACAACCTCACGACCCTTTTGTAATTACTAAAGGGGAAAGGTTCTGCCAAATGGTTATTAATGAGATTCCAGATGTAGTATTAAAACCCGTCGATAAAGAGACGTTCTTCAAAGAAAAAACTTCAAGGGATGAGGGAGGTTTTGGCTCTACAGGTAAATGGGATTAATAATAATTACTTTTTTATAAATATTTTTTAAATGCGAGAACCTTTTATAAGATAATGACTACCACATACGAATTATCAGATAATATACAGAGAGGTATTTTATACTTAGCAAAGTCTGATGTAGGATTCTTAACTCAAGCTATGCCTATGGTAAAAGCTGAGTATTTTGAATACCCATCACATCAGAAGATGTTCAAAATAATAGTAGACTATTATATTAAGTATAAGAAATTACCCTCTGACGATTTTATTTTAGAAGATGTAAAGAAAGCAAAAACATCTAATGAATTGTTTTCAGATTACAGAGATGAGTTGACCTTAATTAATAACCTAGACCAAAAATCTATTAACAATGAAGATTACATTTTAGACTTGGTAGAGGGTTTTGCGAAAGAACAATCTTTGAAAGATGCCATTATCCGTTCCGCAGAAATGGTAAAAACTAAAAAGTATTCAGAGATAGAGCCTATCATGAGAGACGCTCTTACTGTTAGTCGTAATGTAGATTTAGGGCTAGACTACTTCTCTGACATAGAAGAGCGTTGGGCTCGTTTAAATTCAGACACTTATACCGCTGAGCATAGAACGATTTTCGAATCGTTGAATGAAGCTCTGGAAGGTGGTTTAGCAGCTAAGGAGTTAGCTATGGTAGTCGCTCCTCCTGGCGTAGGTAAGTCTCTTTACCTAGCTAATCAAGCCGTTAGGTCGTGTTTAGATGGGTCTAATGTTCTCTATGTTTCTTTAGAAATGGCGGAAGATAGAGTGGCTCAGAGGTTAGACAGTATCTTCTCTAGGATTAGGCAAGACCAGTTAAAAGATAGATGTAACGATTTAAAAGATAGACTTAATCAAGTTACGGAAACTGTACCTAACAGAGGTAAGTTAAAAATTAAAGAGTTTCCTACTAAGAGAGCTAATGTCAATCAGCTCCGTGCTTACTTAAATCAGCTAAGTAATTATGAGAATTTTTCTCCCGATGTTATCATAGTAGATTACTTGGAACTGTTAGCTACCGATTCTGATATGGCTGAATACCAAGCTCAGGAAAGATTAGCGCAGGAGCTTAGAGGATTAGCTATTGAACATAAATGTCTAGTATGGACAGCCACTCAAACTAATAGAGAAGGTAAGAAAGTAAGATTGATTACTGATACAGAGCTGGCTGACTCATATGGAAAAACTAGAGTGTGTGATTTGGTTATCTCGATAAATCAAGATGAGGAAGAGTTTGATAAAGGTAAATCAAGAATTTATATAATTAAATCTAGGAACGGTAGAGCTAGATTTATCATCCCTGCAAAGATGGATTATCAAAGATTGGTAATAGGACAAGAATAATGAAAGAATATAAGCATCCAGATATACTCCGCATAGGTTTTAAATCTTATAATATAGTTCAAAAAGAATTAAATGATGTAGATGGAGATGAATGTTACGGGTATGTAGATTTAGCCACTAATACAATATACTTAGACCCTAATCAAGAAGAGATTGATTATAAAGGAACTCTACTACATGAAATTTTACACGTCGGATTTCAGTTATTTGGTTTAGGAGACGATGATGAGATGCCAGGTATTAGAAATGAATTCCTTACAACTATAACTTCAAACATGATGCAGATGTTAGTTTCTTTAAATCCTGAACTTTTTGAATTTATATTTTCAAAATCTCCAGAAAATTCCTATAATAATAAGAACAATGAATAACGAAATTATAGACCTTTATGAGACTTTTGATAGTCAATACTTATCTATATCTAAAAAATATTTACATGTACCTGAATCAGATATAGATACAACCCTAAGAAATCATTCTGCAATATATGCTTATTTTGCAGCACTATTATCTTATGCCAAACGTATAAAAGATAATAAAGCTATTGAGGTCGATAAAACAGAATCAGAGGTTATGGAGAAACGGAGAGCAGAGTTAGAGATGAGCGGACAGAAGGCAACACAAGGCGCTTTAAATTCCTACGTGCTCTCCGTTCCTTTACTAGTTCAACTAAAAGAAGAGCTAACAACCGCTGATAGTAAATACTCACTAGCTAAAAGCTTTATCAACGCACTAGACCATCAGAAAGATTGCCTAGTGCAAATCTCAGCCAATAAAAGAGCTGAGGCAAAACTATTTTCAACTAATTAAACAACTAATAATAACATGGTAAATATCGAAGAACTACGTAAAAAATATAATCAAATTAATAAGCAACCTGCTCAAGACACACAAGACTTTCTCAAGAAGTTTTTAATGATGGAAGAAGGAACCACTCAGGTTCGAGTACTCCCTGCTAAAGACCCGGATGATAACTTCTACGCTGAGACAGGGATTCACCGTATTAACGATAAAAACTATCACTGCCCTAAAGTTAGCAAAGGTGAGGACTGTCCTTTATGTGACCTTAGCTTTAAACTTTGGAATACTAAAGAATCAGGAAATCAGGACATAGCACGTCAGATTAAAGCTCGTAAACGTTTTTACTTAAATGCGGTAGAGCGTGAGTCTGGTGAAGTAAAAATACTTTCAGTAGGTATTAAACTATTTAGCAAGATTTTAGATTGTTTCTTTGACGATGATTATGGAGACATTACAGATTTACAAACAGGTAATGATTTTAAAATTGTTAAAGATAAATCAGGGGAATGGCCAAATTATGACAAGTCATCTCCTAAACCTTCAAAGTCTCCTGCAGGCTCTGATGCTGAGATAGCTAGATGGATGGATGAGCTTCATGATATCCAAGGCTTAGTTAAGGCAGCTTCATACGAGGACTTGAAGAAGTTGGCAATGGAGATTACAGGTGAAGATATCGTAGAGCAAGTTAAGACTGTAGCATCTACGTCAACGGAATCTAATTCTGAAGATGACGATTACTTAAAGCACCTTAAAGGGTTAGAGTAGTTATTTTTTTGTGTTGGGTTGCTTTTAGGGTATATTATTCACATTACCTTAGGAGTAACCCTTTTTTATATTTAAAGTATTATGGCTAAAGAGAAATTAAAAATTTTAGTAGTACCCGCTAATGACGGGGGTTGTTCTTATTATAGGGCTATAATGCCTTTTCAAAAATTAAAACAGCATTGTCCTGATGATGTTGATATAAAATTTAATAAGAATCCTATAGATTGGGTTATGGAAAAACAAACATCCGACCCCGAATCTACATTTGAAGATTTGAAATGGGCTGACATTGTAATGACTCAGAACATATCTAACTTCGGACCTCAGTTTATGGTTCTTTTATTTAAGAAAGCTAAAGAGCACGGCTGTTTCATTCATTTTGATACTGATGATTTGTTAACTGAAATTTACAAAGGTCATAGATTATATGACATTTATCAAGAGCGTGATTTAGCGACACTAACCAAAGCTATGTACAATAACGCTGATTTAGTTAGCGTAACGCAGAGAAAGTTTGCTGACCGTATTGCTCAATGGGTATCTGGAACATTGGTAGTAATTAAAAACGCAATAGATTTTGATTTACCTTGTTGGAATCTTCCCAAACAACCTAGGAAATCTAAAAAGCAACCATGTAAAATAGGATGGGTTGGAGGTATTCATCACGAGCAAGATGTAAAACAAGTTCCTAATTTAGGGATAAGTGTAAATGCTAAAGTAGGAGCGGAGAACGTTCGATGGGGATTTTATGGAAGACCTCCTGTAGAACCTGGAAAGGAGGATGATTGGCAGCAAGATGTGTGGAATGAATATACTCGTATACTTGTAGGACCTCAAAAACATAAGAACTGGAATGTATTTGGAGCTATGTCTTCAGATAGGTATGGAGGTATGTACACTAATATTGATGTAGCTATAGCTCCACTAGAATGGAATAACTTTAATGACTCTAAATCAGAAATAAAACTAATGGAAGCAGGAAGGTATGGAATACCTTTGATAGCTACAGATTGCGGAGCGTATGATGAAGTTATACAGAATGGAGTTACAGGCTATTTAATATCTAAAGAAAATAAAATAGCTGATTGGACTAGAGCACTTACAAAATGTATCAAAGACCCGAAGCATACTTTAGAAATGGGTAGAAGACTTAAATCAATTGTAGATGAGAGATATGATATTAATAAAACCGTACATCTTAGATTAGATTTATATAATCAATTATTAAAGAGAAATGAAAATTAAAATTTTATCAGGATGGTCAAATCCAGGAGGGTCAACAACATCATTTATAAATCTGTGTAATTTATTTAATGACAATGGATTGGATTGTACTTTTTACGGTCCTCACGCATATCATTTAGGTAAATGTAAATCCGGAACAGTAGAGATGTGTACAGCAAATGAAGAAAATGAAATTTTTATTGTTCATTTTTTCAATATGCCTCATAGACCTGAGAAGAGTAAGAAGGTTATTTTAGCTTGCCATGAGAAAGATGTTTTTAAAGTAAAAGATGTAAAACCATATTGGGATGATATTGTTTATGTATCAAACTCTCAAATGTTTTGGCAAGGAGTTCCTGGAACTGTAATACCAAATGTAATAACCCCCTTAACTAAAACAGAAACACATCCAGGAAAAAAAGCAGGTATCATAGGAAGTATAGATAGAAATAAAAATACACACGTATCTATAGAGAGAGCTTTGAAGGATGGGTTTAAAGAGGTTCATTTATATGGCTTGATGACAGACGAACCTTATTATAAAGAGCATGTTTTAAAGTATGTTGAGTCTGGTAAAGCTGTAATTCACGGATATAAAGAAAACACTCAAGAAGTGTACGATTCTGTAACTGATGTATATCATAGCTCATTAAGTGAAACTTTTAATTTAATTAAAGCTGAGTGTGAGATGACAGGAACCCACTACCATGGATTAGAGTCCGCAGAGTCTGGAGCAGAGTATTGGGATAATGAGAGTATATTAAAAGCTTGGGAGAAATTATTTAATGAGAATTAGCTTAGTAGCACCTAAAACTATAAATCGTAATCCTGAATTCAGATTCGATTACGCATATTGGAATTTTTACTTACCTTTACTTAGTTTAGGTCATGATGTTCATTTTTTTGATACGTCTATCTTAGGTAATAAAGATTTAAAGAATCATATAGAATCCTTTAAACCTGAATTACTTTTTTGTATTATGACAGGTAGTCCTTATTATTGTCCTGATGAGCCTTGGAATACTATAGGTAAAGAAACTCAAAAAGGAAATATAAAAACATTTAATTGGTTTTGTGACGACTCCTGGAGGTT
>TARA_A100001201_G_scaffold8659_1_pt1 | contig 21242 bp, 14 predicted proteins | sample TARA_A100001201 | Tara Oceans TARA_A100001201 (sample SAMEA2619872) | marine metagenome | biome: marine biome (ENVO:00000447); feature: surface water layer (ENVO:00002042); material: "saline water (ENVO:00002010), including plankton (ENVO:xxxxxxxx)" | depth 5 m | reverse complement strand
CGTTACCTTTTGGTGGACTTTTTACCATATTATCTTTTACTGCCATCGCGTGACTCCTTTATGTTAACCTATTTAATATAAATATTAGTAATCCCAACGAATCAGGAAGTTCATATCAATATCTTCTCGTTTTTGTATTGGTCTTGCAAGTTTTGCAACTGCTAATAATCTTGCTTGATCATCATATAAACCTACAGTAGTAATATATGGTTTCCATGCACTTCCTGTAAACTGATTTTGTATAAGTTCACTATTTGGTTTTCTCAATGTTGGATTCATACTTACATTACATTCACCGGCTGGAACTTTTACCAACACTTCGTTTTCATAAATAGTTCTTGATGATTTATGTTCTAAGTCAAATTCGTTATGTAATGCATAATGATATTTTGGTAATGGACTTGAGACATTTATTTGACCTGTTCTATAAAAAACATTTCCTACAACTGACGTTTGATATGCACTACTACTATAATAATTATTATTTCCTAAACTTGAAATTTGAGCAGAAGTTAAATGTTTATTATATATTCTTATTTCATCTAAACTTCCAGATAATTGATTACTTCCAGAAAAATCTACTGCACCAAACATTAAATGACATGGATTTTGTAAATTATTTTTTTTACCATGGAACATATCTGGTCTACTTCCTACTTCAGTACCATTTAAATATATTTGTAATACTGATGAAGATTTTTGACATACTATATGATTCCAAGAACCTGTAACAGCAACTGATGATGTACATTCTTGTATTTCAATTCCATCACTTCTTCTGAATACTAATTTTCCAGCTGTACCTGAATTGCCGAATCTATCTTTATATTGAGAATTGGATACTCTAATATCAAATGGAAATCTGGTATGCAATCTATTTTCTTTTGCTATATAAGTTGTTCTTGGTCTTCCTCCTTTAACTCTACCTTTTTTATCTCTACGTTTTATTTCATTTACTACACCACATTTTGTAATAATAGCATTTTTATCATGTTTTTCTGAAATTGTTTCAGATGCTTGATTTGGTGGCAAATAACACCAAAAAGATATTGCAAAATCATCATCTTGAGTAAAATTAACTTTTTCATAATTATCTGTAATAATGTATGCTGGAAATGGCTTGCTACGCTGTTCATCAAATCTCAATGAACCAGTATTAAACATTGCTGCAACTCCTGATGCTGTTACATATTGTGTAGTATCTATACCTCTAGTATATTTTATTTGATGAGCAACAGTTTTAATATCAATATTTCTCAATCTATTATTTAATCTATTGCTAATAGTTTTTGTTCCTCTTTGATCTAATAATTCTAAATGACGAAAAGCATCTTCAAATCCCCAATATCCAATTAAATTTGTTTTAGGTGCAAAACTTGATGAATCAATTAATCTATCTCGAAGATTACCATATTTATCATCATGTAAAATAAATCTATCAAAGCCTAATGAACCAGTTGCTTTTAATATTACAGATTCTCGTTTTATATTTTCTCCATGAGATACATAAGGAACAATGATTGTACTACAAGATAAAAATAAATTCTTTTCAGTATATCTTGGATTATAATGTTCATATGTATGCATTGGTTCATTTTTATGTTCTGGTCTATAAAACATATGATCTATTGCTTTCCAATGCACGGTTTGAAATGTTCCGTCAACATTTTTTGCATTATCACCAGATAATGATGAACTAATTGGTGTAACTTGGTTTGTATAAACTCCATGTCTTAACACATAATGATTTGCAAGATAATCTGCTTCATTTGCTTTAAATGTTGTGTTAGCTTCAAATGGTGTACATGATACATCATCTGCGTTAATTGGTCTGAAAACTACTGCTCTAGAGGCCATATTTTATCCCTTAATAGTAAAAACTCTCTTATACATATAAATATAAGAGAGCTTAAAATATGATTCAAATTACAATGTTAGAAGTCTAATTTAACTTTAATTAATGCCTCTCTTGTAAATGATTTCAATAATGGTTTACTAAGTTTTGCAACTGCTAACAATTCTCTTCTATCATTATACATTCCTATGGTTGTAATATAAACTTTTGGATCACCAATAAATGATGATTGCGCAAATCTACCATTTGAACCAGTTACGAATGTTGGATTATTTGAGAAGTTATATTCTGCATTTGTTGCACGAACAAAGTAATGAGTTGATGTAATCTTTTCAGATGACCTTGCTTGTAATCCTTTGGTATCTCCTGATGCATCTATGTTATACGCTCCTGAATGAGATATTGATGTAAACAATTTAAATGCATTATCTCCTGCAACTTCTGAACCTGTTACAGTATTAAATGAAGCTGACATATTTAATTTATCTGCATCTAATACCGCAATACCTAAGTCTGGAAATAATAAACCAAAATGCTGTAATGGAGCAATTCCTCCTGAACCTTTAAATACACCTTTTTCAATTGAACCTGATACAAGATTATATCTTCTACCAAAATGTCCTCTTCTTACAGATATTGCTGAAGTTACTTTTGAATCATCAACTAATCTTAATACTGGATTAGCTGCATTACCTGTTGATGCTGAAACTGCTGAACCAGTAAAGTCATTATTGTTTCCAGTATAGCCTGCACCATTTAGATGTGCTAAGTTAATTTCAATATTACCTTCATCTAATCTTTCTCTCATTAAAGCACGATTGAAATTGATAACATAAATATGTTTTGAATCAACACCATTAAATGTAAATGTTTGATCATTTGGTTCTAAACATAATAATCTATACTGTGAATAAATTGCTCTTGACGGAGTATCATTTACTTGGCCACCTTCATCCGCTGAACCAGAACCTTCTCTATGTCCATATGCAACACTAAACATTGCTGATGCAGTTAAATCATTAGTTGTATTTGCTTTTCTATTATCACCATTAAAGATTTCATAATAATATCTTTTTTGAGTTGCAGTTAATAGTGATGATGTAAAAAATTTAACTTGGTTACCAATATTATTTGGAAAAAGTCCTTTTGTTACTATCTCTTGCTGATTAGGGATAACATCAGTATCAAGATCAAATTCCGTATAAATTCTTCCATTTCTTGCTGCTAACCTTGCACGCTCTCTTTGTGCAATTAACTGATTTGCAATTTGTCTAGCTCTTCTTTCAATTTCAATGTTTCTGATTCGAGCTTGATTTGCAATACTTTGTACAGTATCACCTTGAAGTACCGGAGACTCTCTTAATGGTCTTGGTCTTGCAACTCTTGTTCTACCTGGTCCTCTTGGTCTGAATCTTCCTCCGAATCTACCTCTACTAGCGATCATTGACGAACCTTCGTATCCTAATTTATTTCTTTTAATTGATGCCATATTATTTTATCCCTTATTTATAATCTTACATAGCTTCTAAAGCTACTCCTGGAGTTGTTTCTAATTCTTGTTTTTCAATTGTCAAGTTAATAGTAACACTACCTCCTGTTTCATTACCAACAATTGTTACAGTTGCTGTTTTATCTTCAACTGGCTGTGCTTTTGCAATAATCTCAAATGATAAACCTTGTACTGTTACTGTTTGAGCTGCTTCATTATCTCCAATGAAAGCAGGAACAGTTGCACCAGCACCTCTTCTACCAGTACCTCTTGTTACTCTTAAGTAAGCTGCATCAGAATCTGATAGGATTGCAGTATAACCAAATGTTTGATTACCTCTATTGAAGTTTCTTGTATATGGTCTAATTGATGCTGTTCCACCACTTGATAATGTAATATTTCTGTTTTGTACGGAAATTACTGGGATTCTAGTTGACCTTGATGGTAAGGTAACTAATTTATATTTCATCATCTGAGTTTCATCTGGTAATGCTTCGATTACCGGCATATTTTCAATTACAACACCATAATATGCTGTTCCTAGTGGATGATCTACATTCCACAAATCATAATCTATTTCGTCATCTGCTAATGCAAATTGCGTAATTTTAAATTCATCACGGCCTCTTGCTAATAATTGACGTCCTTTTTTTGTCAAAATAGCATCTACTGTGATCGAACTATTGTCTAAGTATCCCATAATATTTCCCTTTTTATTTTAAAATAAATATGTTAGTATTTAAAAAGTCCACCATTTATTCAACATCTAAATTAGCTCCGGATGGTAAATCTTTTTTGTATATTAAACTATATCTGTTTCTTACTGTTACTTTTACTACTTCCTGGCCATCAGTTGTCTGATCTGAAAATTCATTTATAGCTGTAGCAGTTAATTTTGAACCTTCAAAGAATGAATTATCAAATGAATCTTGTCTATAATCTGCAGCAACTAATGATGCACTAGTTGCAAATGTTCCTAAATCTGTTAATGGTCCATATCCATTACTTCGTAATCTTCTAGTCATATTCATACGACCTCTACGACCTTTATTATCATAATCTCTTTCTACTCTTAAATGTGGATATCTATTTACATATGATATTTCTTGATCAGATAATGCTTTGTTCCAAGTTCTTACATGTCCCATTGATCCAGTAAATCCATACGTTAACGTTCCTGAAAAATATCCTCCTCCTATTGCTTCAATACCTAATGATGCTGAATATGATCCTGATTGCGCAATGTCTCGAACAACGGTACTAAATAATTTTCCATCTTGATAAAATTTATATGTTGCGGCTGTTCCTACTCTACCATCATATGTTATCACGTAATGATGAGGTGATGTGTCATTTGTAGGAAGACCGCTTGCAATTACAAGTGTCGCAGAATTTATTGCTGTTCCATGATATATATTAAATCCTGTACTAGTTTTTTGAATCCAATTATTTCCTTGCGTGCCAAACAAGTTAACTGTATCTCCGCCTATTTGTATTGGCTGATCTGTTGTATCATGATCATTTGAAAATATTGCACTTGCCGTTAATGGATGTGCATCTCGCATCAACCAGGCCAATGACCATTGTTTTTTATATCCATCTTTACCTCCTAATAAATGATTAGGAACTGATACAAATTCTGATCCTCTTCTGCTTTGAGATGATGATACAGATCCACTAAATGTCAATATTTGACCTGTAAATCTGTTATGAGTTACTGTTTCAAATTTTGGTGTTGCAACATCACTTACAGCACTTGTTCCTGCAAGATTTTTTGAATGAGATACACTATGCAGATAATTTGTTGTTTGATCAAGGAACTGTCCTGACGCATGTCTTTTGTTTAATGGATAATGAAATACATCTTCTCTTTCTGGTGCATATGAAAATACTTTTTTCTTGAAAGCTGGATCTTTTCTTTGTTCTAATATTACAGATCCAGTAGGTGAATTTTCTAATGGATGCCTTGACTGCGTTACCCAACCACCATTAGTTGTATCATAAAAAATACTTACATGATTATATTCAGCTCCTTTATATCCAGATGCAATGCCAAATAAATCAAGACCTGGATCTCTAACATCATTTCCGTATGGATCATCACTTCCAGTACTAATTCTATGAATAGTTATATTTTCTGATGATATAAGATTAGTTAAATCAACAGATCCTGTTTGTCCTAATATTTCAGCTGATGCTGTATAAACATCATACATAGTGGTTTTATATTCTGCATATGACCCTGTTATTAGATCATGTACTCGAATATCTTTTTCTAATGGTAACAATGTTCCAGTAACCGGAAAATGAGCATCTATATCTTTTTCTAATGGTAATGTAGATGCTGTAGGTTCAAAGAAAGGATCTGGAATAGAATCATCATACATTAATTTTTCAATCTTAGGTGGATGTTCTACAACAACTTTACTTCTTTCTAATACACTTGGTTCTACAATTAAACCAGTATCAGCATTTGTTCTAATTGGTATCAATTGTTTTAATTGAGTAAAGAATGAAAAATCAAATAAAGCAAATATTCTTATATATGCATTTATATCATTATCATTTTCATATTTCTTCCAATATTCATGAGCAAACTTTTTAAATCTTGGATATTCATCTTTGTATTGATCTCCTGGTGATCCGAAGAAATCATCTAATGCTGCTCCACCAATTTGATTGAATATATCTTTATTGATCATATCTTGAGGTGAAAAGAATATTCCTAATCTATTTGAATCATTAGATACAGTATCAAATGCACTAACTTCTCCTCTTGTTTCTCTACTTAAAGGATGAACTAATTTATTTGATTCTAATCTAATTTTTTCTGACTTTAAATTTTTACCTCCAATACTTGGTCCATGAATATAATATGTTTCATCCACTCTAGAATAATGATCATTATTAACTTTATCAGTTGGTGCAATAAAGTTTGATGCTGTTGCATGAGATGTATTAGCATCAGTATTAGTAGGATCTGAAAAGTCTAGAATATCTTGATTTGGATGGCTGGATGATAATATTAATATTTTAGAATGATCAAATGATACTTGATTTGTTCCTAATGGATAATGTCTTACCAAAGTATCATATGATGAAGATGGTGATAAATTTGTTACATATGATTTTGGATTCAATGTATGTTTATCAAATGCATCTCCTATATCTATCAACCATTCTCTATATTCTTGCATTGAACCTGAAAATCTTATTGATCCTGGTCTTGTATTTTCTAGGCCACTGGTAAAGTTGAATCCTTGCATTCTATGATGATATGAATTTACATTGAATGCATCTCCGTTAGCAACAGATCCAGTAGTTCCTCCTAGATAATGTCTTCTTGTTCCGCTTGAATTTGACCATGCAGTATAATGATCATTATGAGTTGGCGTTATACTTAAACTAGCTGAATGAACTATTTTTCCTGTTACATAATCTGATGCTTGTTGTACCTGTACATGATATGTTGTATTTAAATTCTGGCCTGTATTATATATATTTGCATCTGATCCGGTAGTAGTAAAGAAGCTTCTAATATTCCAAAAATTTCCATCATATAATGGAACATAATCAGTTGATGCAGTCATTGGTGTTGTTGATCCAGCTGCTCTACCAAGTGTATATATAACTCTACCATAATTTGATGAACCTGAATATGATCCTGTATATTCAATACCAATATGAGCCATAGGTCTGACGTCTTTGTATCCAGAACCAAATTCCATGGTAGTTGACCATAATAACATGCTTTGAGTTGTTGCTGGTCTAAATCTCCATTCTCTTGTTTGTACTGGTATATCAGCTCCTTTTGATAGGAATGGTCTTTGGAATCCCCAATTACCCATATCAGTATTATAATAATCATCTTTCCATGTTAGACCAGCTTCTTCGGTAAAATCTAATGCATATGTAAATTGATCATAAATACCTACTGGCTCTGTAGCCGGCATTTTAGGACCACCATATTCTCTAATAGATAACAATGATTCAGGAATACCATAACATGATAATAAAGCTTTAACTGATCTAGATGTACCTTTTGTTTTAAGTAAATGAGGTAAATTGTTAACAATTCTTCTCCATACTTGATGAGTCATTTCTTCTTTTGGTATAGTGGTTGCAACTGCAGATGATTGAGTTAAATACAATCCACCATCATTATATAATTCGGTAATTTCTGCTACTGATAATGCTCTTTTATATACTCGGAATTCGTCTAATGAACCTGTTAGACGTTGAAACGGATCACCTGTATTATTTGTATCTAATGCTCCAATAATTGGTTTTGGATAATCACCAAGTATTTCAGGTCCTATATCAGCTGAAGATGAAACGCTGATATCAGCTCCGTCTATAAATACTCCATCAACATATGCGGATGCACTTGTTTGTCTTTCAATATTGAATACAACATGATGCCATCCATTTGATTCACCATTAGTTGATGCTCCTTGTGGAGATGATGAATTTAAATATGATGATGAAAAATTATTTACAGTTGTTGCTGGTATATTGACAAAATGAGATCCATTTGATCCTGTATATGTTTGTAACCATTGAAGTTTACCATCAGTAACTGCCACTCTAAATCCTGAATCTATACCAGATCCTGACATAGCACTAAATACTGTTCCTACTGCATTAGTTGCATCTAAATCCTTTATCCAAAATGAAATAGCATAATCACTAGTTCCATAATCAGTTGGTGTATTATATTTTAAGAAATTTGTTCCGTCAAATTGAGCTCCATGTCCATGAGCTCCTTTTATAAATTTTGGAACATTATAATCTTCCAATAAATTTTTATTAAGACTATAATCAACAAAATTCTTGCTTGCAAAGTCTGGTCTTCCTTCATCGAAAGGAACATATAATACTAAATCTTTATCAATTTTTCTTTCATTTAACTTTCCAACCTCGCCAAGTTCATTTGTACCTAGCAAATATTCAAATAGACGTTCTTGTTGATTTCCATTGATTAAATGCCACCCAAATGACTTTGCAACATCGTATAATAAGTCTTTTGATAATCCATGTGCATAATGTTCATCTCTATTGTAAATATCTGTTTGATGTTTAACATATGACCACATAATATCATAATGATGTCCTATCATATTTACAAAAGTTTCAAATTCTGAATTATTTGCATCATCTCTAATATGACCTGGAATAGCTTTTACTAATGCTGCATCGTTATGAGTATCCCATAATGATGCTGATTGTAATATACCTGAATAATATGTTTCTGCTATACTTGATGTTGTGTGATGTAATGTATATTGATTTGCAGTAAATGGTCTACCAGATGTTGATAATCCATAACCTTCTTTTGGCCAAGGTTCAACTACAAATGTTTCATTAAAAATATGAGATCCTGATACACCATGTGTATAAAAACTTCCAGTTTGTTCATTAAACATGTATTGTTCAAATCCATCAAACCCTCCTATAATATTATCTTTATATCTTCGGTATAATGTTTTATTTGCGTTTATTTCATTTGAAGCTGAAATATTATTTAGTATAGCAATTTGGTCATCATAATATTCTAAAAGTTCTAATTTAAATTTAAAATTTTCTAATCTTTCTTTTGCAGAACTATAATGAACAAAGTTTTGAAATCCTGAATAATCTATTCCTAATTTTGCACCTGCCAATGAACCAGAAAACAATTTATCGACAATTTGCTGTGATGTTGCAACTGATGATCCTAATAAATCGTTCCAGTTTTGAAAATTGGTTTCAGTAATTTTTCCATATTTAACATCAATTTCAAAATTAGGTCCTTTCAATGTATTAGTTGGTGCAGTAACTGGAGCTCTATATAATACTACATTATCTGTATATGGCTCTCTTACTTGTTGAACTATCCAAAATTTTGATTTTTCTTTTACATCTCTAGGTAATGGTTGATATAATTTAATATATAATTCTTGTGTATTTGTTAAATATCTATAATTAACAAATTGGTATACTTCATTACCTCCCATGTTAAGGAACAAGTAATTTACATATCCATTATCACCACATAATTCTGCTTGACGACTTTGAAATAATTGTAATTGTTGTTCTGTTGTTATTTCAACCGGAGTTAAATTCTTTGTTTCTTTTCTATCTGTATTAACTTTATCTTGACCTATTTTACAAAATATTTCTGTACGGTCTGGAGATATTTCTTTGATAAATAAATTTGGATTACTATCATTACCAACTAAATGTCTAAAAAAGTTTAATACAAGTTTATATGATCCTTGAGTGATTCCAGCATCAATAAAGTTTTTATAGACATCAAATTGTAGTATACTGTCTTCAGTATTGAAATGTTTCCAATGTTCTGCAGTATGATCACTAGTTAAATAAGCTCCACGTGTAGAATACACATGCATTTCAATAACTTCATCTAATGCAGGATCATCAAAATGTTTTATTTCGACAAGATCAGTTTCTATTATTTCTTTATCTTCGGCTAGTAGTTGAATAGCATCTATTGGTTGAGTAGATGCTTTAATATTTTCGCCGTTAAGATATTGTTCTAATGCCATGTCTTCCTTTATTCAAATAATTTATTATATGGTGCCAAATGTTCTTTTTTATAAAATCCTGGACCTGCCAAATAATCTTTTAAATCGTTTTTTGCTATTTTTCCACCTCCTGCTATAAAGTCAGCTGCTTCGCCATTTTCTGTCACAATAATTCTATCTATATCATCATTTACCGGTCGCTGTCGATAATTAGGTCCTTCCATATTTTTTCTAGTTTGAGGTCCTTTAAGTTCCTGACCAGAATATGATGAACCATATTGAGGATAATCATCATCACGATGTGCTTGATCAAATATTGTTGCAGACAATCCTCGAGGAACTCGTATAAAAGATAAATCATTAGTTCGCCAACCTGGAACTTTTTGGTATCCATTTTGTTCAGCAACCTCTACTCGATATGCACCTGGTGACACCCATTTTCCTACACCTAATTCTTTTTTCCAACCTGAACCGTCACTATGTTGTGCAATTGTAACTGTCTCTCCGTCTGGCATAGCTTTTGTTATTCTTTTATCATTTGGAAATCCTAGCATTTTTATTTGTGTCCAATCCATCACACTATAAGTAACTTTATGATATTCGTCCCAATTATTTTCACCAGTTTCTGGTTTCTCTCCTGGTGGTAGTTTCTTCATGGTAGCATATGCCGTCAATCCTCCATGATAAACTTTCATCTCACCATTAATACAAATATAGAAGCCCATACTATTTCCATCACTATATCCTCGAATCAATTCTCCTTCATATTTTTTTGTTAATCCTTCATCTCCAGTTGGTAAATGCATTTGTGATCGCTTAACAGGTTTCTGAGTTTCAAATGGATGATATTCTGTCCATCTTGTTGATAAGTTTGGTAAAAATACTTCTACATCCCAATTTGCTTCAGTATAACTTGATGGTTGTATGATATCACCTGGTTCATATTTAATATTGTTTTGGTTAACAAAAGAATTTGTATTATATTTAAATCCATCTTTTGCTTTTTGGCCAAAATTAAGATCTTGAGCTGCTTCTAATGACAATACTTGATCTATGGTTGGATATGTTACAATTTCTGCTTGCGGAAGTATTTCAATATCATCATATGTCATATCTCTTTCTTTCATGAATACTTCAAGATTTCTTCCGTCAATTGTATTAGTTAATCCTTTAATTGGTTGACGTCTGCTAACTGGTGCATCACTATTGGTAGAATTTAATGCGGCCTTTTCTTTGATAACATTACCATCAACATGATTATTATGGAACCTATATCTAATACCTCTCCAGAAGACCCATATTATACCAGCTACACCTGTTAAATCACCTGCCTCATTTATTTGAGTCATTAATCTCCAATCTTCACCAAATTCTTCTGATGCTGGTTTTGGTTCCGCTTCTGGTCCTCCAAATTGATTTGCACCTTCCGAATTATCTACGTATACTATCTCAACTTCTTTGTCTTGTATTTGTGGTCCATCGGCTACTGTTATATTACCAGATCCATATGGAATATCTGTTGTTCCATATCCTTGTAAAAAATGACTAAATGTAGTATCAACTGCTTCCATAAACGATTCCACAGTTGGTTTTTCTGATAACAATGGAACTTTAATTGGAAAGTTTTCATCTTCCTTTTCTTCTTTATATTCTAACATACCAGTTGGTGTTCGTAATGGCTTACCTTGAATAAGAGCAATATCATCTTCTGTACGAGCAATTGTTCCATCTGGTTTAATTGCATCACCTTGATTTTGTATGTTGGCTTCTGTACCTAATACTTGATCTAAGCCATTGAGCCTTTTGTTCAATCTCTTGAATATTTGATCATCGGTAGCTACCCGTACATCAACTGCTTGCTTGATAGGTAATATTGATTCAGCCATGTTATCTTACCACTTTAAAATAATAACCATTATCAAAATATTTTATAGTTCCATCTGAATATTTTGATCTGATTTTAAACTTATAATATCTTTCTGAACTTAATGCATTCATTCTATAATTAAAATAACTTCCATTAGAATCAGCACTTATTCTTGTATATAAATCATCATAATCTAATATTGTCTCGCCCGTTACTCCATCACATACTGCATATGAACTAGTCTTGCTCAATTGCTGAGTGGTAGTAAATCTTGATGATGTAGAATATGTTTTTACTGGAAATCTTGATCTTGCTCCTACTCTAAATTGTACTACAGATCCTTCTGGATATTTTTCTTCTATATTTTTAAAATATGCTATCGGTCCTCCATTATCAGTTTGATGTACTTCAGTTAAAGATGTATCTGCAATTTGATAATCTCTCCATAACACTTCCAATCTAGGTGCATAAATTGTATGAGTATCTTTTGAAAAGAATTTTAAATTAAAATTTTGGTCTCCGTTTACTTCTGTTGCATATGGTAACTTAATTATAAGTCCATGATTTGGTATTCCTGAAGCTGCATTAAGATGATTTTCATAGAACTTTTCAAATATATCAGAAACATCTATTCTTATATCTGATGACTGATAGTTAAATGATTGAGAAGCTTCGAATCCAGATCCAGTTATCCATGTACCACCGCCGGTTGGAACTTCTCTTCCTGCAGATGTGCCCTGGCTATGCGCTGAACCTGTTTTCCACGCAACCGCGCCATCAAATCCAGATCTATGTGCCCATGATACTCCATCTCTTGTTGTTGGATCATCTGCATAATTACCTGTACCATTTGTCCAAGATTCTGAAACTGGGTATGCTTTTATATCATATGCAATTGGATTATCTGATGCATAAACGCTTTTCAAATTTAAATAAAATTTTCTTGCTGTTGAGCCTATAGTTCCTGATGTAATATCATTGAATAAGTTAGTAAGTTCATTACCAGAAAAATCTATTAAAATACGACTATTAAATGTACCACTCTGATACATTTCATCCAATATAGATCCTGACTTTTGGGATACAATTTCTAAAATTTGATCGATACCTGTGTTGGTATTTTTCTTTTTTTCATATATTGTTGCATCTCGTTCTGCATATATTTGATATTGTGCCATATTTATTTCCCTATATTCCTACTATCCTACCTTTAATATCTGAATTAGGATACCTAATTTCAAATATACATGGATCTAATGATGGATAAATTATATTGTTTAACGTTGCTGCTTTTATATCATATACATTTCCTGAATATCCTGAATTTGTATCGTATAAATTTTTAACTGTAACATCTGATACTGTTTGTACTCCTTCTACTTCATCTAATCGACTATAAATATCTGATATCACTATAGGTGCATTAATATGCATGTTATCAACGTTTAATAAGTCTTTAATTCTTTGTATACATTTTATAACAACTTCAGAACCATTAAAATTTGGTTTTGGAATAATTTCAAAATCAACTCCTAAATTAATGACAAATGCATTTTTAATATTGATAGCATCTGTCATTAATCTAAATTGAGATATATAAGTTTTTAGATTTTGTTTTATTGCAGGATTCAATGGAACAATTTGTTTTATTGAATTATATCCCATACAATAAATATTCATTGCTAACGGATTAGGAATTTTTGCATCTGGGTCTGTTGAATCAACTTGTTCATCTTGTATAATGTAAGCTTTTGCAACACTACCAAATTTACTTGGCATTGTATAACATCTCAAAATATAATCTTCTTTTGTTACTGCTCTATTTTGAGAAGCAAATGTTCCTAACGCTTTCTGTCTTACTGTTTCAATTGGTTCAATTGAAGCTGCTCCTTTTGATGGTGCAGGATTATTAACTGCCAATGAATCTTGTGCTTGTTTTAATAATACAGAATCTGTATTTGTTGTTTGGTTTGAAAATGTTCTTGATGTTACTGTTTGAATTGAATTTGCAGGAACATTATCTTGCAAACCTTTACCTCTTGCATATCGTACAGTTAACGTTGTTTGTGAAGGAGCTTGACCATATGTACTTGAATATAAAAAGTTAGCAGGATCTACAGATAAATCAACTTCTCGTTTGAATCCTTTTATTCCAAGACCAACATTTTCTGGGTTCGGTATCAAGTCTCTATCATGTTCTTCAGATATACCTGCACCAAATTGCAGTTCTAATCTTTTGTCTGCTCTAAATCTTGATACAAATCTTTTTGCTGTTCGTTTTAATCTTAATATATAAGGTGCACTGCTATTGTAACTTGATAGTTCAGGATCTATTGTCGGCGTATTTCTAATTGATTCTTGAATTGTATCTTGAGCTAAATATGGAACCTCATACCATCTATTACCTTGATCATCATAACAATCAATTACTTCAATAATATCTTCATCAGGTAATACAATTTTATCATAAATTTTTGGTTCATCAAATGGAAAATCCATTGATACAATTTCACCAGATACAGCTTGTACTTGTTTTTTAATAAGGTAATATGTTGGTGTACCAGTTGCTTCATCAACCTGGTATACTGTTATTGATCTTCTTTGAGTTCCTGAACCTGTTGCATTAAAATCTACTGGCATTATTGTTCTAAAATTTATTCCAGTTGCTGATTGTATAACCATACCTGGTTCTACTGTTAATGCATATTTGTAATCTGGTTTTGCATTTACACCAGTTCCTATGGCAGGTACTGTTTGATAAACATCTAAATCAACTAATGAAGAAACAACATTTTTTGTTTTATAACCAAATGCAGTTGCAATGGCATTAATATTAGGACGCTCTTCTGCAGATGCTAATAATGATTCTTTTAAATTACTATCAGTATAATATGCTAATACATCACCTACATAAGATGACATTTCCATAAACATCATACCAGGAGATGATTCATTAAAATCATTATATGTATTTGGAAAATAATTTTTTGCAAAGTTTATTAGATTTTGTCTGAATTCGCCAAAATCCTTACTTAAATATTTTACATCTTTTTGAACTAGTTCTGCCATTTTTTATTCCCTTAATATCCTCCACCACCGCCTGCGCCAGCTCCTACTGATGCTCCCATAGTGGTTGTAGTTTGTCCATCACTAACTAATGTTATTGTTTGATTTGCACCTTGTTCAGTTACACTAAACGTTAGTTTAATAAATAATGTATTACCAATTAAACCTTCTTCTCGGTTGTCTATATTAATATTTCTTATAATAATATATGGTAACCAATAATTTATTGCATCTTGTATTTCTTTATTTAGTTTAACTACAAGTTCTGGTGTATTTGGTTCAAAAACTCTATCTCTAATTCTTACACCAAATGTTGGTTGCATATATCTTTCACCAGGATATGTTAACAATAAATTTTTTAAATTTGATATAGCTTGTTCTTCTGTTGTATATGATAATGGAAACTTACCTGCAACTTTCATTGCATTTACATTTGGTGTTGTAGCATTTGATCCTGATACGTTTTGATATGCATCAGTTGGTTGGAATTCAGATACTGGTTTTGTACCTCCATTCATTGGTAACATGATACCTATTGCAATGTCTTCTTCTACATCTAAAGGATTGTAAGAATATATAGGTCTTCCTCCTCCTTTAGAATATGCAGCTTGACGAGCTTGATTTTGGTATCTATCATATGCCATTATTTAGTTCCCATTTTTCCATTTTTCTTGTTTATAGCTTTTATCAAGCCGCTATAATCTCTTGTTAATGCTTTTTGAACAGCTGCCATTTCTGGTTTTGATGTATCAACACGCTCTCCATTTATTCCTGTCATTGGTTGATTTGGTTGAACCATTGTTGATGTTCTTGTAGGACCCATTTGTGGATAATCCATTTGACTTACCTTAGGCATGTCCATCATAGATGCAAAATCACCTGTAGCTGCTGTTTCATTTAAAATATCATTTAACATGGAGTTCTTACTAAATTTCTTTTTAGCAATTGGACGTCTTGGCATTGGATTTTCTGCAATTTCTGCTAAATTCATGCCATGTTCTATAACCTGACCATGATTAATGGTTTGTTCGGTTAAAGCTTGTTTAACAGCTCTACCAACTTCTTCTCTAATAACTTTTCGTAAAATTTTTACAAAACTCTTTGTATCCATAGTTTTCTCCGATTTATTTTAATATAAATATGAAGATATCCAAATTATGGTGGTTCTTATAAAGTATAATTCTGAGGACTTTTAACCGATGGTAATTGAGCTCGTAATGATTCTAAAATTGCAATATTCACAGCTGGTCCTGTAGGTCCTCCGGCATTTGTATACGTTAAACGACTAATGGCATCTAATAATCCTTCTAACCATTGTTCTAATTCATTCCCTAATACTAATGGTTCTTGAGCTCCTAGTCCTAAATATATGTTAGGCGTATTTACTGTAAAATGATTTCCTGCATCTATACCTACCGCTTCAAGAGCCGATAATCCAATATGAGTACCTGCAGAAATTAACACAGAATCATTTTTGGCATTAAACAACAATCTATCAGATGTTATAATAACTTGTGGTCCTGCAAATTCTCCTCCACCTTGAGTTGGAGTAGTAGGTGGTGGATCAGATTTACCAGGCTTTTCATCTGTTGGTACTGTTGTATTACCTGCATCTTTTGCATCTCCGTCTGGTGTATCTGGACATTCCATTTCAATTGGTAGACCTCTTTCGTCTGTCCATGCTTCTTCAATATTACTAGTTGCAGCATATTCAATTGTTATATCACCTGTTTCTTCATCTTCAACTTCTTGAGAATCAAACCCTCCAGTATCATTTGCTTTTCTATAACAAACAGTTGGTCCTGGATCAGACATACTATCTAATACTCCTCCATCTCCATCAAAGTTTAAAGCTCCTAACATAGCTGCAGCTAATGCATAATGATTAAATGCTTTACTGTCCGATGATGTAGCATTATCTCCTAATGCATCTTCTAATTCTCCAATTGCATCTACAGCATTTTGTCCACCCTCTGTAGTAGTATCAAAATTATTAGTATTGGATACCATTGCAATTGTTGGTAAAACATCATCTGGAATTTCCAATGGTGGATAAAGAGCAGGATCTATTAACACTGTACTTGTAATAGTTGGGTCTAGAAAATCAACTGATTGAGCTCCTGATCCCATTGCTATCACTACATTTTCAAATGGTTTATCTTTATCATCAGTACAACAACCACAAAGATTTATATGTTTAGCATAATTAAATCCTTTTTCTTTGAACATTTCTTTTGCATTCCATGCACCTCTTTCAACACTTGTTTCATGAGAATGTAATATTACAATCAACCAATCATCTTGAGGTATATCTCCTCTTTGGATGCCATCCATTATATAATCGTATGCAAAATGTTGACCAGGAAATCCTGGATTATCTTTATAATCAAAATCTGTATGTGATACTGGCGGTATTACCCATATACAACCTCGCGGTGTTTTATAATTTGGTGGAAAGATATATACATTTTCTTCACCCCAATGACTTGCATCATATACTGTTTCTGATCTAACAACTATGTTATTCATGTCTCTTGCTTCTGCCATATTATGATGTCTCCTCTGTATCTGATGTTCCTGAATTTCTTAACCAGTAATTTGTTCCGTTTTGAAAATACTTATCTTGTCCATGCCATCTATTACTTGAACTAGGTTTTAATCTTCCAAATGGTCCTTTTGCTGCCCACTCAGGATTATATTCAAAATGCCATTCTTCTGTTGTAACAGTTCTTACAAAACCAAACTTATATGAATTTGCAACTAACCAAGCATATACTCCATCTTTATCAGTAGTTTTAGTTTTTACCTTTTTACCATTTACTAATTTATAACGTTTGTAATCAAGATCAATTGCAGTACCACTTTGATGTCTACTAGTTCCTGGTATTGCAACATATGGTTTAAATTTAGATGATCTTGCAGTCCATAATGGACTTTTTCTATCTTGCATGTTAGCTTTAGTCGACCAACTTTTATTTATCGCACATGAATATCTACAATTTACTTGACCTGATGCTAATTTTACACCTGTCCTAGGATGATTGATTTGCCATAAACCTCTGAATGAACTATTTAATTTTAATATAATACCATCACGTTTTGCAGCTTGAAATAAATTAAGCACTCTACCAGCCATTGATTTTCTAACAGGATTACCTTGTAGTAAAACAATTTTATCTGTTCCTACTACTTTTGCATAATTTGGAGTGCCTTTTGTAGTATTAAAGTATTCGTAATCTCCTTCAAGTTCTTCTAGATCAGAAATATCTGCTGGCGGGTTATTTAATTGTTCCGAAACTTCGTTTGATGCATTAATATGACCACTTGAACCACCACTACAATTGAATGATGGATTTGTAGAATTACCGCAACGTCGAGAACCAGCACATCCTGTACTATCGCCATCTGTTGCTCCGGCTGATTCTTCTAATGCTCTAAATTCTGGGCTTGCAAGTTGTATTGCAATTTGTTGTCCAGAACACATATAGATAGATGCTTTATCTCCATTGATATCTTCAATTATATAATCATTAGCTGAATTTGTCATTACAGGCGACTGACCAGCTCTAAAAATATTGATAGGAGCTAATGGTCCAGCTTGGCCTTCTGCATATGATGGTTGAGCAATATATCTGCTAGGATCTTTTGGATTAATAGTTGAACCTAATCTCATACTATTTCCAAATCTACCTTGTATTAAAAGATCGCCTTCAAATGGTTGTAAATTATTAAGATCCTCTTGTTCAACAAAATCTTGATTTTCACCTCTTAATTTACCTCCACCTTTTACTTGATCACTTGTATTAGGATTAGTATTAGGACCATTAGTACCAACTACTGGATCAGGATTAAAATTATTTAGTTCATCTAATGTAAAATATTGTTTATCACCTATACCTCTTTGTTGATTGCTCAAAGATTTTACTTTAACGTATTCAAACTTTTTACCTGATTCAAACATTTCTTTGAAGTTGTAATTGTTTTCATTCAATGTAGTTATTTCAAGATAACCAGTATTTGTTCCATATCCAAATTTTTCTGTTGATTCTTTGAATTCTCCAGTATAACCTCCTTCAACAAGCTCTTTTTTATATTCTTCAATTTTCTTTTCTCGATCTTTTAGACCGTCTGAAGTAAATCCATCTAGACCTGTATCTAATTTTCCTTTATATTCTAATACCGATTGTTCTAACTTTTGAAATTTTTCAATCATGGAAGCAGATAAAGAATCTAAACTAGGTGGTAGTTTAGACATGTCTTGTTCTGTATTTGTACTACCTCCTTGAGTTGGTTTCTTGTTTGTTGTTCCAGGAACACCAGCCTCTGCATTTTCATATGCTTCTGTTTTTGATTTCTTTTCTCCGTCCTGAACTGTCTTATCTTTACTTTTTACTCCTCCATCTGCTTGTAATGGATTGAAATTACCATGAACTGATCCTCCTAAAGATACTGGAGGTAGATAATACCAATCTAAATCAAATTGTAATCCTGTATCTTTTTTACCAGATGTTGTATCCGGTGGTGCAGATCCTGCCTCTGGTCCTGGGCCTTGGAAACATATAACATGTTCTCCTACTAATGGTGTACGAATAATATTTGAATCTGCAGGATAAGCAGTTACCTTTTTACCAGATGTTTTATTTCCAGCTCCCATCATGTTACCTTGGATCATAACTTCTATTTCACCACGAACAGTATCTTGAGCTTCTCCTTCTGCTCCTCCTTGTTTTGTTTTTTCTTTGGCTGCAGTTTTTTGGTTGAATGCATTATCAATATTAACAACCTCTCCATACCCCCAAGTTAATCCACTCATTTAGAATCTCCTAAATTTATTTCATCTTGTTGTTGATGAATAGCATCTAATTCTTCTTGAGCTGTTTGTAATAATCTTGCCTTTTCTTCTTCTGACATTCCAAATTCTCCTCCATCATCTTTGTTTGCAGATCCAACCAATCGTTGTACCACAGCTGCTAGTTTAACTAGATGTTCATCATTTTTAACTGATACATCAAGATATTCTTTTATTAAAGGAACTATGACAGTTGCATCTCCTAGATTTTTTATCAATGGTTCCAAATTTTTAATCAACGTATCTATTTGACGTGATTTCTTTTTTGAATTATGATAAATATCTTTCATTAAATCAGAAAATGTAGTTCCTTTGAATAGCTCAAATTCATCATGCATAGTAATACTCCTTTAAAATAAATATGTACAACTATGATTTATGGGTGCCTATAAAACCTTTATCTGAATAATTCTTGAACATAGTTGCATAATGCCTTTTCATTATGTTAACAACCTTTGTTATATTCTGAGTTTTAAGACCTGTTCTTTCTCTTATAAGAATATATAGAGCTTTTTTATTGAAGTTTTCTATTGTACTTCTAATTCTAAACAGTTCAAGTAATGTATCCGCAACAATGATATCTCGCTTGTTTGTAAAAATAGTATTTAAATTAGTTGAATAATATTGTACAAATTGATTAGTAAAATCTTTTAAAGATTCTTGGTAATCTGAATAAACCATTTCAGCTCCTAGATCGCGTTTTTCATCAATAACTGATAGTTCTGATCTTTGTTTCATTTTAGCATAATTGGCATTATTTTGTATTATCAAATAATTTTTTGCTATTATAGAAAAATATGAAAAGGCTTTTCCTTTACCTAATTGATACTTATGTATTTTTTCATTTAAGAATGCAACTACTTCGCATTTAACATCTTGGTATGGTACATCAAAATAATAAAATTTAAATGTATGAATAATATTTTCAGCTAACTTATCAAATGCATAATGTATATGTTCTGAATATACTTTGTTTCGTTTCATATAATCTTCTTCATTATTATATGCTACAATTGCTTGATCTGTTATATATGTAAAATATTGTTTTTTAGTTGGCTTTCTACCACGCTTTTTTTTCTTTGGTAGTTTAGATTCTTCTTCAATTCGAAGTTTATCTGCTTCAAGCCATTCATAAAATTTATCTACTGGTGATAATTTAATTTGTTCATTCATTAGTTAACTCCACGATTTAGGTCTTCCATCACTTCTTTTATAAGTTTAAATGATGTGCCTACTTCGTCTGATGCTTCGAATGCTCCCATTCTATCTGCATTTCTAATTTCAGAGTTGGCTTGATTTACTTTTGTTTTTAGTGATTCAAAAAACGTATAATAATTTGTATTTGAAGATTCTAAATCTTCAATATAATCTGTCTGGTATTCTTGTTTTCTTAATTGGTTTATATTAACAAATACTGATATTGTTAATGCTACCGCTAATATAATAATAGTTGTTATCATTTTTTATCTCCAAATAAATCATCGAACATTTTCATTGCTGCTCCAGCTTCTCCTTTTGATGCAACACTTCCTAATTTTTTAAAACTAGCTTTTTTTGCATATGGTTCTTTTTTGACTGGCATTGTTGAT
>TARA_A100001201_G_scaffold2342_2_pt1 | contig 21623 bp, 30 predicted proteins | sample TARA_A100001201 | Tara Oceans TARA_A100001201 (sample SAMEA2619872) | marine metagenome | biome: marine biome (ENVO:00000447); feature: surface water layer (ENVO:00002042); material: "saline water (ENVO:00002010), including plankton (ENVO:xxxxxxxx)" | depth 5 m | reverse complement strand
CAGATTATCTACTATGCATTCCTGAGAAGGATTCAACAAGAGAAGAAACAACTTGAAATCAAGAACAAGATTCTTGAGAAGACAAATTTCGATGAAGTGTTTGATGCCAATGATCTTGACAGTGAAAACTATTCAGATTACAATAGTATCAAAGATGCAGTTCACAGCAAACTGAGGTATTGATGAAAGTTGCCATCATTACAGACACACATTATGGAGCTCGTAAGAGTTCACGGTTGTTCCACAACTATTTTGAAAAGTTCTATAATGATATCTTCTTTCCCAAACTGGATGAGTTAGGTATTGATACTATCATCCATATGGGTGATGCCTTTGATAGTCGTAAAGGTATTGACTTCACCTCACTTGACTGGGCAAAGAGAGTTGTCTTTGAACCAATCAAAGAAAGAGGTATTACCATGCATCTGATGGTTGGTAACCATGATGCGTATTACAAAAATACTAATGATATCAATGCAGTAGACCTACTCCTCAAGGAGTATGATAATGTGAAAGTGTATTCATCCACCACAGAAGTCAATGTTGGTGGTCTTGACATTCTCTTTATTCCATGGATCAATGAACAAAATTCTGAAAGTAGTCTCTTATCTATTAAAGGTAGCCGTTGCAAAGTCGCGATGGGGCACCTTGAACTATCAGGATTTAGAGCTCATCGCGGATGCGTCATGGAAAACGGTATGGATGGCGAACTATTTGAGAACTACAAAAAGGTCTTCTCTGGCCACTATCACACTCGATCATCCGATGGGAAGATCTTCTATCTGGGAAATCCCTACGAGATGTTCTGGAACGACGTCAACGACGAAAGAGGATTCCACATCTTCGACACAGAAACCTTAGAACATACTCCTGTCAATAATCCTTACAGGTTGTTCTATAACATCTACTATGAGGATACTGACTATCAACTGTTCAATACCACAGAGTATGAGAACAAGATTGTCAAGGTTATTGTCAAGAAGAAGACTGATATCACCAAGTTCGAGAAGTTCATTGACAAACTATATTCATCTGGTGTTCATGACCTGAAGATTGTAGAGAATTTCCAACTGGTTGAGGACGAAGACTTTGAGGTAGAAGAGTCAGAAGACACACTTTCTATTCTTGATAGATATATCAATGATTCAGATACAGAACTGGATAAGATTCGTATTCAGAATGTAATGAGATCGACTTACCAAGAAGCTTGTGAACTAATCTAATGTATATCATCACAGTAAAGGGAAAAGAAAAACAAGGAGCCTATTCTGTGATCGATGAAGATGGTGATCAGGTTCTCTACATCTTCGTTGAAGAAGATGATGCATTGAGATATGCCATGCAACTAGAGGATCTAGATTACCCTAAGATGGTAACTCTAGAGATCGACGATGAGTTGATGGTCAAGACTTGTGAACTGCATGACCACAAGTATACTATAATAACTCCTAATGATGTTGTGATTCCCCCAGATAACACTCATGATTTTGTTTGAAAAGATTAGATGGAAAAACCTGTTGAGCACTGGGAACCATTATACAGAGGTTGAGCTCAATAAGGATTCAACGACTCTTATTATTGGAACAAATGGGGCTGGTAAATCAACTATTTTGGATGCACTATGCTTTGTTTTGTATGGCAAGGCGTTTAGGAAAATCAATAAGAATCAACTTATCAATACAACCAATGAAAAAGGAACTCTTGTAGAGATTGAGTTCAGTGTAAATCAGGTTGATTGGAAAGTAGAAAGAGGCATCAAACCTAACCTCTTCAAGATTTATAGAAATGGTGAAGAACTGGATCAAAAGGCATCTGCTAATGATCAACAGAAGTGGTTAGAGCAGAATGTTTTGAAAATGAATCATAAATCATTCTCTCAAATAGTTATCCTGGGTTCTAGTACCTTTGTACCATTCATGCAACTTCCTACTTCGAGTAGGAGAGAGGTTGTAGAAGATCTTTTGGACATCAAGATCTTCTCTTCTATGAACATGTTGATCAAAGATAAGATTCGTGGAATTAGAGAGGATATTCGTGTTTTGGAACTGAGAAAAGATTCTCTTTCTGATAAAGTTCAGATGCAAAAGAACTTCATTGAAGAACTAGAGAACAGAAGTCATCTGGATATTGAAACTAAGAAGGATCGAATCAATCAGATTCAAGACACCACAGAAGGTCTGATGAATCGGAATGAAAAACTGAGTGGTGAGATGTCTGACCTTCAGGAGAAACTCAAAGAGTATGAAGGTTCATCAAAGAGACTTCGTGAGTTTGGTAACTTCAAAGGTAAGATCTCTCAGAAGATCTCAACACATATCAAGGATCATAAGTTTTTTAACGAAAATACGGTTTGTCCCACCTGTGAACAAGATATTGAAGAATCGTTCAGGGTAAATAGAATGGAGGACTCTCATAATAAAGCAAAAGAATTACAGAAGGAGTATGAACAACTCCTCAACGTAATTAAAGAGGAAGAGTTGAGAGAGTCCCTATTCAAACAAACATCAGGAGACATCAGTACTCTACTTAATGACATTTCTAAAAACAACACTCAGATCTCTGGGTATCAACGTAGAATCAAGGAACTTGAATCAGAAATTCAAACACTTACCAAACAACTTGAAGACCGAAATTCTGAACACAAGAAACTTGAAGAGTATAGAGAAACACTACAAGGTACCTATGAAGAGTTAGGAAAGAAGAGAGAAGATATCTCCTACTATGACTTCACATACAACCTCTTGAAAGACGGAGGAGTTAAGACTAAAATAATCAAGAAGTACTTACCACTGATTAACAAGTCAGTGAATAAGTATCTTCAGATGATGGAGTTCTACATCAACTTCACACTTGATTCTGAGTTCAACGAAACTATCGAATCACCTATTCACGAAGATTTCTCATACTCATCCTTCAGTGAGGGTGAAAAAATGAGAATCGATTTGGCACTTCTATTCACATGGAGAGAAGTGGCAAGGTTCAAGAACTCTGTCAATACCAATCTTCTCATTATGGATGAAGTCTTTGACTCGTCTCTTGATGGGTTTGGAACGGATGAATTCCTGAAGATCATTCGATATCAGATTACAGACGCAAACATATTCGTCATCAGTCACAAGTCTGGTATGGAAGATAAGTTCCAAGAAGTCATCAAATTTGAGAAGTGTAAAGGGTTCTCTAGGAAGATGTGAAGTATTCTAAAACTTCACTAAGTTAGGATACCCTGACTATATAATAAAGATATCATGAGAGGAGGCAACTTCGACCAATGAAAAACTTGATATCACGCAACGAGTTAGCAACTTGGAATTGGGATGAAAAACACACTAAGGATGAGAAATACGATCAAGTGTCCGAATACTTCCAATGTATCTCAGAGTGTGACATTCCTGATCATGAAGCTAAACGATTCTGTAGGCACATTTTAACAGTCAACTAAAACAACTAGGAGGCAAGGCCCACCGAAGACCCCCGTTAGGAAACTGATGGGGGTTTGGTTTGCAAACTGGTACAGATCTCTTTGATTTAAAGTTACTCACCTCTAAAATGCTTTATAAGTGAAAGACGATGCACCATGATTAACTACGAGATCAAATCACAACTTGCAAAACTCTTGGCTACTGAAGACCTGGTGGTTGAGAACAAGTCTGTGGAAACTGCATCCTTTGATGTTGAAACTCGTGTTCTCACACTTCCGTTGTGGGAGAGAGCATCTGAGGTTGTTTATGATATGTTAGTTGGTCATGAGGTTGGTCACGCACTCTTTACTCCTAATGAGTGGGACTTTATTGGTAAGATTCCTCGAGCATTTGTTAATGTGACAGAAGATGCCAGGATTGAGAAACTTATGAAACGTAAGTATCCTGGTCTATCTAAAACTTTCTACAGAGGTTATCACGAACTATCTGAGTCTGACTTCTTTGATCTTGTTGATCAAGACATCTCTGAGTTGACTCTTCCTGATCGTGTCAATCTTCACTTCAAGATTGGTAACTTCGTTGATATTCCTTTCAGTGAAGGTGAACTGGAGATTCTTGATCTGATTAGTAAGTCTGAGACCTTTACTGAAGCAGTCTCTGCAGCGGAAGAGATGTACAAGTATTGTCAATCTCAACAACCTGAACAGAAACCACAACAGAATCAAGAGAATCAGACTGAGGGTTCTGGTGAACAACAGAAACAAGAAGAACAACAGAATAAGACTGAAGGTTCTGATAGCAATACTGAGGATTCTGAGGAACAGTCTGAATCTGAAGATGGTGTTGAAACTGATGAACAAACTGAGTCAGAGTCTGACCCATTTGATGTTTCTACCGACCAGACTTTCACAGACGGTATGCAGGAACTGACCAATCCCACTGGTCGGTCTACGGAATACTATGAGGTTCCTGATATCAAACCTGAGAAGGTTGTTGTACCTAACAGTGAGATCCACACTCTCCTGAATCTATGGATGAGTGAGTACACTAATGAAACCGATAACGCTGATGATAACTACAATGAATTCAAGAGAAGTGCAAAACGTGAGGTGAACTATCTGGTCAAGGAGTTTGAGTGTAAGAAGTCAGCTGACGCATACGCTCGTACTACTACGTCACGGACTGGTGTTCTTGACTGTACTAAACTCCACACCTACAAGTACAATGAAGATCTCTTCAAGAAGGTCAATGTTATCCCTGATGGTAAGAACCATGGTCTGATCTTTATTCTTGATTGGTCTGGTTCTATGGCCGATTGTATGCAAGATACAATCAAACAACTCTATAACCTCATCTGGTTCTGTTCTAAGGTCAACATCCCCTTTGATGTCTATGCCTTCACTAACAGTTGGTACAGAGGTGAGACTCGACCTGGTCGTGCTGAGACTCGTAACGAGAAAGAGTTGAATAAACTGGCTATTGATGGTGACTTCTCTCTGATGAATCTCCTCACCAGTAAGGTGAACAAGAAGACTCTGGAACAACAGATGAAGATGTTGTATCGTGTTGTCTACTACTTCCGTCACTATGTTTCTTACACCATCCCTTCTCAAATCAATCTTTCTGGAACTCCTCTGAACGAGACTCTTGTGTGTCTCCACCAAATCATTCCTCAGTTCAAGAAAGAGAATGGTCTTCAGAAGGTTCACACCATCATTCTTACTGATGGTGAGGCTCATCCTCTGAACTACTTTGGTCGTTATACTGACTACTTCAGTGGTAAAGATGATATCACTCAGAAACAAATCTCAGCTAAAGGTTATCTCCGTAACCGTAAGACTGGTCACACCTATGAGATTGGATACGCATACTGGTCGTTCACTGATTGTCTCCTCAAGGATCTTAAACAGGCCTTCCCTGAAGTCAATCTGATTGGTATTCGTATCACGGCCTCCCGTGACTTTTCACACTTCATTAAGAGGTACGGTTTCCTAAGTGAACAAGACCTGAAGAAAGCTCGTAAGGAGAAGAGTTATAATATCAAAGACTCAGGTTACGACGCATACTTTGCTATGTTACAGTCCGCACTCTCTAGTGACACTGAGTTCTCTGTTGAGGAGGACGCATCTAAAGCCAGAATCAAATCAGCATTCATGAAGTCTCTCAAAGCCAAAACTCTAAATAAAAAGGTTCTGAGTCAGTTCATGGATTTGGTCTGTTAATGTTACTCACCCCGAAATTGCTCCATTACTGTAAGACCCCTTTATCATGACTCTGTCCACTGAACATGTTGTTGACTCTCTCCGTAGTCTCTATGGAGACAAAGTCACCACTTCTGATATTCGTGGTTGGTGTGCAATGAATGATTACACCTACGCCACTGTCACCAAGAAACTGAATAACTACAAGGTTGGACGTGGTAAGTGGGAACTTACAGTCCAAGAAATCAAAGAGGGTCTAGAGACTACCTATCGGGCTCCAGCAGTTGAAAATCATATCGAACAAAACCTTATTCCCGAGAAAGATGATACCTTCGTCCCTTTTGGTAACTTCAGCGATATCAAAAAGATTCTTAAGTCCGGTCTGTTCTACCCTACGTTCATCACGGGACTATCTGGTAACGGTAAAACGTTCGGTGTTGAGCAAGCTTGTGCGACACTCAAACGAGAACTGATCCGTGTCAACATTACTATCGAGACTGACGAAGACGATCTTATTGGTGGCTTCCGTCTTGTTAATGGTGAAACTGTTTGGCATAACGGTCCTGTCATCGAAGCTCTGGAACGTGGAGCTGTACTACTTCTAGATGAAGTTGACCTGGCATCTAACAAAATCCTGTGTCTTCAATCTATCCTTGAAGGTAAAGGTGTCTTCCTCAAGAAGATTGGTAAGTTTGTCAAACCCGCTGATGGTTTCACCGTCATCGCAACGGCAAACACTAAAGGTAAAGGTTCTGACGATGGTCGTTTCATCGGCACCAACGTTCTCAACGAGGCATTCCTTGAGAGGTTCTGTGTAACCTTTGAACAAGAGTATCCCACTCCAACTATTGAGACTAAGATTCTTGGTCTCCTGTGTGATGACGAGAAGTTCTGTAAACATCTGGCTGACTGGGCTGACATCATTCGTAAGACCTTCAATGAAGGTGGTATTGAAGAGGTCATCTCTACCCGTCGTCTGGTTCACATCGTGAAGGCATACTCAATCTTTGGTAACAAGTCAAAGGCAATTGATGTTTGTACCGCACGATTTGATGATGAAACCAAGATGGCTTTCATCGAACTGTATGACAAGGTTGACGCAGACTTCACCATCGAACACAATGGTGAATCTGTTGATGTTCACGTCAACTTCTGATATAATATGGGGAGGTAACACTCCCCCTTTGTTATGGAGCACTCTAAGTATTATTATGAATATGACCGCAATGATCCCAACAGGGAGAATCCATTCGTGACACAAGGAGCACAACCAGTTGATCTTCCTGGAGCCTCAGGAGTAGATCAAATTGAGTTCAACGTTCAAGCCAACTCTCCGTATAATGATGGATATACACAAGAACTTTATAGGAAGGAGTTAGATAAAGTGGTTCTAGAAAACAACAACGGATTCTGGAAGTATGATGAAGATGTAATCCTTAAAGAGATCAAAGATTATCTTGGTGGAACATATCGTTCACACTATGCTGGTGAAGAGGGTAAAACTCAAACACTAGACTTGATTGATTCTATCGGTGATGCAGAGGCTTTCTGTCGATCCAACGCAATCAAGTACCTTTCTCGGTTTGGTAAGAAGAATGGAAAGTCTAAACTTGACATTCTCAAAGCCATCCATTATTGTATTCTTCTAACACATTTCTCTGGAGTCCTCGATCAACCTAAAGACAACTATGAAACTTTCTGAATCTACTGTCAATCTTCTCAAGAACTTTAGTTCTATCAACCAGTCCATTCTGTTCAAGGAGGGATCTAAACTTCGTACCATTTCGGTGATGAAGAACATCCTGGTGGAAGCAAACATCAATGAAGAGTTTGACAAAGACTTTGGTATCTACGATTTGAACCAGTTCTTGAATGGTCTTTCTCTTCATGCTAGTCCTGAACTGGACTTCACCAATGATGAGTATGTGGTCATCAAGGAAGGTCGTATGAGGTCTAAGTACTTCTTCGCAGATCCTTCTGTGATTGTTGCACCTCCTGAGAAAGAGATCACTCTTCCTTCTGAAGACGTTTCTTTTGAACTGACTTCTCAACAACTAGAGAAACTCAAGAAGGCAGCATCTGTTTATCAACTCCCTGATGTATCTGTCATCGGTGAGGCTGGTGTGATAAAACTGGTGGCTCGTGACAAGAAGAACGATACTTCCAATGACTTCTGTATTGTTGTTGGTGAAACCGATTCTGAGTTCGTGTTCAACTTCAAGGAGGAGAACCTGAAGATTGTACCAGGTAACTATGATGTGGTAGTATCTTCTAAACTCCTGTCCCGATTCACAAACCAGAACATTGATGTAACCTATTACATCGCTCTCGAACCTGACTCTTCTTTTGGATGATGGAACCCGATCCTTATATCCAGTTCCTTGAGAATTGGATACCTGGAATAAATGAAGACACTAAACTCCATGATCAACTTCATGAACATTTTGGTCTGGGGTTCAGTGTCAATGATGAGGCTAGATTACTTGGATTCCAGTTGGGTCATCATCCAGCTGGAAACTTCTTTCATGTAATCATGTTTTCAGCCATGAGTCTTACGATCTATCCTAAAGATTATCGTAACACCTGGAAGGATGTGACAGATTTTTATCAGGCATACCTTCTGGGTAAGTATTGGCAATCCGTGTCATACTGGTTTATACCAAAATCTATATTATGAAACACATCCTTTTCACCCTTAAGGGTTGTCTGTTTGAACCACTTGATAATGAACAAAATATTAAGATGCTTCTTTATAATGCGGTAAAAGAATCGAAATCAACTTTAATAAATCTGGCAACACATAAGTTTGATCCTCAGGGTGTAACAGGTGTTGCCATGCTTGCAGAGAGTCACATCAGTATTCATACCTGGCCTGAGAAAGGTATGGCAGTTTGTGACGTATTTACTTGTGGGGATAGTGCAGAACCAGAAAAGGCAGTAGAATATATGCAAGAGCAATTGAAGGCAACCGACATTGTTTCCAATCAATTTGAACGTCCTTTAGAATGAACATCTTCGTAACTGATCCAAGTCCTCACAAGTCTGCAGTGGTTCTTCCTGACAAACACATTGTCAAGATGCCATTAGAGACTTGTCAGATGCTTGCCATTGTTTGTTCTGACAAGTGGGGTCACGGGTTTGGTACCCTTCCTAAAGCTGATGGTACACCCTATGCAACTGATAAAGGTGCCTTTCGTAATCACCCCTGCACGGTCTGGGCCAACTCTTTCGTGATGAATTGGCAGTGGCTCCTCCACCACGGTCTGGCCCTCTGTGAGGAGTATAGGGTTCGGTATGGGAAGGACCACACATGTGAGTCCACTCTCCTCCACGCCAAAGAGATCCTCCCTACAGGGGATCCTACAGGTCGGTCTGGTAAGGACCCCACCCCCTTCGTCTTTGCTGGTCCTGATGAGTTTAAGTTAGATACTTCCATATCCATCTTTGACAAGTACAAGATGTATATTGCATCTAAACCGTGGGTATCTGATAACTACCTTCGTATCCCTGAACGTAAACCAGAGTGGTTATGAAACTTCTAGAAAGAATTGATATACTCTCACAGATTGGATTGACGGATGGAGGAATCTGCAGAAGATCTGGATCTAAGGAAGATCAGGAGGCTAGAGACCTTGTAGTAAGATGGATGATGGAGGATGGTCTGAGTGTTCACAATGATGAACATGGAAACATTATTGGTAGGTTGGATGGTGAGGGTCCACCTATTGTGACTGGTTCTCACATCGATACGGTATCCACAGCTGGTAAGTATGATGGTGTATTGGGTGTTCTCTCTGGTCTAGAGGCTGCAAGAACTCTAAAGGATTATCTTATTGGTCCTTTAGAAGTAGTTGTCTTTAACGATGAAGAAGACACAATGAGAGGTTCTATTGGATACACAAAGGATAGACCAGATATCAAGGCTTTCTTGGAAGTTCATGTAGAACAAGGTCCAGTACTAGATGTTCGGGGATATGATATTGGTGTGGTTACTGGTATTGTTGGACAAAGAAGATGTTCTTTCACAATCCTAGGTAAGGAGAATCACGCTGGAACAACACCAATGAATATGAGAGATGATGCTCTTGTGAAGGCATCAGAACTTGTTGTGTTTGTGAATGAATACGCTAGTGAGATCTATGATGGATTGGTAGCAACGGTTGGGAAACTTGATGTGTCACCAAATCAGTTCAGTGTTATTCCTGGAAGAGTCGATCTAACCCTTCAGATAAGAGATTTATCTGTTGGTGATATGGAAACTTTTGCAGAGAAAGTTGCAGAAACTTTTGACTTGAGTTACACTCTAAGTCACTCTTCAGAACCAGCAATTTGTGATGAAGGTATTAAGTACATCATTAGATCAGTCTCTAAGGATCTCAATTTGAAATCCATTGATATTCCCTCTAGAGCATCACATGATGCTCAGAACTTCACATTCTGTCCTATGGGAATGATTTTTGTTCCATCGATTGGTGGTATCAGTCACTCTCCCTTAGAGAGGACATCAGACAAACACTGTCAAGATGGAGTAAGAGTTTTAACAGAAGCAATTAGAAAAATTGATAATCTATCATGAGTTTCATTCAATACAAAAAACATCGTGTCTTTAGAGAAACAGAGGATGTGATCTTCTATGATATCTCTGTGGAGGACTCTAATGCATCTGATTTAGTTGTTCATACTGGACCAGCGGTATCCCCTCCTAATGATCTTGTAGGAGCAAAACAATTCTATATTCACCATCATCAGATTGATCACAACCGAGTTCTCTCTGGAACTCGAACCTTTGAACTTGTGAACTTTGATTGGAAGTTTCCATATCACATTGTTCATTTGAATCGATCAAGTGGAGCATTAGTTGTTCCGATTGGAACATATCATAGGAGTGTTTCTGGTGAAGATGGTTCAATTGTTATCAATCAAGCCATTCGAGATCCTGAATTTGATTCAAGTAAAGAATTTATTCCTGTGTCCTCTGGACAAAACCCTGTGTTATATAATATACTGGTAAATGAACAACCAGTAATCCACAATATTGGCGAGTGATTATGAGTCGTGATGAGTTCGTCTGGGTTGAGAAGTATCTTCGTATCCCAGAACGTAAGCCAGAATGGATATGACAACACTTTATATCTGTGCAACTGGTGAAAATGAATGTGTATATCATGATGGATATATGCAAATGGGTATCATGTCACATAGTGTAAAAAAACATATTGAACTCAACCCTGGAGTCAACTGGGTGGAGGTATATTGGATACCTGACACTTTTATTAGTAGATATAAAAGAGTTTCCTTCCAAAAGACTGAAAAGTGTAATGAAGGAAGTCCCAAAACCGACAATCACTCATGATAAGAACAACATTGACAATTGATGATGATGGAGTTCTAACACTCCCTGAAGATATTCTCCAAGAAACTGGATGGAAGGAGGGTGATGTGTTAGAATGGATTGGTAACGAAGATGGCACACTTGAATTGAGGAAAGTTGATGAGTCGTGTTCCTGAACTTAAACATGATTGGTTATGAATGAATTATTGAAAGGAAAAGTAAAGACAGTATTCCATGCTGATGATCCTCAAGAAGTGTTGATTCACTATGAGGATTGTGTAACTGCTGGGAATGGGCAGATGATAGATTTTCCAAAAGGAAAGGGTACTATCTGTTGTCTTATGTCAGCAATGTTGTTTGAGTATCTTGAGAGTAACTCAATCAGAACTCACTTTATTGATTGTCCTTCACTGGACACTATGAGGTGTAAGAAACTTGAGATTGTTCCTGTAGAAGTTATCTGTAGAAACATCGCTGCTGGTTCTATTGTAAGAACTACAAGTATTGATGAGGGGTTTATTATCCAACCTCCCATTGTTGAGTTTTTCCTCAAAGATGATAGTAAGAATGACCCACTTCTCACACCAGACCGTGTCAGGTTGATGGGTATTGATACAAAACCACTGATTGAGAAAGCTCGTAATATTAATGATCTATTACAACAACTTTTCTTGTTATGTGGTATTGATCTAGTTGATTTTAAACTGGAGTTTGGGTATGACGCTCATGGTGATCTCTTTGTGGCTGATGAACTATCACCAGACAATATGAGACTGTGGGGTAAAGGACAGGATCAGAGATATGACAAGGACTTGTTCCGTAATGGGGAAGGTGATATAGTAGAGGCATACAAGATTATTTTGACAAGACTGAGGCAGTTTGTATGAGTCGTGATGAGTTCGTCTGGGTTGAGAAGTATCGACCCAAGACTATTGAAGAGTGTATTTTACCAACAAATATTAAGAAGACATTCCTTGATTTCCTAGATAAAGGTGAGGTTCCTAACCTCCTGTTGTCTGGTCCTCCTGGGTGTGGAAAGACTACAGTTGCCAAAGCTCTGTGTAACGAATTAGGAGTAGATGTTTATGTCATCAATGGATCCGATGAAGGACGATTTCTCGACACTGTCAGAAACAATGCGAAGAATTTCGCTTCGACCGTCAGCCTTTCTTCAACTGCGAAACACAAAGTCATCATCATTGATGAAGCAGATAACACGACCCCAGATGTACAACTCGCCTTACGGGCATTTACTGAGGAGTTTGTTGGCAACTGCAGATTCATCTTCACGTGCAACTATAAAAACAAAATCGTCTCCCCACTCCATTCCCGTTGTGCCGTCATTGACTTTTCAATCAAAGGAAAAGACAGAGTCGAACTTGCAGGTAAGTTTTTTCAAAGACTCCAACAAATCTTGGATCAGGAAGCTATTGGATATGACCAAAAAGTTCTTGCGGAACTCATCAACAAACACTTTCCAGATTGGAGGCGGGTCCTCAACGAGATACAAAGGTACTCAGTTGGTGGCAAAATCGACACAGGAATCCTCGCAAGTTTTTCGGATGTAAAGACGAATGACCTGTTCAAGAAACTGAAGGAGAAAGACTTTCCTGCGGTTCGTAAGTGGGTTGTTGATAACTTGGACAACGACCCTACAACACTTCTCAGATCTGTCTATGACAACATTTACTCACATCTAGAAGGTTCAGGTATCGCAGCAGCAGTTTTGATCATCGCTAAGTATCAGTATCAAAGTGGATTTGTAGCTGACCAGGAGATAAATATGTTAGCCTGTTTAACTGAAATTATGGTGGAGTGTGATTTCAAATGATAGATGAACATGGTTGGACACAAAAGGATCCCATCAGTGATACTGAGTGTATCATTCGGTGTCTACAGAACACGCCATGTGGTATTGACAAGAAACAAGTTGACCGTATTATTAAGGAGTTGAAGTCTAATTATGAACGTTAAAGTAATCCGTATGAACACGGGTGAGGAAGTCATAGTCACCCTTTTGAATGAAACCGAGGACTCAATTGAGATTGAGAATCCTCTGGTAGGAATGCCAACTCAAACTGGTCAGATTGGATTTGGACCTTGGGCACCATTGGTAAAGAACGATGACTCCATCACTCTCAGTAAGAGTTATATCGTCTATCTTGCAGATGCTCAGGTTGATGTAGTTGAACAGTACGAGAAGATCTTCTCCCCTATTGAAACTCCTAGTAAGAAATTGATCCTATGAAGAATCTAGTTGTTTTATTTCTCCTTCTCCTGATGGGTGCACCAGCTATGGCTGGATACAGTAGACCTGGAGGAACACGACAGAGAACCTGTTACAAAGAAGTTTACAGAGAAGAGTATATCCCTGGTACCCGTGAACGTCCTGGACGAGTTCGTAGGTGGACAGACACCAAAGAGGTTCCCTGTGGGGGAAACGGTGGTCGTACCCGTGTACAACCTTCTGATGATGTGGATGATAACTCCTGTGTGGAAGGTTCCATTCTTGGTGGTATTGCTGGAGCCGCAGCAGGTGCTGCACTATCCAGAGATGAAGGTCTGTTGATTGGTATCCCTCTGGGTATTGTCACAGGATCCATGGTAGGATGTCAAATTGATGGTGGTTGATTATGGAACTGAAAGATTGGTTGAATTCGATTAACTTTACTAAAGACAATCTTTTAGAGGAGGACTCCTATCTTTCCAAGGAATATCCTCCATATATTATCAATAAGTGTCTGTCAGGTCACATGGATTGTATTATGCAAGCCAATGAGATGAACAGGTATCACTTCCTTGATAAAGATTTACAATATAATTTTTATCTAAATACTCTGAGAAAGAGGAAGAGATTCTCTCCTTGGATTCGGAAGGAAAAAGTATCAGATCTTGATTATGTGAAACGTTATTATGGTTATAGTAATGATAAGGCATCTCAAGTATTGAAAATTTTGACTCCTGAACAAATCGAATACATTAAACAACGACTTGACATTGGTGGAAAGAAATGAGTCAAACTATTGAACCACAAGTACAGTGGTCACAATCTGAAATGGTTGAGATTACTTTGAACGAACCAGATGATTTCCTGAAAGTGAGAGAGACTCTGACTCGTATTGGTGTGGCTTCTCGTAAGGAAAAGAAGTTGTACCAGTCTTGTCACATCCTCCACAAACAAGGTAAGTACTACATTGTTCACTTCAAAGAACTCTTTGCTTTGGATGGAAAGTATTCCAACCTGACGGTGAATGATGTTCAGAGACGTAATCGTATCACTCGTCTTCTGGTAGATTGGGGACTCATTTCTGTGGTGAGTGAAGATGCAATCATGAGTATTGCTCCACTGAATCAGATCAAAGTTCTTCCTTACAAAGAGAAAGGTGAGTGGACTTTGGAACAGAAGTATAATATTGGGAAAAGAAGTAAGGAAACCCCCCAATAAACAGTAGGGAGTTCCGACTCCCTTTTTAATGCTATGTTGTATAATTAGTATGTGGTCGTCGAAAGAGTCCACACTTAACACACTCGCTTAATAAGGAGTCACTATGTCGTATCTTTCAAAGTACAACTCTGCCAACATCAATCAGTTGATGGAACGTCTGCAGAGAAACACGATCGGAATGGATACTTACTTCGATCGTATCTTCAGTTATGAAGCACAATCTTATCCTCCATACAACCTGGTTCAGGTAAATGAGGATGAGTCTCGTCTGGAACTTGCACTGGCTGGGTTCTCTAAGGACGATGTTAAAGTTTACACAGAACGAGGAAGTCTCGTAGTAGAAGGTAGTAAGAATAGTGAAGACGATCGAACCTATGTCCATAGAGGTTTGGCACAACGTTCCTTCACTCGTAAGTGGAACATCTCAGAAGATACCGAGGTCAGTGAAGTGACCTTTGATAATGGTCTTCTAGTTGTTACTCTTTCTCGTGTTATTCCTGAGTCCCGTAAGAAGAAGTTCTTCCTTGGTGGTGACTGATAAATAATACGGGGTAACCCAAATGTCGTCGCAGAAAAGACCCCTGGCTAAATCCAGGGGTCTTTTTGTGTTATAATAGAAGGAGATACTATCACAATATGGCAACTCGTACATACATTAAAGATGAAGTTACTAAAGTTATAAACTCTGGTGTTGTGGGAGGAAAACTATAATTTGAAATATACTATCTTTGATCAATATTGTTTCTTTATAAAATTTAAAGCTCCCAATCATCAAGAATTAACTGATTTTGTCCTCAATAAAGAGGAAGTCTATCACCAATATGATTGGACAGATATTTGTGAAATAAACACGATCAAATGTACATGGCAAGAGACAATACAATTACTCACACCTTCTGTCAATCAATTTGCCAGTTCTATTGGTAAGAGTTTTAAGTGGACAATATACAATCCATGGATTAACTGTTATCAAAAGGGACAATTTCAAGAAATTCATGATCACTTGCAATATGATTTTTCTTGTGTATTCTTTCCCAAAGTTGAAGAGAACTTCAGTCAGTTTTATTTCTATAACAGATATGCAAATTCATTGAGTAAGTCTTGGTTAAATTTATTTGGTGTAGTGTCAAGTTGGGATCCAATTGTTGAGTCGGGAGATATTATGTTTTTTCCAGGTACTTTACTGCATGGGGTGACACCACATAAAAGTGATGAGGTAAGAAAAACATTATCTTGCAATTTTGACTTTGACTTATCTAACTAACTATGATATAATGTCAAAAACAAAGACAACTATGACTAAGAGACAATTTGTGACCAAAACTGGTGACACTTGGGAGTGGGAAGAAACTCCTGAGGTTGTGGCAGCAGTGAAACAACTTCACGCAACTATCGCAGCAAACAAACTGAGAATGGAAAAACTGAAATGACAGTCAAACTACTAGTATTGAGATCTGGAGAGGACATCGTTGCTGATGTTCAGGAAATGGTTGTGAATGAAAAGGTGGTTGGATACTATCTTGATTGTCCTCATCGTGTCAAGTTGATTTCTGATACACCGAAGAGTGGTAACACTAAATATCGGAGTCGTATTCAGATTCTTCCTTGGATGCCACTGAGTAAAGATAGAAATATTCCTGTTGTTGCTGATTGGATTGTTTCTATGGTAGAACCGATTGACACTTTAAAAGAACTATTCGAAGATCGACTGGAGCAAATCAATGAATCCCAAAGTGCTAGTGATGCAGAACAATCTTATCTTGTTGACCCAGATTGAAGAATCAGGTGGAGACATTGGTGAACCAGATTGTAAATTGACAGAACCCTTTGTGGTGAACTCTGATCTGACACTTTCTCCTTGGTTGGTGAATATCACCAATCAGAATACCTTTATGGTTCATTCTGATAAGATCTTGACTATTACTGAACCCAGTGGTACACTGCTTGACAAGTACAGTGATTTGGTGAAGGAATGAATTTCTATACGAACGTTGTGATGTTGAGGAATGAGTTCCTCGTTCGTGGTTATGAGAACGGTCGTAGAGTTCAGTTCCGTGAGGAGTTCTTCCCAACCCTGTATGTTAAGTCAAAGAAAGAAACAGAGTGGAAAACACTAGAAGGTGATAATGTAGAACCCATTCAACCTGGGACGGTTAGAGATTGCCGTGACTTCTACAAGAAGTATGAAGGTGTTGATGGGTTCGAGATCTATGGTAATGACAAATATCTTTATCAGTATATTTCTGAGAAGTATCCTGAGGATGAGATCAAGTGGGATATCAAGAAGATCAAACTGGTCACTATTGATATTGAGGTGAAGTCTGAAGATGGATTCCCTTCACCTGACTCCTGTTCTGAGGAGATGTTGACTATCTCTATTCAGGACTATGCCACAAAGAATATCATTACATGGGGTAGGAAACCATATACTCCTACTCAAAACAATGTGACATATCACTATTATGAGAATGAGATTGATATGTTGAATGCATTCCTTAACTGGTGGAACCAGGATCCCCCTGAGGTTATCACTGGTTGGAACTGTAGGTTCTATGATATTCCATATATCTGTGGTCGTATCTCCCGTATTATGGGAGAGAAAAAGATGAGACTACTCTCTCCATGGAACTATGTTTCTCATGAAGAGTTGTACATCAATGGTCGTCCAAATAATGTGTATACCATTGCTGGTATTACTACTCTGGACTTCATGGAACTCTATCAGAAGTTCACCTATGTGAATCGTGAGAGTTATCGATTGGACTTCATTGCTGAAGTTGAACTTGGGCAGAAGAAGTTGGATCACTCTGAGTTCAATACCTTCAAAGAGTTCTATGATGGAAACTGGAAGAAGTTTGTTGACTACAACATCGTTGACGTGGAACTGGTTGACCGGTTGGAAGACAAACTCCGATTGATTGAACTTGTGATCACTATGGCATTTGATGCAAAGGTGAACTTTGTTGATCCAATGGGTCAGGTGAAACTCTGGGATACAATCATCTATAACTATTTGAAGAAGAAGAATGTTGTGATCCCCCAAAAGAGTCATACTAATAAGGATGAAAAGTTTGCAGGTGCTTATGTTAAAGAACCTATTCCTGGGGCTTACGATTGGGTTGTATCTTTTGACCTTAACAGTCTGTATCCTCACCTGATTATGCAGTATAATATCTCACCTGAAACACTTCGGGAGGAGAGACACCCTTCAGCTTCTGTGGATAAGATTCTCAATGAGGAGATCAATTTTGAGATGTATAAAGACTATGCAATTTGTTCCAATGGAGCAATGTATAACAAAGACAAACAAGGTTTTCTACCAGAACTGATGAAGAAGATGTACAAAGAACGTAAAGTGTTCAAGGGTGAGATGTTGAAGAGTAAACAGAAACTGGTTGATATTGAGGCAGAGATGAAGAAACGAGGAATCAAATGGAATGGTTAGTAGTTATTCTTCTGTTGGTTGGGTGCTCCTCTCAGGTAGAGGAAACTATAGATACTGATTGTCGTGATTACTACTTGCCCAGACTGGGGTTACAATATGCAAGAGAGGTTTGTAAGTAGATGGGTTATTTAATTGGAGGAAACGGTGAAGAAAAGGAACAGGAGGTTGTACAGTCAGATAAGGACTATTCCAAACTGACAGATCAACAACTCCTGAAACTTCGTGAACAAACAGTCAAGGATATTGCGAAGTTCAATAACTTTCAGATGGTTCGTAAGATCTGTCTGAACTCAGCCTATGGTGCAATTGGTAATCAGTGGTTCCGATACTACAAACTGGCAAATGCTGAGGCTATCACCCTTTCTGGTCAGACATCTATTCGTTGGATTGAAAACAAACTAAATGATTATCTAAACAATCTTCTAAAGACTGAAAATGATTACGTTATTGCTGTCGATACTGACTCTGTGTATCTTAATCTGGGGCCTCTCGTGGATAAATTTCTATCTAAACAGAAGGATAACAAGGAGAAAGTAGTCAATCTTCTAGACAAGGTGTGTCAGGATCAACTCGAACCATACATCGATAAGTGTTATACCGAACTGGCTGAGTATGTGAATGCATACGAACAGAAGATGCAGATGAAACGGGAGAACATTGCAGACCGTGGTATCTGGACAGCCAAGAAGAGATACATTCTGAATGTGTGGGATAGTGAGGGTGTTCGTTACGAAGAACCCAAACTGAAGATCATGGGTCTTGAAGCTATCAAGTCATCCACACCTGCTCCATGTAGGACAATGATTAAGAATGCCTTCAAACTCATCATGAGTGGTACAGAAGATGAGATGATCAAGTTCATTGATGAGTCTAGATCTAAGTTCAATAAGCTTCCAGTTGAAGAGATCTCATTTCCTCGTTCTATTTCTGATGTAAATAAACATAGGAGTAACATCACAATCTATAGTAAAGGTTGTCCGATGCATGTGAGAGGAGCTCTTCTTCACAACTACTATGTCAAAGAACATGGGTTAGAGAAGAAGTACTCCATGATTAACAATGGTGACAAGATTAAGTTTGTACATCTGAAGAAGGCTAATCCGATTCGTGAGAATGTGATTGCATTCAACAACGATTTCCCTTATGAACTCGGTCTTCACAAATACATCGATTATGAACTACAATTTAACAAAGCCTTCCTTGAACCTGTAAAGGTCATTCTGGATTCCATTGGATGGAATGTGGAGAAAGTTGCAAACCTAGAACTGTTTTTTAGCTAATGGATTTCCTTAAAGAGATTGTAAAAGAGATTGGAGATGAGTACACACAACTCGCATCAAACATTGATGAAACTGAAACGTATGTGGACACAGGTTCGTACATTTTTAACGGACTTACCTCAGGTAGTATTTTTGGCGGTGTGTCTGGGAATAAGATTACTGCCATTGCTGGGGAGTCTAGCACTGGCAAAACTTTCTTTAGCCTGGCAGTCGTCAAGAACTTCCTTGATTCTAATCCTGATGGGTATTGTCTATATTTTGATACTGAAGCCGCTGTTAACAAGTCTCTTCTTACAAGTAGAGGCCTCGATCTAGACCGATTCGTTGTTGTGAATGTGGTGACGGTTGAACAGTTCAGACAGAAGGCATTACAAGCTGTTGACATCTATCTAAAAACACCTGAGGTAGATAGAAAACCTTGTATGTTTGTTCTTGATTCTCTTGGTATGTTGTCCACTGAGAAAGAGATTCGTGATGCTCTTGATGAAAAACAAGTTCGAGATATGACCAAGTCACAGTTGGTCAAAGGAGCTTTTAGAATGTTAACCCTGAAGTTGGGACAGGCTAAAATTCCAATGATAGTTACCAACCACACCTATGATGTCATCGGATCTTATGTCCCTACTAAGGAAATGGGAGGAGGCAGTGGCCTCAAGTATGCCGCGTCTACGATCATTTATCTCTCAAAGAAAAAGGAAAAGGATGGAACGGATATTGTCGGAAACCTTATCAAAGCTAAAACAGCAAAGTCAAGGCTTAGTAAAGAAAATAAAGAAGTAACCATTCGTCTTTACTACGACGAACGTGGTCTTGACAAATACTATGGTCTCCTAGAACTTGGAGAACTGGGTGGTCTATGGAAGAACGTTGCAGGTCGTTATGAGTTTGATGGAAAGAAAGTCTATGCAAAACAGATCCTCAAAGATCCCGAAACCTATTTCACACAAGAAGTCCTGGAGAAGTTAGATGAAATTGCGAAAGAACAATTTTCCTACGGTTCGAGTGTATGATGTCATTCCTAAAGATTTCTGTGAAACTCTGATTGATGTATTTGAAAATACTCAAACTGGACATGAGTTTATTAACAACACATATAAACCTTGTTTCACTCAACTTAACGTCAATGAACATCACCCAGAACTTGTAAAGATTCTGGTCAACTACACACAGAAGGCATACGGAATGTATTCTGCAGAGGTGAAGAACAAGTTCCTCCCTAGACTTAGGTCTTTGGAGGAATTTCGTATCAAGAGGTATCTTCCAAATGGAGAAGAGAGATTTGATGAACATGTTGATGTTGCAGATTACAAAACTGCAAAAAGAGCACTTGCCTTTCTTTTCTATCTGAATGATAACGATGGAGACACATACTTTTCTTCAGAAGACTTGTATATCCGACCAAGAACTGGTAAAGTATTAATGTTCCCTCCTACTTGGGAATATCCTCACTCTGGTTTGGCACCCAGCACAACGAAGTATATTATGAGTACATACATTCACTATGAATAAAATTGAGTTTCTTGTTCTCCGTAGTCTACTTCACAATGAGGAGTATCTTCGTAAGGTTATTCCTTTCCTGAAAGGTGAGTTCTTTGAGGATCAAGATCAAAGGATTGTATTTGATGAGATCTCAAACTTTGTAACTGAGTACAATAACGTACCAACAAAGGAAGTTCTGACTATTGAGGTTGGTAAACGTAGTGATATCAATGAACAACAATTTAAATCTGTCACTCATCTCATCAGTCATCTAGATGATGAACCGGCAGAGTTTGAGTGGTTGGTAAATACCACAGAGAAGTGGTGTCGAGATCGTGCCATCTATCTGGCTCTGGTTGAGTCTATTGGTATTGCAGATGGTCAGAGTAAAGAGAAGACAGCAGATGCAATTCCATCTATTCTGTCTGACGCACTGGCTGTTAGTTTTGACAATCACGTTGGACACGATTACCTCCAAGACTACCTAGAGAGATATGAACTCTACAATCGAAAAGAATCCAGAATTGAATTCGATCTGGAGTACTTCAATAAGATCACCAAGGGTGGTCTTCCTAACAAGACTCTTAACATCGCTCTTGCTGGTACTGGTGTTGGTAAGTCTCTCTTTATGTGTCATGTGGCTTCAGGAGTTCTTCTACAAGGTAAGAACGTTCTCTACATCACAATGGAGATGGCTGAAGAAAAGATTGCAGAACGTATTGACGCTAATCTCCTGAACATTGATATTCAGGACGTTGCTGGTATCCCTCAACAGATGTTTGAAACAAAGGTAAATAACCTAGCCAAGAAGACTCAGGGAACCCTGATCATCAAAGAATATCCTACAGCATCGGCACACAGTGGACACTTTAAGTCACTTCTTAATGAACTTGCACTTAAGAAGTCATTTAGACCTGACATTATTTTCATTGATTACCTTAATATATGTGCTTCCTCTCGGTATAGCAAGATGGGTAATGTCAATTCATATAGCTATATCAAGGCTATTGCTGAAGAACTTC
>TARA_A100001201_G_scaffold11809_1_pt1 | contig 21877 bp, 32 predicted proteins | sample TARA_A100001201 | Tara Oceans TARA_A100001201 (sample SAMEA2619872) | marine metagenome | biome: marine biome (ENVO:00000447); feature: surface water layer (ENVO:00002042); material: "saline water (ENVO:00002010), including plankton (ENVO:xxxxxxxx)" | depth 5 m | reverse complement strand
TATGTTAATATAGTGAGAGCGTTTCTTATAGCTGGTAAAGGCAGAAAAGTAATTGACTCTGATTACGAATCTTTAGAACCTCATTGCTTTGCCTCAGTTACTGGCGATAAAAAATTGCAAGAAATCTTTGATAATGGTTGGGATTTTTATTCTTATGTAGCTATTCAAACTGAAAAATTAGAAGGTATTTCTGCTGATAAAAAAGCTGATAATTACCTTAAAAAATTAGATCCTGTAAAAAGGAATAAAGCTAAAGCTTATTCGTTAGGAGTAGCATACGGGATGGAAGCATATGCTTTAAAAATGACTTTAGGAGTAGATCAAAAAACTGCTGAAGAATTAATAAAAGGTTACTTAGATGGTTTTCCTGGATTAAAAGCATGGAGAGAAAATTCTAGATTACAAGTTAAAGATCATGGTTTTATAAAAAACTATGTAGGTAGAATAAGACATATACCTAAAGTAAAAAGAATATATGAAAAGTTTGGAGATAGGATTATGGATTGGAGATTTAGGAGTCAACTTTCTGAGCAGTATGGTAAAGATCAAGTTTTAAAAGTATATAGAGACTATAGAAACGGATTAAATAACTGCTTAAACTTTCAATTACAATCTCTTGCTGCTTCAGTAGTAAATAGAGCTGCATTAAAAATTAATAGAAAAGCTAAAGAATTAGGCATAGATGCTATAGTTCAAGCACAAGTACATGATCAACTTATTATTAATATAAAAGAGGAAGAGGCTGAAAGATTTGCTCCATACGTACAAGATATTATGGAAAATACAACTAAGCTTCCTGGAGTAACTTTAAAAGCTCCTCCAGAAATAGCAGATAATTGGAAAGAAGGGCATTAAACATAATTTAAAGATATTTATAATAAATTATAAAATCGACTCGAGAGCGATATTTAATTTTTTTATTAACCGAGTAGCTTAGGCACTCACAAATTTTAATGATATGAATACATTTATTAATGAACGTAACCCGTTCGACATTTTAGTTAAAAACTTCTTCAAAGATACTGGACATTTTCGCCCAGTAATAGAATCCAAACTTCCACACCCAGTTGATATTTACGAAATAGACACAGGTCTAGGTATAGATATAGCTTGTACTGGAATTTCGAAAGACGATATCGAGATACTTATCGATGGTCAAATTATTAGAGTAATTTATGATAAACCTCAAGAAGATGATCTAGGTGAATTTATTTATAAAGGCATTGCTAAAAGATCATTTAACTTAGGTTGGAAAATTGATAGTAAATTTAATTTAGATAAAGCTAAAGCTGAATTTAAAGATGGACTATTAAAAGTTGCAATCCCTTATACTAAAGGATCAGCACCAAGAACGCTGAAAATTAGTTAAAACTTTATTGCTCTCGAGTTTGATTTTATAAATAAAGTTCTTATATTAATATAATAAAAAGTTATAAATGAGTAAAAAACTTATCCCTCAAAACGATAGAGTACTAGTTAAGCCTATAGATGAAGGCGAACAAATGTACGGAAATATAGTTATTCCTGATTTAGGTAAAGAAAAACCTGAAATGGGAGAAGTAGTTTCTGTCGGTCCTGGCAGATTATCTGAATTTGGTCAATTTATTAGAGTTAACGCTAAAATAGGAGATATAGTTTTAGTTCCTAAAATAGGTACGTTACGAATAGATTTCGAAGGAGAAGAATATTACATAGTTCAAGATAGAGAAATCTTAGCTACTATTAACGAAAAATAAAAAATTTATGGATAAAAAAATAATTTTTTCTGACGATGCTCGTTCAGAACTTTTAACCGGTATAAATAAACTTGCTGATGCTGTAGTTGCTACATTAGGACCAGCAGGAAGAAATGCTATTATAGAACAAAATATGGGTAACCCTATATCAACTAAAGATGGAGTTACTGTAGCTAAGTCTATAGATTTAGAAAATAGAGTCGAAAATATAGGTGCTCAATTAGTAAAACAAGCTTCTATAAAAACTGGAGATCAAGCAGGTGATGGTACTACAACTTCGACTTTATTAGCTAGAGAGATTTATAAACAAGGTTTAAAGTTTATGAAAAAAGGAGCAAATGCAGTTGATATCAAAAAAGGTATAGACGAAGCAGTCGAATTAGTGATAGATTATTTAGAAACTTTATCTAAAGAAATAACGGACGAAGAACAGCTTAAGCAAGTCGCTACTATTTCAGCTAATAATGATACCGAAGTTGGCGAGTTAATTTCCACAGCCATGGATAAGGTAGGACGTGACGGAGTTGTTACAATAGAAGAATCAAGAACTGGAGAAACATATCTTGAGACAGTAGAAGGTATGCAATTTAGTAGAGGTTATAAGTCTCCTTACTTCGTAACTGATAATAACTCAATGCAAGCTGTTCTTCGAGATCCGTTAATATTAATTACTGATAAAAAATTAAACCAAGTAAAAGAGCTATTACCAATCTTAGAAGCAGTATCTCAGCAAAATAAATCTCTATTAATTATAGCTGATGATATTGATGGTGAAGCTTTATCTACGTTAGTAGTAAATAAAATGAGAGGTATACTTCAAGCAGTAGCTGTTAAAGCTCCTGAATTTGGTGATCGTAAAAAAGCAATGCTTGAAGATATTGCAGTACTTACTGGAGGAACTGTTGTATCGACTGAAAAAGGAATGAGATTAGATAAGTTTGATTCTTCTTGGTTTGGTAAGTCTAAGAAAGTTACTGTAGGAAAAGATTTTACTACTATTATAGATGCATTAGGAGATGAAGAAAAAATACAAGGTAGAGTTGAAGAGTTAAAAACTCAAATTGATGAAAGTAAATCTCCTTACGAAATTGAAAAGCTACAAGATAGATTAGCAGCATTTATAGGAGGAGTAGCAATAGTACACGTAGGAGGTTTAACTGAATTAGAAATGAAGGAAAAGAAAGATAGAGTTGATGATGCTCTTCATGCTACTAAGGCTGCTTTAGAGGAAGGTATTTTGCCCGGAGGAGGAGTAGCGTTACTTAATGCTTCAAAAATGCTAGCAGGTAGTCTTGGCGATGATTTTCAAGGAGATAAATTAATAGGTTATGATATAGTTGTAAAAGCAACAGAAAAACCTTTCTACCAGATTTTAGAGAATGCTGGATATAGTAATGAAGCATCTGGAGACATCGAAGAAGATATAATAATATTTAATGAAGGAGATATATGGACCGGTTACGATTTAAGAGCTGCTAAAATTGTTAACATGTTCAACTCAGGAATCATAGATCCTACTAAAGTAACAAGATTAGCACTAGCTAATGCAGCGTCTGTAGCAGGTACTATGTTAATTACTGAGACTGTAGTTTCTAATATTAAAAAAGAAAAAGAAGCTCCAGCTTTAGATCCTAGCATGATGATGTAATGGAAAAAATTAAAAAAATACAATTTACAAACGAGTATGGATTAAAAGATACTTGGACCTATAAGGGTAATAGGTTAATTAAAACTGAATTTACATACCCTAGAACTAATAAAAAAAATAAGATTATGAGTGAAAAACAAGAATTATTTAATAAGATAGCTGAACATTTTGCAACTTTGCAAGAAAATAATAATGGTTCAACTAAAACTTCTCAAGCTAGAGCTAGAAAAGCAGCAGGAGAAATTAAAAAGTTAATTACACCTTATAAGAAAGCTAATATGGCGGAGGTAAAGTAGGGGGCGTTTTCTCTTCTTGCCACGCGCGAATTTTAAGAACCTTCCGGAAACGGAGGGTTTTTTTATATTGTTTTTTCTACTAAAGTAATAACTTCTTTAGGTTCAAAACCTTTATCAATATAAAATTTATAAGTAGAAGGTTTACAATACGAAATAACTTTTTTACCTTTATAAGATGCACTTACATACTTCCAACGAGTATCCCATAACTTGCGATAAATGCCTTGTCCTCTATAATCGGGATGAACGAAAGCGTCTTCAAATTTAAGAACGTCATTGGGTAAAAAAGACATATTACACCACCCGACTTCTTTGCCGTCAATAATAGCAACCCAACCACAAGACGAATGCCTCTGCGGGCCGGGTGTATGACTCGGTAATCTGTATCCTATAATATCCATGGGTGTGTAAAGATATAAATAGGTGTTAATTTAGTAATGTAAGTCTGAAAGTGTTAGATTATGGTTCAACTTTTTATTGTGTCTTTTCTTTTTAAATAAATTTATAATACTTTTATTTTTTTTGCCGTCTCTAGCAAATATATCTAAAGTAATACCAACAGTCAAACCTCCGTAAGTAGTTGCTAATAAATCTCTATTATCAAAACCATAACCTTGTTTAGCGTCGAAAGTTTCTTTTATATAACCTGCAGCTACAGAACCTAAAATACTAGCTGCAAATGCAAGAGTTTTATCTTCTGTTTCTCCTAATGTAATACCGTATACTATACTACCAACAATTGCACCAGCTGCATAATGTTTTTGCTTATCCGTTTCAGCAAGAAGCTGAGCATTTAAACTTGAAAAGCAAAATAATAGAATAAATAATAAGAATTCTTTCATGAAAAAAGTTGTAAGTCAGAGAATTATTTCGTATATTTATACATATGATTAAAAAAGTATTACTTTCTTTACAAGAGTGGAATAATGCTCTTAGAGTTCCTACTCCGATTAGGAATAAAAAAAAGTATACGCGTAATAAAAAACACAAAAATAAAAGTTATGAGTGATTCTAAGAAAAAGTACTACGAATTAGTAGAAGAAGGAGTTATAAAGTTAAATACTAAAATACCTAAACCAAAAGAAGCATTTAAAATTCTAACTCAATATGATATTAAAGATATAAAAGAAGCAGTAGATATATACGAAAAAAATTTAAAATAGTTGTTTTTTTAAAATAAATTAGTTATATTATAAAAATGGAAATATCTTTACCTTTTGAACCTAAGTGGTCTAAGCAGTGGATTGAGACTAAACTTAAAAAAAGATTTTTTAAAAAACCTTATGATAGGTTTATGTGGTGGAGAAGTTATACTCCTAAAAATAAACCTCTTGGTATTAAAGCGTCATTAATAGATAGGATAATTAATGGTGACTTTGAAGCAGGACCTTTCTTATTAGAAGTAGAATTAGTACATCATACTATAAACGAAAAGTTCAAAGCTTTAATAGGTAATGACGGAGAAGTAGATTATGGTAAGTATAGTGTAGAGACTTCTATAGATAGAGCAAGAAAAAAAAGATTACTTGAAGATCACGATAAAGATGAATTTAGAAAGTTAGACGACTTAAGAAAGTTATTTAAAAAGGAATTTAAAATAACTGAAGAAGAATATAAAAAAGAAATAACTAAAGGTTCAGATACTTTAGTAGACTTTTACTATAAATTAGAAAAGAAGTACGGTAAAAGAATTAACAGAAAATAGGTTTAAGAGCCTATTTATTATACAAATACTAATTAAATAAAATTATTATGTTACAAATTATAGGTATAGTAGTAGTAGTGTTAGCAGTAGGAGCAGCTGTTTATTACTTTGGTTTTTACAAAAAGGGAAAAATCAATGATAGAGATGGAGATTATATTCCTGATGAAGTAGAAGATGCAGTTGAAGATGTAAAAAAAGTTGCTAAAGAAGTTAAACGTAGAGCAAAAAACGTTAAGCAAGAACTTAAAGATGTAGCTGATGCTGCAAAAGAAGTTGTAAATCAAGCTGGTGATGTTGCTGCAGCTGCTAAAGGTAAGACTAGAAGAGGTCGTAAACCTAGAAGATCTAGCAAGAAAAAATAAATGAATCAACCTAACTTGAATTTAGATATAAATCAGACTACTGGCGTAGTTTGTGATGAATGTGGTCATGCACATTTTCAACAAGTTTTAGTAATCCGTAAAGCTTCCGGTCTTTTATCCGGAACTGGAAAACCCACTTATGTCCCGATCCCAGTCTTTGCTTGCAATAAATGCGGTCATGTGAATAATGAGTTTTTACCTAAGGAGGTTAAAGATTTAGATTAACACTTTATTTTTTATTACACAAGAGGTTGAGGGCGTTAAGCCCTCTACTTTTTTTTCCTATTTATTATTAGGAGTTCCTTAAATCCGTCGGACAGTTATATATGTCGAATTTAAACATTTAATTATGGATTTATTGAAGCAAATAGGTTCTTGGGCTGATGCCCTAACACAGATTGGAATTAGTTTAGTAGCGTTTGGAGTAGTATTGGAAATACTATTCGGTGGTATGAAGATTCCTTTCTGGCCAGAAGTAACTGTAGTAGATAATATTATGGCTATTTTAGGTGGTTTAAGTGCGGAAGGCCTATTAGGACTTGTAGGTGCATTTATATTGTACCACATTCTTAAGAAAAAAGGTTAATCTAATCAATTAAGAGAGGGCTTAGGCCCTCTTTTTTTATAGCTTTATACTATTTATTAAATATATATAAAATAAAAAGAATATAATGAAAAAATTATTACTATGGTTATGCCTAGTCTTACCTTTTGTAGGTATAGCCCAAACTTATTCTGATACCCCCACTATTTTTAGAAGTAAACTTACAAACGCTATAGAATTAGGTACTATACCTGAAGATATAAACATGTACGTTATTTTTGATAAATCAACTATAACAGCAACTACTGGGAATGTTAACCCAGCTTATTCTGAAGTTGCTTTAGATGATGATGATGGAAATGGTATTTGGAGACAAGAAATTTATTTAGATATTACTGACCCGTCTGCTGAATTACATTATGTTTATAAAATAGTAGATACAGATGGTAATGAATATTATGAAGACACAGCGGAATGTTTGTTTTTAGGAACTGATTATGGCTTTACAGATGGTAAAGTAAGGAAGTTAATACCTAATGAAATTCCAGGAGATAATCAAGTTAAGTTTTGTTGGGATGCTTGTGAATGGGCATGTCCTGCTCTTCCTTGTGAAAATGGTTTAGATACTTTTAATTCTTACCAACAATGTTTATCAGGTGGACAAGCTTTAATTGTTTTTGAATGGCAAACGGATTGCGAAGTACAATCTGTACTATACTCTAATGCTGAAGGAGCTGGTCCATTCGAATATCAAGTACCACCAGATGCTGTTAATTTTGGTGTTTACGCCGGTAATGGTCAAATGCCACCTAATTGGAGTGTAGAGCATTATTTAGAAGTTAAATTTACTGATGGTAGTTTATCTGAACCTATAGCTTTTACTCCAGATCCTTGTATTGAAGGTTGTACTGATCCAACTCAAGAATCTTATAACCCTTGGGCAACTATAGATGATGGTTCTTGTTCAGGTACTACTTGTGATACTGAATTTACGGATCAAATTACAATGGAAATTACATTTGATAATTGGCCTAACGAAACAGGCTGGACAATGAATAGTGCCGGTATTATAGGACAAGAACTTGCAGGTGCTTATAATTATAATGATATTGGTCAAACCTATACTTATAATTTCTGTGTAGATAAAAATGCAGGATTCGAATTTATTATAACTGATACTTATGGAGATGGTTTAGCAGGTACTACTTCTGGTGGTTCAATGGATGGCTCAGTTATTATTTATGACTGTAATGGTGATATTATTTGGGAACTAGATCCTAATTTTGGTGATATTGCATATTCAGGGCAGCAATTTGGTACTGAATGTGAAGTAGTAGGAGAAGTATTCGGTTGTACAGATCCAGATTATCAAGAATATAACCCAGATGCTAATGTAGATGACGGTTCATGTTCAACACCTCACATTTATGGTTGTATGGATGAAGATTCTATTAACTATAATCCTGAAGCAACTAAACAAGAAATAGTTCCTGTTTGTGATTATAATTTAATAATTAAAGATGCAGCTGGAGATGGATGGGGTAATTCATTTATTGGTGTATCTCAAGGAGGAGTTCCATTAGGTACTTATACGATGGGTCCTGGTAATTATGAGCAAGTATTTCCTTTACAGCTATCTACATCTGAACCTGTTAAAGTTTATTATTTCCAAGTAGGAGGTCCTCAATCAACACCTCAAGAAGTACAATTCCAAACTTGGCATAATTCATTTATTATAGAAGGACTTGATGGAGAAATTTTAATGAGTGAAGGAGAGAATCCATTTGAAAATAACGGTCAAGGTGCTTTACAAACTTTTGAATCTCCGTTCTTTATAACTTATGAAGCTATACCTTATTGTGGAGATATTTGTATTCCAATAGTAGAAGGTTGTATGACTGAAGGATCATTAAATTATAATCCTGATGCTAACGTAGATGACGGTTCTTGTATTCCGGTAATTTATGGCTGTATGAATGAATTAGCATTTAACTACAATCCAGAAGCTACTGTTGATGATGGATCATGCGAGGAGGTAGTAGTAGGATGTATGGATCCAACAGCATTCAATTATAATCCTGAAGCTAATACTCCTGGTACTTGTGTAGCAGTAGTAGAAGGATGTATGAATGAATTAGCATTCAATTATAATCCAAGCGCTAATGTTGATGATGGTTCATGTGTACCAGTAATTTATGGTTGTACTGATCCTACAGCATTTAACTATAACCCAGATGCTAACACAGATAATGGATCTTGTGTTGAAGTAGTCTATGGCTGTACTAATCCTGAATCACTTAACTATAATCCTTTAGCAAATACTGATAACGGTACTTGTATTAACCCAGTTAGCGGCTGTACAGATGTAGAAGCTTATAACTATGATCCAACAGCTAATGTTTCAGATCCAGATGCTTGTTTATATGATGCAGGTTGTATAACTGGCCCAGGAGAACCATATTGGTTAAATAATAACTGTTATGCTTGGGTAATAGACGTAGATAATTACTGTTGTGATAATGATTGGGATCCAGTATGTCAAGAAATGTATAACTACTGTGAAGATGGATGGCCTGATGGAATCGATATCAATGGTAGATTTAATAGATTTAAAGGTATTATGGTTTATCCAAACCCAACTGAAGGTGTAATTAATATTTCATCTGGAGGATTAGATATAAAATATACTGTCTATGATATATCAGGAAGAACTATAGTAAAAGATTCTGATAAAACACAATTAGATCTTTCGAATGCTGAAGCAGGTGTTTATTTCTTGCAAATCGTTCATGAAGGACAAGTTTATAATAAAAGAATAATAATTGAATAAAATGAGAAAAATATTAATACTCCTTTTAGTACTACCTTTTTTAGGTTTTAGTCAAGATGCTGAAACTAAAAAACCTTCTAAGTTTCAAAAAGAACTTAAAAAAACTTTTAAATTTGCAACTTTCTATGCTGCAGTCAATGGAGGTACCTCAATAGCTGATCAAAGCACTTTTTCAGTAAATACTGGACAATTAGTATCAGATAACTTAGTAACACCTTTTGACTACTCAGTAGCATTTGGAGTTAGAAAAATTGCAAGATTTCAATACGAAAATAGAGCAAACGTTTTTTATAACGGTACTGAAGAGTCTTTTTCAGATCAGGCTAATATAGGTAGAATAAAAGGCTTCGAGTTTTTATTTGAAGTAGACAGAAGAAGAATACAAGGAGTTAAATACTTAGACCAGCATCACTTTTTGAGATATGTTGCTGATGATTGGATCGCTAAAGTTGAATGGTTACAAAGTGGATTTGTAGGTGTAGAATATTTTCAAGCCTCTCAAAGATACAAAAGAAATATTACTAAAGAATTATCAGTTAATATAGGAGTAGCGCAGAGACTATCTGAACCTTATGGTTACGATCCTTTAGAAGAGTGGATGTTAAGTAATGGTAATTTACATTACACTTATTTAGCTATTCAAGAAGGCTATACAGTTAATTTTAACGGACCAGGTGATATAGAATACCTTAATCCTTCAGGAGCAGTAGTAGCAAACAGTACTGCAGTATGGGAAGAAGTAATTATTCCTCAAGTACTAGCTAACTACGTTGATAAAAAACAACAAGCAGCTCCTTTAAAATTAGAGTATTCAGCTGTTTTAGGGTTTGATTACTACAAATATGAAAAAGACTTTTGGCTGCACGGATGGGGAAGTATAATGCCATACCATATAGATACTGGGGGAGAGTTTTCTTACCATAAGTATAATGGAGGGCAGTGGTTAGATTATTCAGGTGGAATAATATTTGGGTATAAACTAAATAAATCGCTTGGATTATTTGCTGAAGGTGCTTACAATAAGTATTGGAATAGAAAATGGCATAAGTTTTCTATGGGTGTTAATTATATAATTTTTTAATTTAAAATGGGAAAAGCTAAAGAATTAAGCGAAAACACTAGTTTCAATGTTAGTATTCAAACATTAGGAGGTATAGCTTTTGTGATTACTACGGTAGTCGGGCTATGGTTTGCATTGCAAGCTGATATAGCTGAAGCTAAAGAACTTCCAGTACCACCAGAACCGGAGGTATCAAGAATGGAATACGATATGAAAGATCAATTGATTCGTCAAACTATCATGACTACGCAAGAAGATGTTAAAGAGTTAAAAGAAGACATGAAACGTATTGAGGATAAGATTGACAAATTGAGATAATTATGAGAAAATATTTTTTTAGTGTTTTATTTCTGATTGCTAGCTTATCAGCATTTGGACAAATAGAAGTAACACATTATAATGCAGGTTGGAATTCAGCTAACGATGTATCATGGTTTAATGATTTAGAAGACTGTGAACTAAAATCAGTAGATATAGCTGCAAATCCTAAAGAGCAATCAAAACACCAAGTTGTAGTAGTTCCTACAATTATTATTTTCCAAGATGGAGAAGAAGTAAAAAGGTTTCAAGCTGATTTAAGTTTTAAAATAGCTTTTACCAGAGAAGAGCTACAAGACTATATAGATGAATTAGTAATGAGTGCATTCTAGATATTATGATCTGGAAAATACTTATATTAATTATAGCTTCTTTTGGGTATGGTTATTTGGCAATCAAATCTCAAAAAGAAGAGTTATTAACAAAAAACAAAAAAGAAAAAATGAAAAACGTTATTTTAGTTTTATTTTTATTTTTTAGTTTATCTTTAACTGCTCAAGAAAGATCTACTAAATGTACTAAAGTTACAGTAGAAAAATTAGATCATGCAAGAGTTAAGGTAGTAGAACATAATAAATGTACAAACGTTTATACTGTTAGAACTTACTTAATCTTAGAGTGGGAAAAAATTCAAGCTGAAAAAAGAAAAAAAAGAAAGAAAAAAAATTAAAAAAAAATTAGTTACTAAAAAAAAGTTGTGTTATGTTTAACTATTTAAAAAATAAATGGATGGGGTTTAAAAATTTATTTGATGATGATAATAACATCAACGAAAAATCTGTTGTAGGATTTTTAGCATTTGCAATTATGGTAATTTTTGCATTTGCAGACTTGCTTACAGGATACCTAGGAAAAGATTTAGTTATTAATGAATTTATATATGATTCGTTTGTATGGATAGTACTTGGAGCCTTTGGTATTGCTGAAGTAGGAAAAGTATTTGGAAAGAAAGAATAATATAAAAATTTAAATTATGAGCTGTTACACTAGGGAACAAATTGAAGCCGCTATGGCTAGTAAAGGCTATAAGTACTTTACAGGAAATGGAAAAGATTACGATGTAAATATTATCGGAGTAAGAAACTCAGAAACTAAAGGTAGAGTTACTAATGCATTTGATGACTGTATTACAGTTTCTTATATGTTAGAAGGAGAATGGAAATTCCATTGCTTTAAATGTACTACTGATCCAGGTTCACATTGGGTAGAAAATATTATGAGAAAAGAAGGCGTGGCTATTTTAAAACCAGGTCAATATAGAGGATCTCATAAATTAGGTTTACACCAAGGTAAGTATTTAGCTTTGAGACAACAAAAACCTGTAAAAGTTTACCGAGATAAAAATTTAGATAGTAAGTACGATTTATTAGAAGAATCAGTACAAGAAGGTATCTTCGGTATTAATATTCATAGAGCAACATCAAGAGCTGGAGGTAAATCTACTAGAGTAGATAAATGGTCTGCAGGATGTCAAGTTATTGCTGATAACGATGATTGGCATGAATTCTTAGATATATGTCAGTCTGCTAGAGAAATATGGGGTAATTCTTTTACTTACACCCTTCTGGAAAGTAATGATATAGTTTAAAAGTTGCTATTTTAAATTTTTTTTCTTATATTACAGTTATGGAAGATAAACAACCAGACAAAAGTCAACCACAGGTAGTAGTAATGCAAGGAAGAAGATTCCAGGGATTACAAGGATATTTATTATTTGCAATACTAGGTGGTTTTGTAGCATGGATGGTGTGGGGACAGCCTAGGATAGATGTAGATGTAGAAGCATATCAGCTGCAAATCAAACTATTAGAACAAAAAGTAGATTCGTTGAATAGTAAAAATTTAGTTTTAGAAAAAGAATCTGATTCTTTATATTCAAAAATTTCTACTTATACTAATAGAATTAATAATTTAAATACTAGAATTAATGTTATTCGGAAAGAAACTCAAGCTAAACTGGATGCTGTTAATGAGTACTCTACTAATGAGTTACAGCAGTTTTTCACAGAACGATACGGATTCAACAAAGATAGTATTAACTAAGCCAGTAGCTAAGTTAGTTATACAAGACATAATTGGCGGAGATCAATTAAAAATCCAACTTAAAACTACAGAAGAATTATTAGCTGAAACTAATAATAAGTTAGAAACTCAAGGCTTACTTGTAGTTAACTTAGAAAGTCAAATATCTAATTATCAAGGTATCATAGGAGATCTAAATTCTAAAAGTAAAATACAAGCTGACTTATCTAAAGATTTAGAAAACGCTCTCAAAAAACAAAAAAGACGTACTTTCTTATATAAAGTTGGAACAGTAGTTGGAGCTGCTGCAACCTTACTTTTATTAGTACAAAAATGAAAAATATAAGAAAGGGTCTATTCCCATTTATTATCGCATTTTCTGCCCTGTCAGTATCAGCTTCGGCAGCTTTTTATTCTGTTTATGGATTAAGTAAGCTGTTTGCTGGAGCTACTTTTGAAGTTATAGTAATGGCTGGATCATTAGAAGTAGCTAAGTTAGTAACTGCTTCTTTACTCTATCAATATTGGGATACTATAAATAAGAGTCTTAGAACGTATTTGACTATCGCTACCATAGTTTTAGTGCTTATTACTAGTATGGGTATATATGGATTTTTAAGTGCTGCTTATCAAGATACTTATAGACAATTAACTATTAAAGAAAATCAAACTTCTTTCTTAGAACAGAAAAGAGATTTTTATCAATTAGATGTAAATAGGTATGATGAAGAACTTAAAAGAATTTCTGATAATATTGGTATTCTTTCAAATGCTAAATCTCAGACGATTCAAGTACGAGACACCTCGGTAGCTGGTGGAGTTAGAACAACTATCTCTACTTCTGAACTTAGATTAGCAACGAAACGTATCGAAGCTGAAGAAGAAAACCGCAGAAGTGTTCAAGCCAAAAGAGAAGTAGCAGCTGATAGTTTACAAAAATATCAATTACAGATATTAGAATTAGAAAATAATTTTGAAGTAGCAGGAGAACTAGGACCTTTGCAGTATCTTTCAGGGTTAACTGGTTACCCGATGGATAAAATAATTAATATATTACTACTAGTTATTATTTTTGTATTTGATCCCCTAGCTATATCATTAGTAGTAGCTGCTAACTTCGCATTTGATAAAGCTTTTCCTAAACGCAAAAAAAATCTCTACGGAGAAAAAGAACCAGAACCTGAAATAATATATGAAGAAGCTTTAAAAGAAGCTAAAGAAGCAAAAAAAAAAGTTGAGTTAGAAATAACCGATGAGGATGAAGCTCGAATGAATATCATAGGTCAAAACGGCAATGACGGGCTACATTATGATAAAGACAAAAAAATAATTAAAGAAGTTATAATTAAAAAAGGTCCTCAAAGAAAAGTATTATTTGAAGATGGATCTAGAAAATGGGTTAATACTGAAGATATAAAAATTGATGAAAATAAAATTCGGTATTTATAGTTTGATAATTGAATAATTTTTCTTATATTAATAATATGAATAAAGAAGTATATAAATTTTTAAAAGCAGAAGCTGAAGCTGATAAAGCTAAAGCATTAGCGAGTCTTAAATTATTAACCGGATTTCCTGCTGGTATAGGAGATCATTCTACTAAAGATTATTGGGATAATTGTAACGAAGCTATAAAACTATTAGCATCTGCTGACGAAAAGTTAGAAGTACTTGAGAAGTACTTTTCAACTGAAAAAGGAATTATCAAAGGATAAATGAAACTACCGGTTATAAGAACTATAGCCTCTAATAGAAATATTCAGATAAAAGATATAGAAACTGCTATCAATATTTTAGAGACTATAGGTATGTCTAGAGGTATATCTAGTAAAGAACTAAACGTTATTGGAGAGCTACTTTCTAATTTAGAAGGTGCAAAAATTGTTATTAAAGAAAATAGAAACGAAGGGCTTCCTCTTCGCGATTCATTAAATAAGTTTATGAAAAGGGTTATTAATTCAACCAAATATACTATATGAAAAATACTAAAAAATCTTCCTCTGCTAGGGAAGTAATGAAGAAAGAATACCCTACTATATATAACGCTTACCAGCAAATAGTAGATGAGCAGTTTGAGTTATTTTGTAAGAAACATTTAGATTATGGTATGCATAATGTAAGTGCCGGTACAAATCTAGAAAATGACGAGCAAAAAGAATTTGCTATGACCGGCCTCTGGTATAGGCTTTCAGATAAGATCAATAGATGGAAGAATATGATAATATCTGGTAGAAAAGCTGAAAATGAAACTTTAATTGATACTTTTCAAGATATAACTAACTACGGTATTATAGCACAGTTAGTTAAGAAAGGTCTCTGGAAAAACGATTAAATGCCGAAAAAATTAAAAGGTCCCGTTAAGAAGGTATGGGAATCTAAAATTAAACAAGAACCTTCTAAGTACACTCATATATCATATAGTTCATTAAGTACATATAATAAATGTCCTAAACTTTGGGAACTTATGTATTTAAGAAACGAAATTCCTTTTACGCAAAATATATATACTTGCTTTGGTACTGCTATGCATGAAACTATTCAAGAATGGTTAACTGTAATGTACCATGACAAAGTAAAAGCAGCTAATGATATAGATTTAAATAAGTTACTTTATGCTAATATGGTTAAATCATATAAGCAAGGAAGAGCTATGATGAAAGGAGATCATTTCTCATCCTCAGATGAATTAACTCAATTTTGGTTAGATGGTAAGCATATATTGGAATTTTTAAAGAAAAAAAGAGCTGGATACTTTAGTACTAAAAATATGATGTTAGCAGGAGTAGAAACTTTACTCTATCAAGATATTAAACCAGGAGTTAAATTTAAAGGTTTAGTAGATTTAGTCTTTTATCATAAAAACTTAGATGAATGGACCATAATGGATATCAAAACTTCTACTTCAGGCTGGAGAGATAAGCAAAAAAAGAATCCTAATCTTACTGCTCAAGTAGTTTTATATAAAGAGTTCTTTTCTAGACAGTTTAACATACCAAAAGAAAAAATTAACGTCCAGTTTTTTATTGTCAAGAGAAGAGTTCCTGCAGAAGCTGAATGGGCTTCTATGCAAAGAAGAGTTCAAGAATTTTCTCCTAACGCAGGACCTAGAAAAACTAAGCAGATATTAAATTCTATGAATAATTTTATAGAAGACGTTTTAGATAAGGATGGTAAATATATAGATAAAAACTATTCTTGCAGTTCTCCTTTTGGTAAATGTAACGACTGTTGTAATTATGTATAGGTTTTTAAAAAAGGTATATATTTATATATGTATATAATAAATAATAGTTATGAGAAATAAAGATAAAAAACTTACAACCGTAAGATTAGATCCTAAGCTTTATGATGAATTTAAATTTCAATGCTTAAAAGATAACTTTTCTTTTCAAAAGCTTGCTTCTCGAGCAATTTATCTTTATCTTAATGATAAAGACTTTAAAAATAAGTTACAAAAACAATTACTTAAATAAATTAGTTTCATGGAAAATAAATTTCGTTATATAGAAAAAGATAAACGTAAAAAAATATTACTACTTTGCGATGATATAAGAATGAATTCAGGTATTGGAACTATGGGTAAAGAAATAGTTTTAGGTACTGCTCATCATTTCAACTGGGTTAATTTAGGAGCTGCTTTAAAACATCCTGAAGAAGGTAAAGCTTTTGATTTATCTCAAAATGTTAATAAAGATATAGGGATAGAAGATTCGTATGTAAGGATAATACCTTCTACTGGATATGGTAATGCTAAAAAAGTAAGAGATATAATAACAGCTGAAAAACCTGATGCTTTATTTATTTTTACTGATCCTAGGTACTGGGTATGGTTATTCGAAATAGAAAGAGAAATAAGAAGTAAAATACCTATTTTTTGGCTTAACATATGGGATGATTATCCTGCTCCTTTATATAATAAACCTTACTACGAATCAGTAGATGTATTAATGGCTATTTCAAAACAGACTAAAAATATTAATGAAATAGTTTTAGATGAAAAAGCAAACGATAAAGTAATAAAATATATTCCTCATGGTATAAATACTAAACACTTTTTTCCTATTAAAGAGGGTCATGAAGATTACGACAAGCTTATAAGTTTTAAAAAGAAAGTTTTAAAAGATAAAGATTACGATTTTATAATTTACTATAATTCTAGAAATATAGCTAGGAAACATCCGTCTGATAGCATATTAGCTTATAGACATTTTTGTGATATGATAGGAAAAGAAAAAGCTAAAAAATGTGCTTTTATACTTCATACTGAACCTATAGATAATAATGGTACTCACTTAAGAAAAGTAAGAGAAGCTTTTTGTGATCCTAGTTATGTTAATGTATTTTTCTCTACCGATAAACTACAAACCGCTCAGATGAATTTGATGTATAATATAGCTGATGCTACTATTTTACTTTCTTCAAATGAAGGATGGGGATTAGCATTAACTGAATCATTAATGACTGGAACTCCTATTATAGCAAATGTAACCGGAGGAATGCAAGATCAGATGAGATTCGTAGATGAAAAAGGTAAATGGATAGACTTTTCTCCTGACTTTCCATCTAACCATAGAGGTACTTATAAAAAACATGGAGAGTGGGTAATCCCGGTCTTTCCTTCTAATATTTCAGTTCAAGGCTCAGTACCGACTCCGTACATATTCGATGATAGATGTAGTATTGAGGAAGCAGCTGAAGCTATACATAAAATGTATATAAAAGGAGATAAAGAAAGAATAAGAATAGGAAAGTTAGGATACGATTGGGTAACTGGAGACGAAGCAAATATGACTGCAGAAAAAATGAGTAATAATGTTATAGAAACTTTAGATGATGCTTTTGAAAAATTTAAACCTAGAACTAGTTTTGACTTTTTTAAGATTGCAGATAGAAAAACTGATTATATTAAACATAAATTAACAGGTTATTAAAATGAGTAAAACAGGTATAGTTATTAGTTGCCCTATAGATACTTATAGTGGCTATGGAGCAAGATCAAGAGATTTTGTAAAAGCTTTAATAGATATTGGTAAATACGATATTAAAATACTTCCTCAAAAATGGGGATCGACCAGATGGGGTTACTTAAAAGATCATAACGATAAAATCTTCTCACCTCTCTTAGTTGATAATCTTCAACAGCAACCTGATATATGGATACAGATTACTATACCTAACGAATTTAGAAAAGTAGGTAAGTATAATATAGGAGTCACTGCTGGAATGGAAACTGATCTTTGTGATCCTTCTTGGATCCAAGGAGGTAACAATATGGATTTAATATTAGCTTCTACTAACCATTCAGTAGCAGCATTTGATAAAAGTAAGTTTGATATGAAAGATAATCGTACTGGTCAAACTACTACATTAGACTTAAAAACAAAAGTTGAAGTTCTATTCGAAGGAGCTGATATTACTAAATATTTTCCTACTAAATATAATAATAATCTTAATGAAGAATTAAACTCATTAAAAAATACACTTGATAGTATTCCTGAAAGCTTTTGTTACTTGACTACCGGGCATTGGATGCAAGGTAATTTTGGTGAAGATAGAAAAAATATAGCACTTACTATTAAATCATTCTTAGAAGCTTTTAAAAATAAAAAGAAAGCTCCTGCATTAATTCTTAAAAGTCATATGGTGACTACATCTGTAATGGATAGAGAAAGAATGCTTGATAAGATAGATGAAGTAAGAAAGACAGTAAAAGGAAGTTTACCTAATATTTATCTGCTTCACGGAGAAGTATCAGATGAAGGAATGAATTTAATTTATAATCATTCTAAAGTAAAAGCTTTCTTTTCTATTCCTAAAGGTGAAGGTTTTGGTAGACCGTTCCTTGAATTTAGTTTAGTTAATAAACCTATAATAGCATCTGGGTGGTCAGGACAAGTTGATTTTTTAAATCCTGAATTCGTAAGATTTATTCAAGGTGAATTAAAACCGGTGCATCCTTCAGCAGTAGTAAAGAATATAATTATTCCTGAAGCTAATTGGTTTTCTCCTGATACTATTGATCTAGGTAGAGCATTAAAAGATATTCATAAAAACTATTCTAAGTGGGAAGTTAAAGCAAAAAGACAAGGACATTATAGTAGAACTAATTTTAGCTATGAAGCAATGGTAGAAACGTTAAAAAAGATATTAGATACTAATGTTCCTAATATACCTCAACAAATGAACTTATCACTTCCTAAATTAAATTTACCTAAACTTAAAAAAGTAGGAGATGATGAACCTAAAAAAATTAAATTACCAAAATTAAAAAAATTATAAAATGAATAAAGATCAATTAGTTGAAGGACCTTTCGGGAGTAATGCTTGCTATGAACAAGTATTTGAATTAGAAGGTAAAGAAGTTAAAACTTGGTTATGTTTTGGTAGTGGTTTTACTACTTCAACATTAATGACTAAAGGTAGTCAAGCAGTAAATAATGCTTTAGAAACTTCACCTGAATTGTATAAAGATTTAATGTTCGAAGATGATAAAGGTAGAGTTTGGTTACCTGCTACTATTACCCTACCTGCCAAAGGTATGGTGTTTATTGACGGTACTAGTAAAGATGATTGGCAATGGGCAGCAGTAAAAGCTATACCTTTACAGGAAGAAGATACTAAAGTTTCCAATGAACAGACACATAAAATGGATATGAAAAATATTAAACATTATAAACGTAATGATTTTATGGATGCTGTAGAACATATAGGTATGTTCCAATTAGTTTAATAAGTATGAAAATAAGTTATGCAATTACAGTCTGTAACGAGTTAGAAGAAGTTACTAGACTTTTGAATTTTCTATTAGAAAAAAGAAGAAAAAAAGATGAAATAGTTATATTGTTTGATAAAGCGAACGGTACTCCTGAAGTATGGTCTCGTATTACTGAATTAAAAGGAGAAAATAATGTTAATTATTCAGCTAGATCTTTTAAACATCATTTTGCTGATTGGAAGAATCAACTAACAGAATTGTGCAGCGGTGATTATATATTTCAAATTGATGCTGACGAAATACCTCATGATATGTTAATGGACCAACTTCCTACTATATTAGAAACTAATCCTGATAATGAAGTATATTTAGTACCAAGGGTTAATACAGTAATAGGAATAACTGATAAACATATAGCAGAGTGGAGATGGAATGTAGATGAAGATAATAGAGTTAACTGGCCTGATTATCAATGGAGAATTTGGAAGAATAAGCCTGAAATAAAATGGAGAAATAAAGTTCATGAAATTTTAGAAGGTTATAACACTTTTGCAAATTTACCTGCTTTACCTGAACTTGCTTTATATCATCCTAAAACGATTGAAAGACAGATAAAACAAAATGCATATTACGATACTTTATGATTAAAGTAAAAATTTTAAATCCTACTTTAGGAAGAAACGAAATAACTTTTAGACCTTTATTGCAAAATAAAGAAGAACTAAAAAATTATAGTATAGAAATAACTGACTCTGATAGTTACGATTTTTTATTTGTCGGTATGCACGATTTTTTAGATAAAAAAATACCTTTAGATCAAAGTATAGAGTATGGATTAAATAATTTAAATAAGATAACTGGAGACTATTTTTTATTTGACGGTTCAGACTCAACTTCTCTTATGGGTGCTTATGAAGTTTTTAAACAAAGTAAAGCAATCTATCTTTTTAAAAATCAAATTTTAAAAGAAAAAGAAATGTATCTTAAAAAGTATGCTTTTAATAAATGGTTTTTCGGTAATGGTAGTGATTTAGATTTATCTTATGAAATTGATGAAGATACTTGGAATAGAATTAAATTATCAAATATTAATTGTGGAAGAACTATATTTGGTACAGGATTATATCCTAACAAAGTTCAATGGCCGGCTATTAAAAAAAATAAAGAAGTAGATATTTGTGCTATATTTCAAACTTTTCACGACGAATGCAGAGATCATGGAGTTAGAAATGATATACCTTACATTAAGCATAGAAAAGAAGTTTGGGACAGGTTAAGTAAAATAAAAGACAAATACAATACTATTTCTAAAAAGCTTCCTTTTCAAGATTATATAGAAAAGTTAGCTAACTCTAAAGTATGCATCTCTCCTTTCGGTCAGGGAGAGTTGTGCTTTAGAGATTTCGAAGCTATGTTAACTGGTACTATATTAATTAGACCTGATCAATCTAACGTAGTTACTAGTCCTAATATTTTTGTAGAAGGTGAAACATATATAGGCTGTAAGTTAGATTGGAGTGACTTAGAAGAGAAAATTGAAAATACTTTAGATAATTTTAATGAATTAAATGACAAATTTACTTATAATATCAGAAATAAATTTAATAAAGAATATACTTTAGAAAATTTTTGTATGCATTATTATAATATATTTAGTAACTTACAATCTATTAGTAAAGAATGAAAAAATATTCTATTATATCAGTAGTTAATAGTTCATACGTAAAATTTGCTTATGTATTTGTTAAAAGTGCTCTCGAAAATCTTAACCTAGAATATATACACGAAATATGTTTATTAGATACTGGGTTAGATAAAAAAGACAAGATAAAACTTTCTGAATTAAATGATAAGGTAAAAATAATTTCAACTGAAGATAAATTAAATTCTGTTAAATCTTGGGATAAAGGATGGCAAGAAAATGTTTTACTTAAAACTAACTTTGCTTACAATTATATTAACGATAATAAAATACCAACTTGCATGATAGATATAGATTCTATGATTATAAAAGACTTATACGAAATAGTACAAGTAAATGCTGATGCAGTAATATGTGATAGGTCCGATTTATGGGGAGGTATGCCGTTAATAGCTTCTTTTGTTGGTTTTATAGATGTAAATAATTCTTTAGAGTTTATTAAAGTATGGAGAGAGAAAATGAATTATATGTTAGATAAAGGATTTAAGACTAGAGAAACTCCAGCTTTAAATGAAATAGCTAGATATAATAAACAGTTTAAGCTTTTAGGAGCTTCTCACAAAATAGTTGGATTGTATAGAGAAGACTTAGAAATAGAGAATACTAAAATAATACATTTTAAAGGAGCAGGCGACTCTGAAGGTAAACCTATGGCGGAAGCAATAAATATTAGATTAAATAGATTCAATAAGTACGGAAATAAAATTAAAGAATATCTAAAAGATGTGTAGCATACTATTTACAAATAAAGAAACTGAGGCTTCTAAATATAAATTATTAAAGCTCAGAGGTCCTGATGGTACTACTGAAAAGAATATTTACGGATACAATTTCGTACATAACTTATTAAGTTTAACAGGAGAGTATACTGAGCAGCCTGTAGTAGAAGATAAAATAGCAGTTCTATTTAACGGAGAAATATATAACTACAAAGAGTTA
>TARA_A100001201_G_scaffold2131_4_pt1 | contig 22443 bp, 10 predicted proteins | sample TARA_A100001201 | Tara Oceans TARA_A100001201 (sample SAMEA2619872) | marine metagenome | biome: marine biome (ENVO:00000447); feature: surface water layer (ENVO:00002042); material: "saline water (ENVO:00002010), including plankton (ENVO:xxxxxxxx)" | depth 5 m | reverse complement strand
GAAAATATTCAAAAAGTTGTAGACTTTATGAATGAAACTGGTGGTAGTCTTGAAGATTATGTAAAGTTAAATCAAGACTTTAGTAAATTTGATGATAACACATTACTAAGAGAATATTTTAAACAAACTAAACCTCATCTAACTGATGATGAAATTAGTTTTGTTATGGAAGATCTTTATTCATGGGACGAAGAGGTCGATGATGAAAAAGATGTTCGTAGAAAGAAATTAGCGTTTAAAGAGCAAGTTGCCAACGCTAAGAGCCACTTGGACGGGCAAAAGTCCAAATATTACGAGGAAATCAAAAGTGGAGTTAAGTTAACGCCTGATCAGCAAAAAGCTGTAGATTTTTTCAATAGATATAACAAAGAGTCTGAACAAAGTGCTAAAGTAGCTAAAGAACAAAGACAAGTATTTGAAACTAAAACTAATCAGTTATTTAACAAAGAATTCAAAGGTTTTGAATTTAAGATTGGTGAAAAAAGATTTAGATACAATGTCAAAGACGCTGCTAAGGTAAAAGAAAACCAGAGTGATATTAATAACTTTGCGTCTAAGTTTTTAGATAAAAAGAATCAATTAATAGATCCTCAAGGTTATCACAAAGCTTTGTTTACAGCGAATAATCCAGATGCTATAGCAAATCACTTTTATCAACAAGGTAAAGCTGATGCTATGAAAGATAGTATGGCTAAAGCTAAAAATGTTGACATGTCCGGTAGACAAACGCACTCAGGTACGGTTGAAGCTGGCGGTATAAAAGTAAGAGCTATATCAGGTGATGATTCGTCTAGACTTAGAGTTAAAATGAGAAAATAAAAGTTTAACAAAAATTAAAATTAAAAATTATGAGTTTTTTAACGTCGCCAAGTACATTGGCAAATTTAGCTCATGTCACTCCTAGACCTACTCAATCATTATGGGGAGATAACTATTTATCTTTCGATGGTGCTGGTGGTACTTTTGCTGCGCAATTCCTACCTGAAATTTACGAGAAGGAAGTAGAGAGATATGGGAAAAGAACTATATCTGGTTTTCTAGGTATGGTTGGTGCAGAAATGCCTTTAGCTTCTGACCAAGTTATTTGGTCTGAGCAAGGTAGAATCCACCAAACTTACGAGAATGTTGCAATTACACAAGCTAACAACGCAAGTGGTGCTTTAAGTACTACAGCTGGTAGCGGTGGTTGGATCAATCTTGGAGGTGCTCACTTACTTAACATAGGTGATTCAGTTATTATTGCTGCTCCTGACACTTCAAGAATCTTGAAATGTTATGTTGTAGCTGTTGGTACAAACGATGCGGTTATTCAGCCATATACTCAGCAATGTCTTAACAATGATGGGTCTGGTGCTGTTAACTTCCTTGATAGCGATGATTCTTGTAGATTATTTGTTTATGGTACTGAATTCGCGAAAGGATCTGAAATGTCGGCTTCTTATAAGTCAAAAGATGCTTCTTTCACTCAGTTCTCAAACAGACCTGTAATCATTAGAGATCAATACAGTGTTAACGGTTCTGATACTGCTCAAATCGGTTGGGTTGAAGTTACTTCTGAAAATGGAGCTAGTGGATACTTATGGTATATTAAATCTGAAGCTGAAGCAAGATTAAGATTTAATGATTATTTAGAAATGGTAGTTCTTGAAGGTGAAGATGCTTCTGCAGCTTCAGTTAATGAGCTAACAGATATAAATGTCTTTGGTACTCAAGGTATGTTTGCTGCTCTTCAAGAAAGAGGATTAGTATTCAACGGTGCTGACTTTAATAACGCTACACCTTCAGTTGGTGTTGGTGAGTTTGATGAGATTCTTATCGAGCTTGACAAGCAAGGTGGTATTGAAGAGAACATGATGTTCTTAGACAGACAAACGTCTTTAGATATTGACGGTATGCTAGCTAAGCAAAATTCTTACGGAACTAATGGTACATCTTATGGTGTATTCAACAATTCTGAGGATATGGCGCTTAACTTAGGATTCTCAGGATTTAGAAGAGGTTCTTATGACTTCTATAAGTCTGACTGGAAATATTTAAATGATTCAGTAACAAGAGGAGGTTTCTCTGACATTGAAGGTGTTATCGTACCAGCTGGTACTTCAACAGTTTATGATGAGTCTATGGGTAAAAATATCTCTAGACCATTCTTACATGTTAGATATAGAGCTTCTGAAGCTGATGACAGAAAAATGAAGTCTTGGATCACAGGATCTGTAGGTGGAAATTATACTTCAACATTAGATAAAATGCAAGTTAATTTCTTATCTGAAAGATGTTTATGTGTTCAAGCTGCTAACAACTTCGTATTATTGAAAAATAACTCTGACGTTGCATAAGCAAAATAATTAAAGGTAAGGGTGCTTCGGCACCCACACCTTTATTTTACTAACTTTTTAATTATATTATATCATGAAAGAAAACAAAAACCCTAAATGGGAAATAAAAGATAGGTTATACATTTTAAAATCAAATAGAAAACCTATAGTATATAAAATTCCTAGTAGACATACAACAAGAAATCCATTATTATGGTTTGATCAAGAAAATGGAATACAAAAGGAATTAAAATATGCAACTAATCAAAACTCACCATTTGTTGAAGAACAAAAAGGAGAGGCAACACTTGGTCAAATAGTTTTTAGAAACGGTACATTAATGGTGCCAGCTAGACAAACAGCTTTACAAAAACTATTATCATTATACCATCCAATGAGAGATAAGGTATATTATGAAGATAAACCAGAGCAAGTTGCTGTTCAAGAAGTTGATTGGATTGAACTAGAATTTGAAGCTGTTAAGTTAGCTATGGAAATTGATATTGATGAAGCTGAAGCTATATTAAGAGTAGAGAAAGGTAGTAAGGTAAGTAAAATGTCCTCTAAAGAAGTAAAAAGAGATATTTTAGTTATGGCTAAAACTAAACCACAAGAGTTTATAGCATTAGCCACTGATGATAACGTTCAACTAAGAAACTTAGGTATAAAGGCCGTAGAAGCAAATATTATAAAATTATCACCTGATAATAGAAGTTTTGCTTGGTCTAGTAATGGCAGAAAATTATTTACAGTGCCATTTGAAGAACATCCTTATTCAGCTTTAGCAGCTTGGTTTAAAACCGATGAAGGTTTAGAAGTATTAGGTGCTATTGAAAAAAAGATGAAATAAAACAACTTTATAGAGGTAACCATCTCTATGAGGTGGTTACTTACTATAAATAAAAAAAATATGGTTTATATAGACACAGTATATCAAAGAGTATTAGCAATAGCAAACAAAGAACAAAGAGGTTATATAACACCTCAAGAATATAATCTATATGCTAATCAAGCTCAAATGGATATTTTTGAGCAGTATTTTTACGATCTCAATCAGTATATGAGAATACCTGGTAATGACACTAGATACGCTGACCAAGTCGATATAATACAAGAAAAAATTGATCATTTTGAAAAATATAGACAAACTGTTGATATGAGTCCTGGTGCAGGTGTTGCAATTTTACCAGAATACTATAGAATGGGTGAGCTATATTATAAACACAAAGGTGGTTATGTAGAAATAGAAAACGCTACTCAAAATGAAATACATCACTTACAAAATTCTCCACTAACAAGTCCGTCAGAAACAAGACCCATGTATGTTAGATATTCTGGCGATGGTGATGGTCAAGCAAATAGAGAAAGAAGAATACAAATTTATCCAACAACTATAACTAGTAATGTAGTTTGTAATTATATACATAGACCTGCTACTGTAGAGTGGGGTTATGTTGTTAATACGACAAACGGTAGAGCTTTATATGCTCCAAGCAGATCAACTGATTTTGAATTACATGAATCAGAAGAAACAGAACTAGTAATAAAAATATTAGAGTTAGCAGGAGTAACTATAAAAGATCCTCAATTATATCAAGTAGCAGCTACAGAAGAAGCACAGAACGTACAACAAGAAAATAAATAATTATGCCACTATTTGAAGGAAGTCAACAACAGTATTACGGACAAGAACAGTTTACAACAGAAGCATCTAACGCTATAGGCGGTGGAAGCGCTGGTCAATATGTATTAACTTTTCCTGTAAATGAAACTTTATTAAACAATAGGGCTACAATGCCTACAACATCTGGTGAAATAAGAGTTTTAGTTGGCGGTGCTGCGGTTCTATTTGAATATAATGCTGCTAATTATACTGTAACGTTAGATACACCTGTTGCACAAGGCACAGTTGTTATAGTTGAACTTGTAAATCCACAATTAGGTAATTATCAATATATATCAATACAACAAATTATAAATAACTTTATAATACAATATGTTGGTGAAGGTAAACTATTAAGTAAATGTAGAAGATCTGATGTCGCTTTTCACGCACAGAGAGGTTTACAAGAGTTTAGTTATGATGTATTAAGATCTCAAAAAAGCCAAGAGATAGAACTACCTCCATCGTTAAAAATGAATTTACCACATGATTATGTTAACTATATTAAACTGTGTTATCATAACTCTGATGGTGTTGAAAGAATAATATATCCTGCTATAAAAACTAGTAACCCAACAGCTATAATACAAGATAGTGATTACGAATATACATATGATAGTGATGGCAACTTGCTATTAGCTAGTGATTCAGATACATGGGCTAACTATCAAGATAACAATATTGATACTGGTGTGTCAAGTAGCATAGCAGACGATGAAGTTGATGATTGGTATGCTACTGGCGGTAGATACGGTATAGAGCCATCAAGAGCTCATACAAATGGAACTTTCTATATAGACCTTGTTCAAGGTAACATACACTTTAGCTCTGATTTAACTGGCAAAACAGTTACATTACATTACATAAGTGATGGTTTATCGGTTGAAGAAGATATGGTTGTACATAAGTTTGCTGAAGAAGCTATGTATAAGCATATTGCTTACGCAATATTATGTACTAAAATGGGTATACCTGAGTATATGATAGCTAGATTCAAAAGAGATAGATTTGCTGCAGTAAGAAACGCTAAATTAAGATTACAAAATCTTAAAATAGAGGAAATAGCTGCGCAAATGAGAAATAAGTCGAAGCAAATAAAACATTAATACATGCCTGAAATTAAACACACTTTTAGCGCAGGTCGAATGAATAAAGACCTGGACGAAAGACTAGTACCTAATGGTGAATACAGAGATGCTTTAAACGTTGAAATATCTGGCTCTGAAGGCAGTAACGTTGGCTCTGTACAAAATATATTAGGTAATCAAGTTAGAAGTGCTATTGGCTTAGCTAATGCTAAATGTGTTGGTGCTATTGCAGATACTGAAAACGAAAAAATATATTGGTTTGTAACAAACAACACTAAATCAATAATAGCTGAGTTTAATCAAATAGATCAAGAAACAAAAGCTGTATTAGTTGATACAGACAACAGTAGATTAAATTTTTCTACAGAAAGATTAATAACAGGTATAAACTTAATTGATGGTTTATTGTTTTTTACTGACGATGAAAACGAACCTAAAGTTGTTGATATAAAAAGATGTAGCGACGGTTCTAACGGCTTTACAAATCTAACACAACTAAAAGATCAAAACAATAGTCTTTATAATATAAATGAAGACGACATAACTGTTTTAAAGAAAGGACCTTTATGTTCACCTACTATTTTTGCTAGTAAAACAGCTAGAGCAAAACCAATACTTGGCGCTGGCGCTGGTGTAATAGAAGCTGTTGTACAAGCTAATTTTTATGACAGTAGTACTAGTGCTCCTAAGTTACCAGGTGAAATAGTTTCTATAGTAGAAGCAAAAATATTAACAGCTAGGCCTGATTTTCAAGTTGGTGATATAGTTATATTAACTAGACAACAAGATGACACTACTGAGGAATTTGATAGAGATATAAGTATAAGATGTACAGTTGTAGATCCATACTTAAATCAGTTTCAAGTAGGTTCTAAAACAATGAAGCTGGAAATATTAAGTATACCAGATGATGTAGGAACAGCAGAAACTGATTGGGTTGTTGAATTAGAACAAGGAGACGCTTTATTTAAAGATAAATTTATTAGATTTGCTAGTAGATGGAAATATAAAAACGGTGAATACTCTGCTTTTTCACCATTTACAGAAGCTATATTTGTACCTAAAGCATTTGAATATGAGCCTAAAAAAGGTTACAACCTTGGTATGGAAAACGAACTTAGGTTTGTTAAAATAAGTGATTTTAGAACTTCAGATGTACATAAGCAAGTAGAAGAAATAGATATATTATATAAAGATGATACTAATAACAATGTATATGTTGTAGCTACTATTCACAAAAATGATAGTGAGTGGTTTCAAGATGAATATACGTTAGAATCAGAAATAATATACAAAACAGTACAATCAAATCAACTATTAAGACCTTACGATAATGTTCCTAAAAAAGCTAAGGCACAAGAAATATCTGCTAATAGATTAATATATGGTAACTATGTAGAAAACTTTAACATGGGTGAGTATTTTAAACCTGAGTTTACAGTTGAAAACGTATTAAGATCTGCTGCGGTTAGTACAGAGCCAGAAAAATCATTAAAGTCAATGAGACAATATCAGTTCGGTATTGTTTATAAAGATGAACTAGGTAGAGAAACACCAGTATTTACAGATACTACAGCTAAAATAAGTTATAACAAATCTGACGCTCCAAACTATAATCAAGTTAAAATAAAAGTTAATCATACAGCGCCTAGTGGATTTACACATTATAAATATTTTATAAAAGATCCATCAAATGAATATTATAATTTAGCTATGGATCGCTGGTATCCAGCTGAAGATGGTAACGTATGGATTAGTTTTCCATCAGCTGAAAGAAATAAAATACAAGAGGATAGTTATTTAATATTAAAAAAGAAACATGATACTGATGATTATGTTTCTGATAAAGCTAAATATAGAGTTATATCAATATCAAACGAAGCTCCTTTATTTATAAGAGAAGAAATAACATCACTTGGTTTTGCTGATTGTAGTGCAAGTTGGAGAGTAGCAAGTGGTCAAGCTAACGTACCTGTAAGAGATGGTGATACATTAGAAATATTTAAAACTCAATTTTTAGATAATAGTAACTTTACAGAAGCAGAAACTTTAACACAGTCTGGTTTAAGAATAAAGCTACATAGTGACTCTGGTTCATCTGGTTGGTATGATATTAAGTCTTTTGAAAAAAGCGGTAGTGGTAATAACACAAAATACGAAATAAGAATAAAGAAAAAATGGTTAAGTGATATAGATGTTATTTTTCAGACAGATAACGGTAACTGGAACAGTACAGGACCAAATTATGGTATGGCTACAGGTGTTAGCTTTGAGTTAGGTAGGGTAGAATTAAAAAACAAACCTGAGTTTCAAGGTAGATTTTTTGTAAAAATATTTAGAGACGATGTACTAGAAACAAATGTATTAAACTTTCAGCCAGATCCAGAATATAAGATACAAGAAACAGCAATGTTTCAAAGAAAATCACAAAGCTGGTCAGGTTCAACATGGAGAGATTATCACCCTCATATTAAACACTGGATAAGTGAAGAAGTTGCTAACCAAGCAGATGGAACAGGTTATTATAAATATAAATATGGTAACGAAGAGTTATGGTGGGGTAATAAAGGCGGTGTAGGTAGAAACTTATCAGCACCAGATGGTATAAAACCTGGTAACACAATTATCACGTTTGCATACTTGTGGAAACATGATGAAAATTATAACACTAACTTCAGAGACATGGCTATGTCTATAAGAAGAAAGGGTGCTCAATTTAAAATGAGAGGATTTGATACTGTTTATACAGTTGAAGATTCTTTAGTTGTTGCTGTTAGTAACTATTCAACTTCCTCAAGAAAAAGAACTTGGGGTAGCAACAAGAGAACTGTTTTTGTTTTAAAATTAGATAAACCTATAACTGGTTTTGATGAGTCTAGCTTTGCTCAAGGTTGGAGTGATACAAGTACAGATCCAGATACAATTCAAAATCCATACTTTATGGATCTAGTAGTACCTGAGTATTTAGAAACTTTTTCTAGTCAAAACCCAGCTATATTTGAAACAGAACCAAAAGAAGCTATAGATGTTGATTTATTTTATGAAGCTAGTTGCGCTTACCCAATAGCAGATCACAATAGCTTTAAAACATTAGATTATTTTAACTGTTATAGTTTTGGTAACGGTGTTGAGTCAAATAGAGTAAGAGATGATTTTAATGCGGCAACTATTGCTAAAGGTGTAAAAGCATCAACAGTATTAGCTGAGCAATATAAAGAAGAAAGAAAAAAGACAGGTTTAATATTTTCACAGATATATAATTCAACAAGTGGTGTAAATAGAACAAACCAGTTTATACAAGCTGAAGATATAACAAAGAATTTAAATCCAGAATACGGATCAATACAAAAACTTCATACAAGAGATACAGATATAATAACTTTCTGTGAAGATAAGGTATTAAGAGTGTTATCAAACAAAGATGCTTTATTTGAAGCTGATGGTAACGCTCAGTTAACATCTAACGCTAGAGTATTAGGCCAAGCAGTGCCATATGTAGGTGAATATGGTATAAGTAAAAATCCTGAAAGTTTTGCTAGCTTTGGCTTTAGAGCTTATTTTGCAGATAAAGCAAGAGGAGCAATAATGAGATTATCAAGAGATGGTATGACAGAAATATCAATGCATGGTATGGTTGATTATTTTAGAGATAAACTATCTAATGTAGGCACATTACTTGGATCGTATGATGATAATAAAGATTTATATAATATAACATTTATAGATTCTGATAAAGACGATACAATAAGTTTTAAAGAACAAGTAAAAGGTTGGACAAGTAGAAAGTCTTTTATACCTGAAGCAGCTGTATCTTTAAACAATATATATTATACTTTTTACAAAGGTGAATTATATTCACATGATAATCAAACTAGAAACACTTTTTACACAAGTGATTATAGATACGAACCAACTAGTACAAGTAATTTTGATAACACAACTTTAACAGCTGTGCTAAATGATTTTCCTGGTTTAATAAAAAGCTTTAAAACATTAAACTACGAAGGTACTCAAAGCAGAATATTACAAGAAACAACACTAAGTGAAATGAGTGTTGATCTTGATAACTATATAGCTAAAAATGGTTGGTGGGCTTCAGTTATAACAACTAACATGCAGAGTGGTCAAGTACTTGAGTTTGTAGAAAAAGAAAGCAAATGGTTTAATTACATTAAAGGTGATTATACAAATATAGGTAATTTAGATAGTCAAGAGTTTAGTGTACAAGGTATAGACTTTGTAACTAGCCAATCAGGTGATACTCAAGCAACAGTAGAAATAACATTAAACGAAAACGGAGATTAATATGGGTAGTTTAGTAAATTGCAAACCAGTAACTTCTAGCACAATAACAGTAAACAAAAGCCAACAAGTTGGTGGTAGTGCTACTATAACTCTTGAAATTGAGCCAATAAATAGTAGCTATGTTGTTGCAGCGGAAAACTTTTCATATAATCATGATAGCAATAACAATGCTTTTATAGATAATTCACCAGCTATAACAGGTTCAGATACAAGCACTGCTTACGCAGCTGGTAATAAAGTTAGATTTGTTTTTGATTTAGTCGATAGTTTTACTCCGTCAGAATCACAAGATTTAACAGTTGATTTATCTGGTAGTGCTACTCATTTAAATAGAATACCTTACAAATGGACAGGTGAGTATGCGTGGAATGTTACAAACTGTAGTCAGCCACCTTCTGGGGTAAACAACACAGTGTTTACACAACCTAATCCTGGTGCTTTTATATTAAACTCAGGTAGTAACACTGATAACATGGGTAATACAGTAAACTCTCATACAGTAGATGCTTTACTTACACTTGATTTTGTTGCTGATACTGGTCATTTTTTTGATACTGAACCATCTTATGTATTAAGCAATGCTAGTGGTTTTGATAGTATGTATGTAATAGAAAAACAAGTTATTGCCGAAAATGCCAATGGTCAACCTACACGATATAGAACTAAATGGCGTATAGAAAATTTTACAGCTGATGCTGATATAGGTCAAGGAACTGGACTTATACCTACAAAACCAAGATTAACATGGACAGCTACAGCTACAGCAGATAATGCTACTCCAGCAAACGAAATAAGAAGTTTAGTAACAGATACAAGTAATATAGATGCGGCTGGTGAAACTAGAGAGATAAGAATATATGGTTCACAGTCAAATTCAAAGTTTGATTTAGAAATAAAAGATGATGCTGGTAGCCCTAATACTTATGATTTTACAACAAATACATTTACATCTGCAGCTACAACATTAAACTCATCAGGTACTGAAGTAGGTGATGATTTAGTACATGTGGTAAATGTAGTAATACCAGCTGATTCAGCGGGTGCTACATATACAGTTAAAGTAACTGGTGTTAGTCCAACTGGTGTTAGTAGTAGCATTACTAATTATAATAATAGTAATCCTACATTAACATGGACACAATCAGCTCAAGCTGTATTTTTAATAAACGCTATATCAGATGATCAAACGTTAACTAAAACGTACAGTAATAACAGTTTAAACGTTACTATAAACCTTGAAGAACAAGAAGGTTATTTATATCAATTAGAACCGTTTACTATTAATGCTCAACACGCTAGTAAAAATTTATTTATAAGAAGAACACCTATATTTAGTAATACTGTAGCTTTTAACGAGGATAACTCAGCTACACCTGCTCCTACTATGAATGATTTTACTAACACTAGAACAGCTGATGCTGGTAACGATGCTTACGATTGGTACATAACAAAATTAGAAACGTCAGGTAACGGTACACAAACAGTAACAGTAACTGGATGTGCTTATATATATACAACAGGCGCTGCTAGTTTAACATCAACATTAGAACTAGATAACTTTATAAATCAACCACCTGTTACAACAAATAAGTCAGGTGTTAATGTAGCTCACAATACAGCTTTAGCAATAAACTTAGCAAGCAATATAACAGATCCTGAAGGTGACCCAACAACATTAACTGTTGTAAGTTCACCTAGTAATGGTAGTACAAGTGTAAGTGGAAGTGTTGTAACTTATACACCAACAACAAACTCATCAGGTGCTGATTCATTTACATATAAAGTTAACGATGGTTATGAAGACAGTAATACATCTACAGTTAGTTTAACAACAGCTAGTAGTGGTGGTGGTGGTCTTTCATCAGAACTTTGTTATCAAATTGAAGTTCACAACAGTAGCGGTGCAACAGGTAGTGTTCATTATGTATCACCAACTATTATGTGTGATGCAGGAAGTTTAGCAACATTAGCTATAAACTTAGGTTCAAATACAAATAGATTTGTTAAGTTTAGCACCGTTGGTGGTGGTTGTGGTAGTACTCACCATGGTATTGGTAAAATAACATCAACAACTAATAATCAAGTACCTACTGCTTATGTATTTACAAATTGTCATTATTCTAACTATAACTTAAACGATCAGCAATGCCTATAACATTAAATTTTAACAACAGAGTACAGGATTCAGTTCAGGTTGGTGATACAGCTTATTTTGCGCCAACTAGTAGCTCTGGAGTACCTACACCTCATTTCTCATATGATGATATAGTTGAAATAGGTGCTATAGAAACAGTAAATCCAACAAGTATAGTAGTTGATATAGCTGCTAGTACAGATAGACCAGATAATGGTGATTTTATACTATTTAGCAAAGATAATGTAGCAAACATGTCTAGTTTAGCTGGTTATTATGCTGAGGTTAAAATGGAAAATAATAGTAATGAACCTATTGAGCTATTTGCAATATCTAGTGAAATAGTTGAAAGTAGCAAATAATGTGTAATAATAATAATAACTTAATATAAAAAAATATGGATCCATTTAGTGCAATGAAATTAGGAGGTGCTGCCGTAGGTGGTTTAGCTAATATAGCTGGAGGACTTATTGGTGGTAGAGCCAGAAGGCGTGAGCAAAGACGAGCGCAACAAGAACTTAACCAGATGAAACAACAGTATCAAAACTTAGATACTTCAAATCTTATGGCTAACTTAGAAAATACAGCTGAAGACTTAACTGTAAACACACAGGCTGCAGACTTTGCTGCACAACAAAATCAAGCAACGCAAGCTAATATAATGTCACAAATGGGCGGAGCAGCTGGTGGATCCGGTATTGCTGCTTTAGCACAATCTATGGCTAATCAAGCTGCGCAACAAAATCAAGCTGCATCTGCTAGTATCGCACAGCAAGAGGCTTCTAATCAAGCTGCTGCTGCTAATCAAGCTGCTGCAAATCAAATGGCTGAAAGACAAGGTGCTGCAGCTGCAAGAACGTTGCAATACGAAAAAACAGGTACTATGTTAGGTATGGCACAACAAAGAAAAGGAGCTGCCGACGCTGCTAGAGAACAAGCTAAACAACAAGTTATTGGCGGTATAGGTCAAGTTGGTGGTGCTGTTTCAAGTTACGGCGAAGATATGTTATCCCAACTACCGTAAATAAACAATAGAATAATATGGCAAACGAAGCATTAATACAAGGAGCAAAATACGCATATGGAGCTGGTACATCGGCAGCATCTGCTATGGTGCAAGCAAATATTTCAAGACAAACTGGCGGTGGTAGTCAAGCATTGCAAATGGCTGCTATGCAAAGAAAAGCTAAAAAGAAAGCGCAAGAAGCTCAAATAGCTACAACAATTAAAACCTATGTAGATCGTATACCACCTGATTTTGATGTGTCTCAGATACCTGAAAAATATAGAGGAGCTATATCTAGTAAACTATTAGAAATGAAACAAAGAGCTGCACAAGCTGCTAGAGATATAACACAGTATCAACCAGGTGAGATTGGTTATCAACAAAATGTAGATATTATAAATGGTGTTAAAAACGCCATGAATAATATGAAAACACAGTTTAGTACCTTTGGTACAGATAAAGCAGAATTTTTAGAAGATTATCAAAACAAAAACTTTTCTGAAGCAAATGATCCTGAAGGTAAAATGAATGCACTATCACAATTATATACAGATAACTTAAATCTTAGAATAGGTGATGATGGTAATTTATTTTTTAGTGGTGAAGGTGTTGAAGAGTTTAATTTAAACACAGCTAATCAAGATGCACCTTTTAGTAAAGCTAATGATGAAGCTAAAACATTTTTAGAGTTAAACAAAAGTATATATAACGCAGGTAAACCTATAAGTGAAGCTGAAAGATTAATGCATGGTAATCAAATAAGTAACATGTTAGATAAAGGTGGTTGGCCAGTTACTCAATCATTTTTATATGATGATTTGTTTGGCTCACCATTATCAAATCAAATATCAACAGTTAATATAGATGGTAAAGCATATACGTTAGATCAAGCTGTTGAAATGGCTAATAGTAATGATACAAGTGTAAGCGTTGGTGCTAGAGAAGCTATTAATGATGCTGTAAAAAATCAATTATTAGGTCATTTAGATAACTCTGCAAAAAGTGGTAGAAAAAATAAAGGAGATGGTAAAACTAGTACACCAGCTGATGGTGTTGAAGCATTAATGCCAGGTATAGGTGGAACAACTGATTATGATAGCTTAAATGATCCTGATGTTCAAAATCTTACCGTTGTAGAAGCTGGTCAAAACCCTCATACAAACCTTGATGGAACTTTAAAAGATGGTTCTACAAAAGCACAAGCTGATAAATGGGATGCCGATAACAGCAAAAACTACGCTATGTTCCCTAACGTAACTAATAGTTATGGTAATAAAGTATTGCTTTATGATGAAGCTACAAGCAAATATATAGTAGGTACTATATCAGAAGGTAGTGTTACGCCTTCAAATATATTTATAAGAGGTGACATATCAGATGCTAAAGTAAAAGCTTGGATCAATAAAAATTTTAAATAAAATACTAGATGGAAGAACTAATAGGTATAAGGCTTCCAAACGGAGAGTTTAAGTTAGTTAAAAAAGACTCCGACGAAGCTAGACTTAATGAACAGTTACCTGGTGTTACAGATAAAGCAAGTTTATATAAATATAGACTAGAAACAGAAGGTAAATTATCTCAACAAGAAGAGATGGATTTACAAACTCAAGCTAACACTAAAATAACTAGAGATGTAAAGAGAACTAGAAAGGTTTGGGATAGAGGTAATACACCTAGAGTTGTAACAGAAGTTGTTGGTCAAGAAGAAGTTTTTCCATGGCAAGATCTTGTAGGTAAAGGTACAGATGAAGATACCGCTAAACAACAGTGGATAGATACTACAAGAGCAAAAATGATCCAAGAAAAAACAGATCTTATTCTTCATGATATGGAGAATGATATTCAACCTTGGTATAAAGATGTAGCTAACTTTGTTATGAAAGGTCGTCCTGGTGCCGTGCCTAGATTAAGTGAATATGAAAGAACAAGGCTAGCTATATCAGCTAGTTTTAAAGCTGACTATTTACAAAAAGAAAAAGAAGTTACTACAGCAATACAAGGTTTAAAAAACCGTAAATCTCACATAGAAAATATAGGACAACAAATAGCTCAAATAGAAAATACTCCCCAAGAGCAAATCACACAAGAAATAGTAAGTTATCACAGATCATTAATTAATGAATATAAAGCTCATGTTAAATTGTTTCAAGATGAAGCTGAGCTTCTTAATAATATTAATACTGAAGCTAAATCATTAGCTGAACTAGCTGATTTATCAAGAAGATCACATAATGAGCTAGATGTTGCTACTATGAAGATCACTAAAACAGCTTTAAATTTTGTTAGCGGTGTATCTCAATTAGGAGCAGAGCTAACACCTTACGCTATGTTAAAGAACTTTGGTGGTATTGATTTAAACGATGATGATGATATTGAGATGGTACCAGAAGCTTTACGAGGTTATGTTAGAATGAGAAGTGGTGCTGCAGCTTATGAAGTATTAGATGGTCTTTCAGATATGACCGCTAAAGCAGCTGAAGAAATAGGTGATCAAGCTAGAAAAAATATACAATTAGGTGATATAGATAGTTTAGGTGATTTTGGTGTATTTATGTTAGACTTGTTTTCAGAGCAAGCTATAAATACAGCTATAACAATGAGTACAGGTGGTGTTGGTCTAGCATTAGTTGCTGGAGGTGCTGCAGGTAACAAGATGTCTGAACTAAATATAGAAATGGAAAATGGTAAAAAGATCAGTGGTTTACAATACTACGGTGGTGCCATGGGGTTTGGACTTGCAGAATATATAACAGAAAGAGTTAGTTTAGGTCAAGCTAAAGGTATGTTTAAAGCTTTAGGTTCTGGATTTACAAAAAATAATTTTAAGAAAGCATTTTTAAGTGAAGCTACAGAACAAGGTATAGATATGGCTAAAGAGCTTGGTGGTAAATATACATTGAGAACAATGAACCTTGGTAAAGCTTTTCAAAGATATGCTGTTAATGTAAATCAAGAAGGTTCTGCTGAGATGTTTGCAACATTAGGTCAAAACTTTATAGATAAACATGTTTTAGGTAATGATGTAGATATACTAGATGGTGTTGGTACTGCTTATTTAACAGGTGCTATGATGTCTGGTTTTGGTTTTCAAGCTCCAGTTATAGCATCAGATCTGTATCAAGCTTATACGATTAAAGATACCTGGGGTAAAGTAAATTCTAATACACTTGAAATTATAAATCTTGATCAAAAAATAGCTACACTACAAAAACAACTTCAGTTTGCAGATCAAAACACTGATAGAGCAGGTATTAAAGAAGCTATAAAACAGGCAAGAAAACAACAAGATCAATTATTAAGATTTAATTTAGATGCTAAGCTTGAAACAGAAAAAAGAGTTGATAACTTAAGTCAATCAGAAAAAAGGCAAGCTATGGATCTTATGATTCATATACGTAAGAAAAAAGGAGCTATTGATAAAATAAATGCACAAAACTTAGATCCAACAACTAAAACTAAAATGATAAACGGCATAATAAAAGAAATAAATATGCTAGAGTATCAACATGAAGTTATTCTTAATAAAGCTCAATTAGATGCAGACTCAAAAACAGCTAGCAAATTAGCTATGAAAGATGCTGTATTAACTGGTAAAAATATAAATGTTGTAAAAGGTAGAGGCGTTGATCAATTACTAGATAACGGTATAGAAGCTATAGATAATTCTAATTTAACTAATCAAGAAAAAAATAACGCAAAAGATAAATTAAGATCTGAAATTAAAAAAGCTAAAGATGGTAAGTTTGATGTACATGGTTTTTCAATGAGCTTTGGTAATCAAAACTTTACATTTCAAGATTTAGTTAATTCAGCTAAAGGTTCTGGGTTTGGTAATGCTAGTGTATTTTCACATGAGCTTAGTCATCAAACATTATTTAGAGCTATAGTAGAACAAGGTGGTGATTTAACACAAATGGCAAACTTAGTAACAGATTATATAAATCTTAGATATAAAGGTTTATCTGAAGCTGTTAAAGATGATCCAGCATATAAAGAGTTTAACGAAGCTCAAAGAGCTGAAGAAAAATTAGCTAGAGCTATAGACTTTATGAGAAAGTATGATTTGAAAGCAGATCAAACTTTATTAGGTAGTATGCTAGGTTCATATCAAAATATAGCTGGTCCTGTTGATAACTTTAACGAAATAAAAACTGGTGAAGATGTATTTAACATGCTACATAGTTTTGCTGATAGTTTTGACACAGGTGAAATACAAGGTGCCGCGGCTGCTGTAATAAGAGGCGAAGTTAAAATGGCAAAAGCTACAGCTGCTGTTCAAGAGATGCAAAGAAAAGATGGTGTTGATTTTTCTATGGGTAAAGAACAGTTGTTTGACCAAACAGAAAGATTATTAGGTATAAGTCAAGATGCTGATGGTAATTATTCATGGTCTGGCTTTGATGTAAATAAAGCTATGGAAGCTGGATTTGGTTGGAAAAATGAAATAGCAAGACGATTTAAAAAATACTCTAAGTTTTCAGACTATGGTAAACATATAGAAGATATGATAGCTGATGTAGCTTATGGTGATGTTAAAGGCGCTAGAGGTATTGTAGATATAATAAGAAGATGGAATCCAGCTGAAGGTAAAAGTATAAGTGCTTGGATTAATGGTCAGATAGAACAAAAGATAGATGGTGTAAGAAAAAAATACGGTGTTGGTTTAGATTTTAAAGTTAGCTTAGGTGATTTTACTCCTGGTGAAGTAGATAATATAGTTAACAATAATAACTTTGATCATAATAGTAAAGGTGCTAATTTAAATTTGTCTAGTAGAGTTAAGATAAGATTAAAAGATGAATTAAAAAGTGAAGTAGCTAAAAACATAGATGCTGCTGTAAAAGAATTAAATATAGATCCTAAAGGTAAAAACTTCAAAGATTTAAAAGATGCTACGCCTAGTCAAACACAGGAGATGTTTGGTATTAAACCTAAACCTGGTAATTTAACTAGAGGTGATATAACTAATGCTCAAGAGTTTATAGAAGAAAATGCAGATGTACTAATGTCTATGTTACCAAATGGAGCTACGGCAGCTGGTACATCAACAGGTGTTCAAAAAGTATTATTAGATAAATTCTATACTAAAGGTGAATCTGCTAAGATGAAAGATACTGGTAGTGCTGCAGGTTTACAAATGCAAGTTAAAAATCCTATACCAGAGCAATTTACTATAAAACAAGTTACAAATGAAAACGGTGAAATAGTACAGCAAAAAGTAGAAACTGATGCTTATAAAGCTTACAAAAAAGATTTTCTTGAATACTTTGGTATAATAGAAGATGGTGCTAACTTATATAAAAAAGAAACTAATGTAAGTGCTAGAATAAAAGCATTAGTAATGCAAACAGGTAAGATGTTAACAAACCAAGCTGTAAGAGATCAACAACTAGCAAAAGGACAATCAGTAGATGCTCTTAAATTTATTGCTGATGGTAAGTCAGAGGTTATGTTTAGTAGAACCATAAGACAAGTTGGTAAAAATAAACCTGACGTAGCTATAGGTATTGTTGATAAACTAGCAACGCTAGAGTTATCACCTAATGACATGGATAACATGGAAACTATATTACCTGGGCATTTAGCGGAGTTTGATATAACTAAAGGTCAACTAAACAATATAGTAAAAGATTTAAAAGGTATATGGTCTAAATATAGTAACTTTAAACCATCTCCAACAGCTAGTAATTTAACAGCAACAGAACTGTTTAAGCAAGATATTAAAAGAGAAGCTGGTTTAGATCCTGATTCACCATTAACATTTAAAGGTATAAATGGATATAACGGACCAACGGGTACAGCTATATTTAATAGCAAAAAAGATATAGAAAGCTCTAGAGCTAATTTAGCTTTTATGTTAAAAAATAAAATAATTAGCAGAGAGCAGTTTATAAAAAACATGTCTGGTTTAGCTACTGCTTCAAAAATTGGTGATGGTAGATTTATACCAACACAACCAGGTAGCACAACAATAATAGAAAACAAAAATTATAAACCTGACAAGAAAAATACAAATAGATATGGCTTGTTTGCTAACAAAGCTGATTTTGATGCTTTTGTGGACAAATATGCTCCAGGTGATCAAGTAGATACTAAAGGTGGAAACATAGTATACGATTTGCATAGGAAAAATCGTATGTTTAAAAAAGAAGAATTAACAAGAGCTGTAGAACTTAGCAAAGAACATAATAAGTTTTTAGGTGAACTTGCTGATAAACTTAAAAAAGCGTATGAAGCAGGACAAATAAATGATGTGCAAGTAGCTGCTTTAATACAAACAATGAATAATAATCCAGCTTCGTTATTAAGGATAGCTGGTATAATGGATTTTGTACAAGATGATTTAGTAGCTGGTAAAATAGATCTTGAACATATGACACCTGCTAAAGATATTGGTTTATCTATGTTTGAATATATAACAGGTGGCAATAAACAAACTGATTTTAAAAACAAATTAAATGGTTATAGAACAGCTTTAATATCTAAACAAGCACACAATACTATTAATAAATTTTATAAAGACTTTATGCCATCTTGGTATGATGGTACTATGATGTCTTTAGTTAGATATTATAATCCATTTACAATTGGTAAGTTTAATGTAAAATTAAAACAGTTATCAACAGGTAAAGTAATAGGACCTGAAATAATAGAAAATAAAAAAGCTTTTGAAGCTGCACAGAAAAATAATTTAAAAGCATTACAAAGCACGCAAGTAATGTATAGCAAAAACTTGTCGCAGCAAGAAATAATTGATAAGCTACAATTAGTTGATAAAGCATTAGAGCTAGCTAAAAAGAAATCAAAAGTAAGAAAAGGTATTAGTGTTATAGATTTTGATGATACACTTGCTACAAGTAATTCTAAGATTATAGTTACAATGCCTGATGGTAAAGTAACTAAAATAACACCAGCTAAGTTTGCTACAGATGCTGGTATATTAGAAGAGCAAGGTGCTAAGTTTGATTTTAAAGAGTTTAATGATGTAGTTGATGGCAAGCCTGGACCTTTCTTACAAAGAGCTTTAGAACTACAAAAAAAGTTTGGTAGTAAAGATATGTTTATATTAACAGCTAGACCTCAAGCAGCAGCTGTGCCAATACAAAAATTCTTAAAAAGCGTTGGTTTAAATATACCTTTAGAAAATATAACTGGTTTAGAAGATGGTAGTCCTTTAGCTAAAGCAGATTTTATGGTACAAAAAGCTGCAGAAGGTTATAATGACTTTTTATTTGCCGATGATGCATTAGGTAATGTAAAAGCTGTTAAAACAGTATTAGACGTTGTAGATGTAAAATCAGATGTACAACAAGTTATGTTTAGTAGAACTTTAAGCAAAGACTTTAACGACATGATCGAAAGAGATAAAGGTGTTTTATCTGAAGCTAAATACTCTGATGCTGTAGCTAGAATAAAAGGTGATAAGACAGGTCAATTTACTTTTTACTTACCACCAAGTGCTGAAGACTTTATGGGTCTTATGTATAACTTCTTAGGTAAAGGTAAACAAGGTGATGCTGATCTGCAATGGATGCAAGATAATATAATGAATCCATATCAAAGAGGTGTTGATGCTATGAATATAGCTAAACAAAAAATAACAGAAGATTATAGAGAATTAAAGAAGTTATATCCTGACGTAAAGAAAAAATTAAATAACCCTATACCAGGTAGCGTATTAACACACGAGCAAGCTATAAGAATACATTTATGGAATAAAGCTGGTCACAAAATACCAGGTTTAGCTGCTAGAGATTTAGATGCAGTAAACAAAGCAATGAAGAACGATCCTAATCTTCAGTTGTTTGCTGAAAGTTTAATACCTATAGTTAAAACAAGTAACTATGTAGTACCTGGTAATGATTGGGTAGCAGAAACTATACTCACAGATTTACAAGCTATAACAGGTAAAATAGGTAGAAAACAATATCTAGCTCAGTTTGAACAAAATGTAGACGAAGTATTCAATAAAGATAATTTAAATAAAATACAAGCTTTATATGGTAAACCAATTAGAGAAGCTATTGAGAACGCTATATTTAGAATGAAGACTGGTAGAAATAGAAACTTTGGTGGTAGTAGGTTAATGAATGAGTTTCAAGACTGGATTAATGCTTCTGTTGGTGCAACTATGTTCTTTAACTTTAGATCAGCAACACTACAGTCTTTATCTACAGTTAACTTTTTAAACTGGTCAGATAATAATCCTTTAGCAGCTGCAAGAGCGTTTGCAAATCAAAAACAGTATTGGAAAGATTTTAGTATGATATTTAATTCACCTAAGTTAAAACAAAGAAGAGGTGGTTTAGAAATAAACGTACAAGAAGCTGAAATGGCAGCTGCAGCTAAAAAAGGTGGTATAAAAGGTGTTATTAACAAACTATTATCAATAGGTTTTACACCAACAAGAATGGTTGATAGTTTAGCAATATCATTAGGTGGTGCAACAATGTATCGTAACAGGTTAAACAGGTATGTTAAAGAAGGTTACACACAAGAAGAGGCTGCTAAAAGAGCTTTTGAAGACTTTTCTAAAATATCAGAAGAAACACAGCAATCATCTGATCCAGCTTTAATATCATCTATACAAGCAAGTCCAATGGGTAGATTTTTATTTGCTTGGCAGAATACACCTTTCCAGTATAACAGGTTAATGAAAAAAGCTGCAAGAGATTTAATTAACAGAAGAGGTGATCCTAAAACACATATTAGTAAAATAATATACTATGGAGCTGTACAAAACTTTATATTTACAGCTATGCAAAATGCTTTATTTGCTTTACTACCAGGAATGCACGGTGATGAAGAAGAAGATGAAGAAAGAGAAGCAAATAGAATTATGGGTAAAAAAGTTAGAGTTATAAATAACATGACAGATACTATATTAAGAGGATCTGGTTTACCTGGTGCTGTTGTATCTACAGTTAAGAATATATTAATGACTTACAAAAAACAAGAGGATAAATCTTGGGGTACTGATCATGCGTATACTATAATTGAAGCTATTAACTTATCACCGCCGTTAGGATCTAAAATAAGAAAAATGTACTCATCACATAAAACAATGACATATGAAAGAGATGTTATTGCTGAAAGAGGATTTAACTTAGATTCACCTATATATAGTGTTATAGGTAGTATGGTTGAAGGGACAACAAATATACCTATGCAAAGAGCTGTTAATATACTTACTAATGCTTATGCTGCTTTAGATGCAAGACATCAAACATGGCAAAGAGTTGCTATGGCTATGGGTTGGAACAGTTGGGACGTAGGTGTTGAGCCTTTCCCTGAGCATGATATAATAAAAGATCAAGCTAAAGAAAGAAGAAAACAACAAGGTATAGAGAAAAGAAAGAAAACTGTAGCTGAATTTAATGCAATGAAAAAACAAATAGAGGCTAATATGCCACCAGCAACTAAAAAGTGGTATAAATCTCTTACAGTAAAAGAAAGAAACGAAATAATAAGAAAAGAAATAGAACGATTAAAAAATAGAGAAAACGAGTAATAATTAAAGAATAAACCACTCTACTATGAAAAAACTACTACTAATTGTAGCATTGCTAATATCTAGCAACGCTGAAGCACAATTTTTTAAAGAATTATACAAAGACTTTCTTAAGTACGGAACGTTCTATGCTGCTGGTAATATAGAAAATGCACAAGCGGTACAACCGAACTATTTCATACGTACAGATCCTGAAGATTTTTATGGCATACCTCAAGTAGAAGACAGAGCTCAATACCATCCATTTAACTATAGATACGGTTTTGGTATACGTAAATTAGCTAGGTTTGATTATGAGATAAAACCTGGTAATTTTTGGACAGGTGATAACAAGGTAGAAAAACAAGTTGGTTTATCAGCACCTACATCAGCTGTACAAGGTTTAGAGTATATGCTGCATTGGGAAAAAGAAAGGCACAAT
>TARA_A100001201_G_scaffold56175_1_pt1 | contig 22715 bp, 24 predicted proteins | sample TARA_A100001201 | Tara Oceans TARA_A100001201 (sample SAMEA2619872) | marine metagenome | biome: marine biome (ENVO:00000447); feature: surface water layer (ENVO:00002042); material: "saline water (ENVO:00002010), including plankton (ENVO:xxxxxxxx)" | depth 5 m | reverse complement strand
TGTGCTCCGCGCCCGTTTCATGATATTTTTCGCCCGCTGAAATAACTGTCGTCAGGGTCTGCTGCTAGTGTTGCGTTTCGGTTTCCAACAAAAACCCCCGGCGTTATATAGTCGCCTGCGGCCAGCTCCATCGGCCCGCTTGACACGGTGACCGACGCCGAAAAGGCGCCCGCACTATGCGTGCCGCCCAGTGCAACGGCAAACTTTGACCCGTTCTTAAACAAATAGCCCGCAATCATCGAAGCCTCGCCGCCGGTGCATGTGACTTGCACCGTTAAATTGAACTCATAAAGCCCCGCGCTCGGTGCCGTAAATCGTCCGTTTGACGTGTCGTGAACTGCTCCATAGTCATGAACATCGGTCCCGAAAATTAAATCTGTGTCAGTGTCTTTGGTGATACTCGAGCCGCCGCCCGCAGATGGCGCCCGCGCCCTAAAGCTTATCGGTTCCGGCTTGATGGTTATATCGTCCCAATAACACTTATGACCCGGCGAAACTGGCCGCGTGATTTTTAGCTTGGCGTAGGCCACATCACTGCCAGGTTCTACGATGGTAGTCCTGTTTTCCCACACGTTATTAGCGGCGCAGGCTGCGTTTGTGATGCTCGTTGACGAAGTGCTAGCGGCCACTTTTTCAGCGGTGTACCAGAAAATATCAGAGCGCATGGTGACGCTTCCGGCCTGTCTTGCCCAAAGTGAAACGCGGTAAGGTTGTGTATTGTCAATCGGAATGAATCCGCTGAACCAGACCACGCTCTCGGAGGTGTCGTTCATTTTCAGGGCGTAGCGTCCAGAGTGAACTACAGAAACTTCGCGCTCTGTATCGGTACCTGCTGCGCCGTTGCCTGTTTCAGTCCAGCCCATGGGGACCGCGCCGGGGTTTGCCCAGTCTTCGAAATCACCATTCCACAAGATACCGTTGGCCGGTGCCAGAAGCTCGCGGTTGAACTGACTCGCTGTGATGGCGCCGATTCGCCGCAGGTCTATAACGCTCGTGACGCTGCTTCCGTCGCTGACTACCTTGGCCAGTCTGATTTCACCCGGCAGAAGTTCAGGCTCATCGGCGCTTGTTGAAACCTCGTTTTGAACAATCGTTCCGGATGCCGCATTGAATCCAATGTAGGTATGCTTGCTCGCGGTTGCTGTGAAGGTTTGAGCATTTTGAAGAAGTGAACCAACGCCCTTTCCGAGAAGCTTTCCAGGTTCAATTTGAAAACCTAGCCCGCTTGTCGCTGAAACTTCCAAGCCATTGAAGACTGAATCCTCCGAGGCCATGGAGTAATTTTGGGTTATCATGTCCTTTTTTATTATCGGTGAAAAAAGAACATCAAGCGAAGGTATCCAGCTAATGCTTACAGATGGCGCGCTGGTCTTCGTCATGTAGACGGCTTCGTACTGGACGCCGATTGTTGCACCGGTAAGATTCACTTCTTTTTTTGTGATTTCAAACTTTACGTTGGAATCAAGGCTGGTAAGCCCCAGCTCTGAACTAATGAACCAGTCGTTGTCGATGGAGATTAAATCGCCAAGCTCGAGGTTTATGTTATCAAGCCCCGTGAAGAACTTGATTTTCGGGGCGCCGTTGCTGAATCTTTCCAAGAGCTCCTGAGCGAAGTTGTACGGGATTGTGATGTCATGCCACAAAAGCCCCTCGTTGTTAGTTGGCGCGTCGTCTCCGGTGACTTTTGTCAGACCGTTTAGATTTATCTGCGACGGACCGTCGTACCTAGTATCCTCTCCCCCGGCTGTGTCGAAGGCCCAATATTGCTGACCATGCGCGGGGCCGCTGGCTGTGATTGCGCTGGTGCCCTTGTAGATGGCTTTAAGATAGAGGGAGTATGATGGGTTATCAGAATCAATTTGATCAGCGGCTACCTGTGTTCCGGCGTGAAGATTTCTGGTTCCACAAAAACCACTGATCCCCGCTGAGGTTAGGCTCATCGGCCCTAAAGCGCCATCTTCGAATGTCACATGGGCATCTTCAGAAACATCACTACCCGCGGATAGGTATGCGGTGTCTGTTTCGTAAGTGAATTCACCAAAAGCGGCGACCGAGGTATCGTCCTCAAATGAAAGTTTCACGGCGGCATCGCCGACGCCAACACTAATGGAACACCGGTTGAAAATGACGGTGTTCGAGTCCATCTCGAAGTCGCTATATTCATCTGTTGTGAAGTGCTTCGCCACTGCATCAGATGCCAACGGCTTAACCATCTTCAACTTGTTATTGACGACGTCAGCCCGAAGGACTGAGCGGGTCATTTCCAGGTATTCCTTAAGAAACTTCTCGGGACGAACAACCAAGAGCGTCGTATTCCCGTATCCCATATAGTCCGAGCTGATTGTGCCAGATGGTAGCCCGCTATGATATCCGCTAACCAGGATATGGTCGCCCTCGGGTAACCCGTTTGCAATCGCGTATTTTGAAAGCTCGTTTTGAGGCTCGCCATAAGTGTTGCCCGGGTACGAGTTAAAAACGTAATGACTCGACTCAGCCACGGAATTGAAAGCAAAGCTTGTAGAATCTATTCTGGCCGCAGGTATGCCGCAGTCTTGGAGAGCCTGAAGCAAAACTTCAAGCGGATGCTTGTTGAAGTACGTCCTAAAGTTAAACTTTCCAAGAATAATATCTTCGTAGTCAGTCGCCTCAAAGATAAGCTTTCCAGCCTCTGACCAAGAACGAGAAACCCGGCCAAAAAAGACCGGGCAATAATCCGTTGTTATCATGTCAGCGGATCCGACGCTGACCAGCACGTAGGCATTGTAGAATTTGTAGCTTGCCGCAAGGCTTCGAATGTAGCCGTCATCAAGAAATTCAAACTGAATCGAGCTCACTTGATTCTTGCGCGTCACGGGGTCCAGTGAATTACTGACGCTTGTCACCGATGCCAGAATGGGATCTCCGGCCACCGTTGCGTCTACGCCGTTGTACCCATTATGCGCATAGAACGATTGGGCACTCGGCGCCACTGTCTGAACTGCGACCTGGACAACCGGCTCGGCGCTCGCTCGGCCCATATGCTCTTTGTATTCATCTGAAAGAGTGAAGGCCATATTCTATTCCCTCGAGAGGTATGGGGGTTGCTCTGTCATATCAAAAGACAGACGACGCTCAAACGGCCCAACAAGATCGAACGATAGGGCCGGGGTATCGAGAATCATCAAGTGAGCCTTTGCCGCTGTTTTGGGCGTCTCAATGTAGGCAAAGGGCTTCGTTCCCTCTTCTGTGGCATTCCACCAGTTATCCACCACGGTAATTTCAGAGCTGCTTGATATTGGAGCGGATAGCTTGCGGATAGCTTGCCCCCTATATGCCACATACCGCTTGTTAAGCCCGCTCTCTGCTTTGAAGTCTGTTACCTGGCTGAACTCTGCTTTATTGTTCCAAGGCACATCTGGATTGCGTTGCAGCTGATAGCGGGTTCCAAGAATGATTTCCCCAATCTCTGGAGTCTTTGAGCCTGAATGCGTGATAACCAGTCGGCAATATTCAACGCCGCTGTACCTTTGCGCCGTTCCGCTTGAACTATAGCCTCCTGAGTCTTCGCTGTTCAGGTTTGTGCATATTATACGATCATCGTCACCGCTAAGAGCTCCGCTCACGTATGGACCAATTACGCCGCTTGAAAATGTGTCGTTGTTTGAAAGCTGAAGTTTTACGTTCGTGGCCGCTATCGTGTTGAGGTTGTGCCCCAATATAATCAGCGTGTCGAAACTTATCGCTGTGCTGAAATAAAAGTTATAATATTTTGTTGTTGTAGCCGCTGAGGCTGAGTCCGTTTTTGTGACTAGGTTTCCAATGCTATCATAAGCCCTTGTTGCCGGTGTATCCGTGCTTGTGACGTCGGCGCTTCCGTGGGTTCCCACTAGGGTCCAATGGGCATCAGATGGAGAACTGGCAGACTGTACCACCATCATAGGCTTATCATTGTCGAAGCCCGTTGTTTCCGCCGTCGTTAGGTTTGCCGCTGAATATGCCATTTAGAACATCCCCTGACGCCTTAAGTCCTTAAGGGCTGGTACAAGATTCTGTCTCACAAACTTATTCAGCTCGGCCTTGTTGGCTGGCATTCTGGAGTTCAACTCTATGTTGACGGTACCGCCGCCCATAGAGCCATCCTGACGCATTCGGTCGACTTGGTCACGTGTCAAAACCATCTCCCCGGCCTGCGCCATAATAGGAACCGAATCATGGCCCGGTATCCCGCCCTCGACGATACCGCCGCGCGCCATGCCTTGAAAGCCCATGGCAATGAATCCCCGAACAAGGCTGAACATCGTCGCCGCCGCTGCAGCAGCGAGGGCCGGTCCTACAATGGGAATCCCTGCCTGGCTACTTGCCGCCCCTGCTGCGGCCTCTGCCGCTCGCATGGTTACAATGTTCTGCATCGTTGCCAATGCCACGTCAATCATCTCCGCGGTCATAGCTTTGAAGCCTTCGGCCACTGCGTCCTGGCCCTCTTCCGCCGCGGAGAAGCCTGAAATAAACGCGCTGCCGATTGTCGAGCCCACGTTCGCGTACTCCATGGCCTGCTGCCTTAGCTTGTTCGCGGTTTCATCAAGCCGGGCTTTTTCTGCTGCGGCAAACTCTTGTTTCTTTTTCTCCAGGTCTTCTTCGATGCGTTTTCGTTCTTCAACTATGGCGTTTTGTTGCTCAAGAGTCTGATTCGCCAAAACGGTTTCACCCACAAAAGCTTTGCTGGCTTCGGTGGCCACTTGGCCAATGGCATTGTAGACGGCTTCACCATTGCGCTGTATTGCTTTCTCGAAAGCCTCTTGGGCTTTAACTTGCTTGTCTAGCTCAAGCGTAGACTCATCAACAGTGCTCTGAAAAACATCACCAAAGCTCTTGACCTCTGCGGCGCCTCTTCTGAGTTTGCCAGCCAGCCCATCCATTCCCACGGCATCGGCAAGGCTCGCCATCTTCTCAAGAGCCTTCGAACCCTTCTCCATAATGGCGGCGAAAACGCTATTGACCGCGATTTTTAACGTTGGCCACATCATAGCCCAGCCGCTGGTGATTTTAGAGATTAGGACCAGCCCCTTGGCCGCAGTCACAAGTGAGAATTTTGCGAAGCGTTCAATGTACTCAACAAGCTTGAGACCTATGAGGTTTTGGTTTGCCTGAAGCCAATTCTGCGTTCTCTGGATAATCGGCCCCAGCGCCTTGGCTGCTCCGTTTAAAGCCTTTATGAGAACAACGCCGACGCCCGCGCCTAGTCTCTTCACGCTCGTTGACGTTGCTTCGAAGCTCTTCATCAGCGGGTCGTTTGCGTCAACAAATTGCCGCGTTGCTTCGATGGCAATCATGCCCACATCTCGAAACTTTTTGACCAGCTCAATGGATTGGTTAAGCATGACGCCAGCCGCGCCGACTTTAGCGAAAGCCGAAGCAGCACCGGCGCCAAATCGTTTGACGGCTGAAAGCGCGCTTTTCGATTCCTTGCCAACCTTATCGATTTTGTCGCTGGCTTCGTCCGTGGCCGTGACTTCGATATTTATGCTTTTGTTCATATCAGCCACGGCTTCGGCTCCTCTTCATCGCCTTCTCAATCTCGGCCTTCTGCCGCTTCGCGGTTTCGGCCTCAATCTCTCGAATCACCACGCTAGCATGGTGAATCACATCATACACATACGCAGGCTCATCCAAGAGCCTATCACTTCCGAAAGGCAAGACCTGATAATCCCGCCAGTCGGTGAACCACTGAATGACCATCATGGTTTCAGCGTCAATCTGTGACCAGGGGCACCGCCGAAGCGATGGGGCAAAATCGAAAGCCAGGTTCTGCGTCGTCTCATCGTCGCAATTCCTAAACTCTCTTTTGTGGTCATGCTCTGCCGCCTCTGGCCCCCTGCATCTCGAGCATTTCCATTTTAGAGAGGCATGGCCACTCGAAAAGAATCGAGCAGCCAGCTCTATTTTTTTCGGAGCCCCTCCGACAAAGTCGAGATTTCCGTTATTGCATTGTAGAGCTCATCGATCAAAGACTGCTCCCCACGATCCCAAAGCTCTGCGCCGTCAGCGATTGGCCTGTCTAGGATATCGGTGGCGCCGTCCAGTTTTACCACCCTGGCTTTGATAATCTTTTCAATTGCAGCCTCAGCCGCTTTCAAGCTTACCTTGCCGTCCTTGCCAATGCTTGCCCGCTGGGCTGCTCGAAGCTCGCCGCCCGTCATCGGCGCAAGCTCCGCGCTCATCTGCTCTTCTTCGGGCTTGTCCCGATTATCATTCCACTTTGGAACGTATACCCTCACGTCCTCTGCGCTGTATGTCATTTTTGGTTTCCTTGTTTTTTGTTAGTCTTGATTCCATGCGAGCGTTAGCTCATCGCTTCCGCTCGTTCCGAGTGCTGTGAAAGGCAAGCTCAAAACCGCTTCCTCTGATTCTGGAATTTCAATCCCTGCGAAATCGATTTCAACCTTGCTCATCGTTGCCACCACTTTGTAGCCCGTTGTGCTGCCCATGGTCACTACCAGAGCCACGCTCGAGAAAGTTGGGTCATAGTTGGTAGCGGTCGGGTCAGTGCCGTTTAGCTGAACATATCGCTGGGCCAGTGACTTGATGAAGTCCTTTCTGGCTCGCACTGAGATGTTTCCCTTTACTGAACGAAAGCCAGCCACGAAATCAGAAGTGCCTTTCTCAAAGGCTTCATCTGAAAGCGCCTTGATTCCGTTGGTAACGGTCACATCGAAAGAAGTCACCGGAAGTGAAACGCTGTTAAGCGTCAGGCTTCCGCTGATTCCGTTGATTGGGCTTCCACCTGCTCCGGTCTCTGTGTATGTCTCCGGCGTCACCGCTTCACCTGTGGCATAGCTTCCGGAAGTAACTGTAAGCGTATCCGCCGCGCTTTTTGCTGTGACGATAGCGGAGCCCCCATTGATATCAATGCAGGAACCCACCATGAAATTTACGCCGTCTCCAGAAACAAGAGGGACGGACGTGGCTGAAGGGGCAGAAGATGCGTGCGTGGTGCCGGTACCGGTCAACGCATAATTGAAGGCCCCGCCGCTGAAGCTGATTTTGGGTTCTTCGCCGCCGCTTGCGCTGATGCTCATCTCTTCAACGTATGCCCCAAATAGGTCTTCACGCAAAACGCCGTTGGCCGTCCGTGCGACTCGGCAAGTCGGCAAAGCGTTAGAATCTGAGAATTCGTAAGTCTTCGCGGTGCTGCCGCCGAAGCTGCCGCCCATGGCTGCTTCGATAAACGGGTCAATGTCTGGTGCCGTTGTGCTGCCCTTGGGTAGCAGATAGCTTTCGCAACTCCAGCTGATTTCCTGCTTGCCTGTGATTCGCTCTAGGACTGACCGGCTGGTGCGGCTGTCCATGCGGTCATTGCGTGCAACGGTGAACTCCATAGAAGACGATAGAACCTTGGCAGCATTGCTGCCAGAAAGGGCAATCTGATTGGCCGTGCCATATCGTCCGCCAGGATAATCGGTGCCTGAGTCTGTTTCTTTCTTGCAGAAAAATCGTAAGTTTCTGCCCAATGCGTGGTCTGTAGATGCGCCCATTATTCAGCTCCCTCGTTTTGTGTCTCTTCAGCCTTTGCGGCTTTTTTCGCTTTTTTCTTAACGGCTTCGAACCTGTCAGACTTGAGCAGCTGCTTCGCGTCTGCGTCCGGCAAATCTAAAACGTCTCCGTTTTTCAGCAAGCTGTCACCGTACCTAATCGCCGCTAAATCATCGCCCACATATTTGATTTTCATTTTCTAACTCGCTGCCGTTGTTCGAATGTATTTTATCTGGGTCTGCATCACGAAACTACCATCACCATAGGCGTCAGGGTCGCCTTCGTCCGTGTCGACGCTTACCGCCGTGGTGCTGATTGCGTTGGCGCCGCGCGTGGTGTCCACGTTTAAGACTGCAATCACATCATCAATCAGATTGTTAATCTTCGTCTGACGCTCGCCCAGTGTATTGCCTGCAATGTGCCCAATGACCGTGACATTCATCGTGCTGTACATGTTTCCGCCTGGCTGGTGCTGGAAGCTTTCCGATGTTGGGACGTACCCAATAAAAGGCCGCTCGCCTGTCTTCACATCAAAGTAGCCACGCGCCAGAGCCTGGACGGTGGTCACGGTCGTCTTGTACCCGTTGCCCGTGGTCACGCCCTCGAACGTTGTCTGAAGATTCTCGAGAATTAGCTTCCTTGTTGGCGTACCCATTTTAGCCCGCCTTGCCCATTGCTGTTACGACGGCGCCGCCGGTGATTTCGAGAATGGCTGGCATGGCTTCGTCTATCGCCTCGGTGACGTAGTTCGTCGGCTTGATTGTTACCGACGCCATCAGGGTATAGGCAAGCTGGCCTGTTCTCTTATCCACCAGATAGCCGCGCAGTCTGCCTGGAGATATGGCCGGGTAAAATTTCAAAAGCGTTCGGCCTGGGTCGTATTCTCGCGGAGCAATCGCCACGTTGTTTTTGATGATGGGCCGATAATCCCGATTGGGTACAGCCAGAGCTTTCACGCGCTTAGGCCGAATCACGCCGCCGGTTTCGTGAATGGCTGCGTAGGGCACAAGGTTGAAAACATCGACCTTGAAAGCGTTTTCGCCCATCTTGATGGGCCCCACTGTCCAGCCTCGTTTCAGTGTGCCTTTGGGGTTCTTAAACAGGTTTTCGGAAGTGCTATCCTGCAAGACGCCTTGCAAAACCTGACCGGCATATAGAAGCTTTTGGCCCAGCTCTGCTCCAAGCGTATCGGTGAATTCTTCGGCAAACCTCGAGAACTCGTTATTAATATCTAGTTTGAACCCCTTCGCCATGACTCAGCTTCCATTATTCTTAAACTGGTCAATTCTGAACGGCGTCAGCGGTGCGTCAGAATCATCGCGGTTGGATTCTTTCTGGGAGATAGAGCCGCCACCGAAAAAGATTCCGGTATCGCCTCGAGCTGCTTCGGCCCGAAGCTCTTTGAGTAGGTCACGATAAAACTGCGTTTTTTGAGAACGCGCGCCGCCCATACCCAAGGCGCTGCGGTCTATATCGCGGGCAAATTGCGCGAGGATACCATTCACGGCATCAATCGCGGCAAGTGTTGGGGTTGCCCGTGTTGCGAGAAGAGCGTCCAAGAGCTCGTTGCTCAAGAGCTGTTCGTTGGTGTCCGTGTCGCCTATCTTGAATCGCAACTTGTCGCGATCCGTGGCCAGTGCGTCACTGTATGACCAGCTCATGGTTCAACCCTCTTCCGGGGTCGCCCCCGTCCACGCTTCTCTTGTTTTGGTTTCACTTGGTCGGCAAGAAGACGGTCAGGAACCTCAACGAGAGTTCCCGCCGTCATCATTCGCCGAAAGCCTGGCCAACTGCGGGCATCAGGGACGGGGGTCCATGCCTTGATGGTCCCGTCGTTTGTCCTGATGTCCCGCGTTGGAAAAATCATTATGCAACGCACTCGTTGAAGAATACGCCCAAGTCAGCTCCGGTAACTGCGAAGTCAAACGCGCTCAAAGCTTCGATGCGCTCTGAATGCATTGCTTCTTCGCGGTAGCGTCGGGTTCGCAGTCCTTCGAACTGGTAAGCGCCGCTTACGCCGGTGAAGCTGAACATGTAACCAGCAGATGGGGTCATAAGACCCGGAGAGTCTGGAACGTAGCAGAGAAGAGCGTCATCAGGATCGAACACTCGACCGTAGGAAGCTGTTCCGCTTTCTGGTCCGCTGTTCACGATTGGAGCCGCAACGATAACCTTCTCAACGCCGAAGATTGACGCCATCAGGTCAGTGGTTAGGATTCCGCGCTCAGAATACTTGACTCGATCTAGGATATCATCTGAGTCACGGAGAGCCGTATATACGTCAGATCCCAAAACGAGAACGTTAGGCTTGCGCCCAGTCTTAGACTCAACCGCGTCTTGCTGCGTTTGAATGTCTTTGATTGGGGTTCCGCCTGAAGCACTCCAGAGCGTTCCCGGTGTGATGTCGCCTCCGGTAGTAGAACCGGTCCAGACGCTGGTGGTAAATGCCGCCGCTGCGAAGACTTGGTCACGCTTCAAAAGAAGCTGCTCAGTGACGTAGCGGGTTGTGCTTGTAAGAATATCAAGACCGGCGTCAGCGTTAGCTGCTACCAAGTCGTCGACGTTCATGGCGACGCCGTACTCTTCACAAGAGTAAGTACCAGTCGAAAGCTGGAAGTTTGCAGTTCGAGACCGTGAGCCTGGAGCTCGCAAACCTGCTTCACTTCGTAGGTACGCATCCTTGGAAAAGATATGATATTTATTGGAAAGGTGACTTACGTTGACCGAGGGAAATACCTGGCTGGCAATAAATCGATTTTGTTCTTGGGCGTAAGCAATGGAAACATTGCTCAACGCCTGATCCACATGAACATCTGAAGTAGTCAATGGCATTGATCAATTCTCCTTATGCGGCGCGTGAGCCGGTTGGGTTAAGGAACATGCTCACGGTGTCGCCTGCTGCTGCAGCCTCAAGAGCCTGGCCCATGGTGTAAACGGTGGTATCAGAACCCGCCGCAATGGCGTCCGCTTGGCTGTCCGCTGAGGTCCCGATAAGGTTGCCCGCTGCCAGGGTTCCATCCGCTGAAACTTTAGAGATTCCAAACAGACAAACGGTCGCAGCTTCGCCGCTTCCGGGCTTGTTCTGCAGAATGCCGATTGGGATGTCTGTGATAGCGGAGCACACGTTGACCGTGTTCGCCGCGCTTAATTTTACAAAGTGGTATTGCTTGGCGCTGAGGTCTGCTCCGGCCTCGAACGTTGCGCAAATTTGCTGGCCTGCATATGCCATGATTACTTACCTCCGGTGCGCTGCTCATTATATTCTTGATACAACGCTGGGTTGGTTTGAATTGCTTTAGCAATGGCCGCGGGCATTGTTAGCTTACCGCCACTGGTCTCAACTTCTGATTTTGCAATTTGCTGGATTTTTGCCCACGGGTCGCCCGCGTTCATTTCCGGCACGTTGCGGCCAGCTTCAACAAGAAGAGGCCCGCCCTGAAGTGCTGCGCTCGCAGCTTCCAAAGCTTTTTCAACACGTCCACCGAGCTCGGTGTCGCGTGCTTTAATGTCAATCATCAAATCAACAACTTCCTCAAGGCTGTGGCCTGGGATGTTGCAGAGCGTTGTTTCGGCCTTGGCCAAATACTCGCGGCGCGCTCGCTTGGCGATTTCTTCGCCCAGCTCTTTCTCGCGGTCTTCGAGTTTTTTGGCTAGCTCTTCGCTGCGCTTCCAGATTGCTTGCATCGCGTTCTGGGCTGGCGCTGGAAGATCTCCGAGAGACTTCATCAGCTTTTCTTCTTCTGATTCGTCTGCTTTCTCGGCCTCCTCTTCCATCTTCTCCGCGGCCTCTTCCATTTCGGCTTTGTCCGCTTCTTCTTCTTCTTCGCCAGATGCAGAACGCAGAGCCGCAAGGGCTTCACCTACTGGCATCATGTCAGAATAAGCTTCGAGAAGTTTCATTGCTGCCATCACCGCGTTTTTCGCGTCTTCTGGCATCTCTTCCTTCAGAATGCTTGTAAGCTTCTCAACGGCTTCGCTCTGCCCCTCAGCTTTCAGCACTTCGACCAAGATCTCGTCCATGTCGTTTTCGCTCCGTGATTTCATGATTGGAAATCGTTTTTTCATGTTTGCGCCCGCTTCGACGAGAGAAACCTCAAGGGTCTTGACGTCCTTGAGCGCAGTGATTCGACGCTTGCCCATGGCTTGCCTCGCTTTGTTTTTTGATTGTTTTCGCCCTGGCTCGGGCTGGGTAGGTCAGATTCTCGACCTGTTCGAATTATTGCCCATCTGGGAGATTCGGTCAACCACTTATAAATTCGACCTTCGGCATCTCGCTTGCTTCGATGGGCTCACGGGTCCCGAAGCCGCCGATAGAGAAAGCGTTCAGCTCCCCGGCTTGAACCTTGGCCCAATTCTCAGGGCTTAGTTTTACGCCTAGAATCCAAGAGCCTGAATGCACGAAGTCATCGCCGAAGGGCTTTTTATGCGCTCTGTGCTCTTCGCCGTTTATCGCTTTCTTATAGTCTTCATCGCTTGGATATTTTTCAACCCATGATTCAACTACCTGCGCTTCGGTGGCGCCGTTGTGGTCCAGCCCAATGGTCCGGCTTGATATCATGAAGTTGTGCGCCGTCTCTTCAATCTCTTTGGGGCTTACATAATCATCGTGAGCGTCAACGATATAGGGGTCTAAGACCACGCCATAAACGATGCGCTTGGCTTTGTCTGCTTTATAGATACTGACGGCTTTCTTGGCCTGTTCCCGCTCGTGCTGCCGCAGGATTTTTTCAGCCCATCGCCGCCCTGGGTCGCCGCCCCAGAGCAGATGCGCAACAAGTCCCGCCCCTGGGTAGTCTTTGTCCCTGGGGTTCTTATTGGCTGGCGCTTCCAGGTCTCTGGCGTGGCGAGTGAAGAAATTCACCATCCGCTTGATTGTATCAATGGAAACGCGGCGCCCGTTCTTCAAATCACGAGCCCGCGCAACTCCCACCTCTGTACCGCCTCGCCCATGTTTGGCCCGAAGCATTAGCCCACGCGCCGCCGCGTCTTGGACGCCCAGCGGTGGCTGATAACTCTGCTGCTTTTCCAAGAGCTGGCCGATGCGCTTGAATTTACGCGCCAGCTCTCCGCGCTTATCGCCGCTCTTTCGAATGCTCCACGGGTGCGGAAGGCTGAAGTCCGCGGCCTGGCCCAGTGCGAGCCTAGCAGCTTTACCAAGAGCGACAACGGCCAAGGGGTCGGCGTCCTGGTGCTCTGCGAGCTCGCCCAAATCAATCACGTCCACGGTTGAACGCTCAAGCCCCAGCGGGTCCAAATACTGCTCCTTGAACACTCGGCCTTCAACGCCGCACAAGTGAAACTTGCGAACGCGGTCTAGGTTGCTCGGCTGGCTTACAACGAAGAGAAGACGCTTTTCGGCCTTTTCTTCCTTGCCTGCTTTCGGGTGTCCATCTGGAAGCAGGTCATAATCAGTTGTATACTTTGGGTTCGATGGCCGCCCAGAGCTTAAAAGCTTTAGGAACGCATTGACGCGGGCCATCGCCCACTGGTCCCGGCTTTGCACGCTTGGCCGGTGGCTTGTCGAGAATGCGCCAGCCCCTCGCCTGAATACGGCCTTAAGTGCGCCTAGGTTTGCCCGCTTGGTCTTATCATCGCCCACCTTATCGTTGTGCTCGTCGCGCTTTGTTTCAAGGGCTTTGATGTTTGCTTCACTTAATTCAATACCGCCGCGTTGCCCACTGGCGGAGCCTTCGGGGTTTGTGTCGCTTCCAGTTCTGCGCTCGCTCGGCTTGGCTGGTGTCTTCGGGTCGTCGTTCTTCTCATATCGCGAACCAGTGCGAGCGGTGGCCGTTGCGGCTGCCAGCTCTTTGTTCCCGGTGCGCTCAAGAATTGCATTATAGATTTTGTCCCACTCTGCGCCCTTGGCCAGCCTCTCAGGGTCGTGCTCGTCAATGACTTCAAAAGCCACGGATTCGGCTGCGCCTTCATGGGGCACGTAATCGCCGACCATAAGAACCGGCCCGCCCTCATATTCCATCCAGTGGTAGCCATCTGGTGCTGCGATATTAACCGTCTTCATTTTCTTCACCTTCCCCATAAGCTTTGATGGATTCCTCAGCCATTGCCACGGCGTCCTGCTCTTCCTGTCGCGCGGTCATGGAATCCACCGCTGGAAGATTTGCATACTCGCGAACAAAATCCTCAAGCTTATCGTCTGGCGTCAGGATACCGGATCCTACGAGGCCAGAAAGCGCCCCGGTCAACTCTGCGAGCTCTGGCGTCTCGATGTCATCGTAGGCAAGCCGTGGGAAGTCTTTTTCGGCGAAGCCATTCAAGCGCATCAGTTTTGGAATTGCATGGTTGTTAAACTCTGCGCTCATGCTGTCCAGGTACGTTCCAAGAGCCTGGGCAAATAGCGAGGTCTTGGTGTCAGCCAGTGCATAAGAGCCCACCGACTCGGAGCCCAACAGAATGAACTCGCCCAGCATGCTCATCGCAATTCGGGATTCATACCGCTTGATGATTTCGTTGACGTCAATGGGGCGCCGTCCGCCTGCGCTTAGTAGCTTAAGCTTGTAGCCGCTCGGGGAACCGTCCGCCAGCTGCTCGCTTGGAATAACCAAGCCTTCATATTCATCGCGCCCAACGCGCTGAATCATATTTTTCATTGCGGCCAGTACAGCCTTCTCGCTTGCGCTTGCGCTGCTTGCCAAGATTTGAAGCGGAACCTCGAGGACCGGGAGACCTGCTAGGTCCCGGCTGATACCTATGGCCTCATATGTGGAAATCTTCTTTTTGTAATAGTAGGAAATGTAGCACCCGCGCAGTATGCTGCGGCCTTCCGGGTTGTTCTTATGCGCGTCCGCTCTGAATAGTAGAAACTTATCCCGCGGAATGTAGCGCATGTTATAGTTCGGCGGTGGCTGCTGGTAGACGCCCAGAATTGAACCGTCTTCGTTGTCGATGTCCCATTTCCAAACCGACTCCTGGGCTCGAATCGGAAAGCCTCGCCAGCCTATACGATTGTCTGAGAATTTTGATTTGAACCGCTTATCTTCTTCGGTTGGTCCGCGTCTAATCTTATAGGTGATTTCGTTGACTGAATATCCGAAAGTCAGAAAGCTCAGAATCTCGCTCAACGTGTCCGACCAAGTCTGTTCCATGTCTTCGAACAAGCATTCCGAAACAAACTTTGCCGCCGCCTTGGCTTCTGGCGTATCGTCGGCTTCTCGAATCTCCCAACGGGTCTGACGCACCAGCGTCCGGATGGCGTAGAGAATGCCGGTGATAACCGGCTCGTTCATGCTCATCTCTTTGAACATGCGCGCCGCCTTGTCGCCTTTTAGGTCAGGCAAAAACTCTTCGGAGATTTTACCGTCCCACTGCTTGAGGCCACTGGCGCCGATTATATCAAGCGTCTCGTCTCTGTTCTTTTCTTCTGCCATCTTGTCCATTCCTTTTGTGACTATAGCTCAGTCAATTTGCTCGGAGTTATGCCCATTCGCCGTTCATATTCTCGAACCTGGGCTGGGGTTGGTGTTGCGATTCCGCATCTACAGTTTGCAGTGTGCTTAATGGGCCCATTGGGGTCGCCGGGGTACATCATCCTTGTCCCATCGGGCAACTTGAAAGGCTCGCCCATTGGGGCAATTTCGCCGCGCATTTCCTGGTGACCTCTGCCGCCGTCGCTTCGCTCAGGCATCCACATTTTATATTTTCGACCTGTCGCTTTGAGTGCTTCAAAGTTGCCGCGGTTTTGCGCCATGCCCATTTCAGTCCGAGCAATCAGCGAAGCCCGCGCGAAAACATCACGGGTGATTCGTGGCCCGCGCTCCAGAGGCTCGAGAATTCCTCGGCTTGGCTTCTGATTCGGCGCCAGCACTTCAGCCCCATCGGCGTAGAAAGAAAATCGAATCCGCCGCGCGAGCTCTGCTTGAGTGATGCCAGGGTCTTCCGTCAGCCATTGGGCCATAAACTCACGCATCTTGCTTTTGAACTCATCGTCAACGTTTGTGAGCATCGCCGTTGCTTCGTTCTTCTTCTCGTTGAAGTATTGCTGGTAGAACGTCGGCGAAACCTTAAACTCTGGGTCTTCTCTTCGGCCTGCGTCTTCCACTTCGCGGATTCCGCTCACTGTCAAAAGCGTCGCCATTTGCTCGATAAATCTTTCGCGGTCTGCTGCGCTCTTTCGAACCATGCCCTTGACGCGCTTAACTTCTTCATCGACCAAGACCCGATAATACCGGTCAAAGATGGCTTTGATTTTCGGAGCAAGGGCTTTGCTCCGCGCTTCAGCCTTGCGGGCGCCAGGGCCTCGCCGGGTTCTTCCCATCGGTGCGAACCGTCGCCGCGCTTTCGCCTTGCGTACCTCGCCCCTCATAACCACGCACTCGCCACGAAGCCATCATCAGGATTAATCGCAATATCGAAGCTCGGCAGCATGTCCAGTTCGGTGCAAGCCCACACAAAAGCGTCCAGCCTGTCGGGGGATTTCTTGCTTAGGCCGGGGACGTAGTTGGTCAATTGATCCTCGAGCTCTGGCCATATTCCGACGAAATGAATGCGGCCCTGTTCCGTCCGGCTGGCGATAGGCTCCGCGCGCGCGTGCTTCCCTCGAGATGCATGGACAAGCTTGACGGCTGCGTTTCTATCGAGCTGGGCGGTGATGCTCTTCCATGTCTCGCCGCCTTGGTTTGACTCGAAAACCACGCAATCAGCTTTGTGGAAATGATACGCCTCGAGAGCTCGTCTGCAAACAGCATCCGGCGTGCCCCTCATACTGATATCGTCGAGAATAAACATGTGACCTTTATCCCCCAGACCTGCGACAACTATTCCCGATTCGTCCGCTTCGTCTGAGCTGGTCACCGCGGGGTCAACTGCTACGACTATCCGGCGCAGGGTCGGCGCCTCTTTCACTCGGTGCTTATCGATATCGCTGCGCATAAATAGCGCGCCGGGTAGCTGGCTCAAGAGCTCGCCTTCGAGTTCCTGGCGGCCCAGGGTCGAGCCTTTGTATCGGTCATGAATCGCGCGGATGAAATCCCTGCTGAGGTTCTGCCGGTTGTCCATGGTGGCGCCGCGTGTCAGGTATGTGCGCGGGTCCTCGGCAATCCGGCGCAGCCTTGCCAGGGGTCTCGGCGTCGTGGTCACAACACAACGCGGATTGTCGCCAAGTCGAAGACCAAACTGAAGCTGGTCCCAGGTATCCCACCGAGGCCACGCCGCCAGCTCATCGGCCCAGGCTATATGGTGCTGTGGTCCGCGCAGCTGGTCAGGCTTGTCTGCGCTGTACGTGCTCGCCATTGAACCATTGGCCCAAGTCACCCGCCGCTTACTTGGTTCGTATTCTGGCCGGTCGGCGCCACCGCAAGCCAGGATGCCAGACTGGCCTTCAACCATAACATCCCGGGCATCGGCGGCGGTTCGTGCAACCAGGGCAATCCGGATGCCGGGGTTGGTCATCGCCATCATGTGCACCCACTCGGCGCCGGTCCTGGTCTTGCCCCATCCGCGCCCCGATTGAATCAGCCAGATGCGCCAGTCCCCGTCCGGCTGCAGCTGTTCCGCTCTGGCCGTGAAAAGCCAGTCATTCTCGAGGGCTGCGATTTCTTCCTCGTCCAGCGAGTTAAGAAACGTCGTCCGGCTCTTCACTGGCAGCGAGGCGAGCCAGTTTAGCCAGGAGCCGTTCCCGGGCATCGCTGATTTCATGTTTGATAGGTCCCCCATCCGGTCCACTTATCTCCTGCTTTACGGTCGTAATCATGTCGTGGCGCCGCTCCAGAATCCACTGCGCAGGCTTGTGCCCGCCGTCCGCCGCGGCGTCGCGTTCCACGTAGCCCAAAAGTCTTTCCTGTGCCTCGGCTCGGTTTTGGTCAATCTTCTCCATAAACTCTGCAATGCCCGGCTCCGCCGTACCGTTTCGGTATTGTTCCTGGTACTTGTGAAAGGTGGCCGGGGCCATACCCGCTAGGGCGCAAGCTGCCCGAATTGTACAGTTATTATTGATGGCCTGAAAAAAACGCTTCTGCTTTGCCGGTGTGAGAAATTGTATACCGCCTCGGCGCCCCGTCTTCTTTTTGGCCTTCTTCTTCGCCGCCATCAAAGCACCTCGATGATTGGTTCTCTCGCTCTGTCTTTCCATACCCAGACTTCGCGGCTGCAATTGGTCGGCGCCACAAAAGAGTTCAGCGTCTCCATCTCAACCGAGCCAGGCCGCCGATTCGCCTTCACTTGAACCAGTCTCACCCCAGCCGGTCCAATCGCAATCACATCCCATTCGCCAAGGCTTGCCGCACTGCGGCAACACTTGTAGCCCGCCGCCTCCAAAACTCTCATAGTTTTGTGCTCGAGCCGGGTCCCTTTGGCCTTCGTATTGATGCGCTTTTTCTTAGGCTCCGCCATTTTCGCCCCCTGCTTGGCATTATAAGCAAAACCAAGAAAACAACAACCAACCGCCAAAAAGTACGTTTTTTCTGCACTGCGTTAAACAGGACCAAAACCGGGCCTATATCTCTCCTGTCTTTGACGCACTGCGAAAATATGGCATAATCTGTCACCGTCTAGTGACGTATTTTTTGCCAACAAAGAAACCCCAACATGGTTGTTATTATTATATATTTCATATACTCTATTATATTGATACCTAATTCTGTCATTTCGCACCGGGGTACCCCCTTACTTTACAAACTGCCATACGTTGCCATACAAAAAACTAGGGGGGTAGGGGGTCGGTGCGAAATTCAATAATTGGGTTAAGTGCTTGAAATCGTTGAAATCAATATGTCACCAGGGCGGTGACGAATTGTTCCATAATTATAATTCAGGGATTTCTTAGGACGTTGCCCGATTTCCGGGGCCATGGCGATTCTATCAGCTTTTCAAGGCCATGTCACATGGGTTTAATTGTTCCCCGTTTGGGGTCAATTTCCCCCATGTGGGCCGATTGGGACGCTTGGGCCGTTGTCCGGAAAGGGTAGGGGCTTTCCGGACGACTCTAATTGTCGTGTCTGGTATCATCCGGCATCAGGGCCAGCATGACTTCAAAATAGACGTCAAACGGGGTCTCATCGATTGGCTCCCCGGTCGGCTCTTCGCATAGCGGACAAAACCGAGAGCCACGCCAAACCGCATCGCATTCAGCGCACTTCCTCAAAGTCTTATCTTTAATTGGCATATTCGGCCCCGTCTTCTACAGCCACAAAAGCCTGACGCTTTCGCCCAGCGCCCCGGTGCTCAATTTCAACCAGTGCAATTTCGCCCGCATCAACCAGAGCCCGAACCGCCTCGGCGTGTTCTTTCGGCTTAAGCCTCTTAAATCGCCGCTTCATTTCTCTATCAGTCATGCCCCGTTCACCTGCTGCCGTCACCGCCTCAAGTATAGCTTGACGCCTTGCGCCGAACTCACTCCCAGTCATCTGGGTGCCAACGGCTTCAACGAGTCCATTGAATGCATGGCCGGAATAAACCACCGCCCATTCCATGGCCTCCCGGTCAATCCTCGGCGATTGCTTCGAGCAAGCCACAATAGCCGCCAGCCGCATGGCAATCTCAACCGAACGAGCCAGCAAAACATCCATCCCGCTATTGGAAAGCCTGCGGCGCCTCTTTACTGTCTCGGCTTCAAAAGCATCCAAGACTTCATAGGCCGCTGGTGTGAACTCAAGTTCAACGGTCTTCGGCGCCACGTCGTGAACCTCAACCCCGGCCAGATTACCACCGCCCGCATCACGCATGGATTGAGCCCACCGAACAACGCCAGCCGGTGGCGCCGCTTTAGTTTGTCCACGTTTACGAGCTCCGCATTCCGCATCACTATTCACAACGAGAAACCGGCCCAGCATCCCCGCTTCGATATCTGCTTCACCGATGGCCGAATAAAACTGCTTTGGCGTCGTCATGCTGTACAGCGTGATAGCTGGCCGCAGCACCTTAAGCCGCTCAACGTCGCCCCTCTGTTTTTCTGTCAGACCCATAGACGAGTATGCGCGCGGTCTAAGCGTCCCATCGAGCCGCCCGAAAGCCTCAACGAGCGTTGTCACTGCCTCCTGGAGCTGGCTGTTGCCCGACGCGCTGCACGCCTGCAGGTATTTCCCAAACTCATCAATCACGGTGATATGCGTTGGACGGTCCCGAAGCTCGGAATATACCGCGCCCGGGCTGGTGTAGCCGCTGCCGCCTATGAGGTCATCGAGACCTGCTGCGTCAAGAATTTTCTCAATGGCCTTTTTGCCGTACTCTTTGCCGGTGCCGGACTTGGCCACGGTTAGGAAATAAAGGCTTGTAAAGTTTGATTCCGTTGTCACGTACTTGCGGCCAAGGACCACCGAGCCCAAAGCCAGAGCAGATTGGACCGCCATCTCTACATGGGGCGCCGGTGCCGTCTCCATATACCACCGCACGAAATCACCCAGAATGCCCGGTATAGTGTGAAGCTTCGCCGGTAGCGCACTGATAACAGTCTTGGGCTTTTTAATCCTTATAGGCTCAGTGGTAGGCTCTATAGGCTTGTCTTCGGGATGGTTTCGCAGGTGGCTCTTGAATACTGAAACCGCCGTTTTGTGAAGCTCCCTGGCCTCCAGCGGGACCGGGTTTCTTTCGTTCCAGTCCGAAACCTTCTTGAAAGCCCGGTTGAAGTCATCACCCTCATGGATGAACTGCCCAACAAGTGAAGCCGCCGCATTGTTGCGGCCCTCATTCTCACCGACTGGCCGCCCGTCATGCGGGATTTTAACGCCGGACACGTCAAAGATATTTCCAGGCTGCCCTCCTGGCGGGAAGACCGTCCCAACCGGCCCATTCGTCCCAATGGCCCGCATCAGCTCAAAAATCACATCAGGAGAACGATAAGCCAAATCATCAAAATCATCGATGCCATCGAAGACAACTAGATCGTACACCGCCCGTTCAACGCCGTAGCCCTTCAATTTCAAATCTCTATCAGCCGTTCGCACGCTCCCCGGCGCCACCACATAAGATCCCTTCGAGCTATCACCGCTTGGCGAGCAAAAAATATCCACACCGCCCATAATGCGAGATGGAATCTTGGCCCCTGGGTCAGTTCGAAAATATAGATGCCGCCCGCGCGGCGTCTGCACTTCAAAATTGCTATGCCCGACGATGCCACGAATCAGCGGCTCTTTCTCTGGCTTGTCGATATCAACCACAACCAGGCCGCGCCCGGTTCTTATGCCCAGATTGAACGCCGGAGCCTCGCCGTCAATTGCCTCCAGCTCTTCAGCTGTCACAGTGTTGCCCGTGCTGAAAAGGTTCCAGCCTTCTGTCTTTACTGCATTGGTTCCGCGCTCGCCGCGCAGCAAGCGCCCATTGAATATTGAGGCCAGTTCGCACCACTGCGCCGCCGTAAAATTCGCCATCATTATTACCCCCTCTTTGAATTATTTTCTGGCTTCTTCCAGTGCATCAAGACCCATAATGATAGCAAGACGCACAACGTCAGCCCGCCCAGCTTGCCCGCTTGGAAAGCGCCGGACGTCTTTGCTTAGGTCTTCCGCAACGCGGTCGGCCCGTTCTAATATCTCCGTTGAAATTTTGATTCCGTAAACTGTTGACTCACTCATGGATTTATCTCCTTTAAAATTTGATTAACTCTCAGTCCCACTTGGTAAGCCACCTGCGGGACCACTGCGTTTCCTAGCGCCCTTATCTGTTCTCTTCGACGTCCAGCCATCCCTCGGGGAAGCCCATCAACCACCGGACAAACTCTGGACTCAATTGACCACCCATGACTTCTGGCAATTGCGGGGAGTGCCCGTTCTCTTTGCGCCCTTTGCCGCTTTTCCAGTCTCGAGCGGCTGGGGTCGGAAGCATCATGCGCTTCACTGCGGTTGCTAGCCCGTCTCCGCTTGTCTTCGATGCGCCCTTTTTGTTGTAGTTCCCGCAGACCGTTGGCGTCGGCAACATCTCTCCAGGCAACGATGAAAAGGCGATCACGTCTGTGCCGCGCCCCGACGGCTGCCGCGCTGATAATATCCCATTCACAAGCGTACCCGAGCTGGGCAACGGAGCAGAGAACTTCGGACAATCCCCGAGAAGTGAGTGCTGGAACGTTCTCAGCGACCACGACTCGCGGCAGAGCCAGGCCAATGAGCCGGTGCATTTCCCACCAAAGGCCGGAGCGGTCCCCAGCCAGACCGGCCCCCTTTCCTGCGACGCTGATATCCTGGCAGGGGAATCCGCCGCAGATAACGTCGGCGCCTCTGATATCTTCAAGCTCAACTGTTCTGACATCTTCAAACCTTTCAGCGTCGGGCCAGTGTTTGGCTAAGACGCGCCTACAAAAATCATCTTGCTCAACTTGCCAGCAGGTACGCAGCCCCGGAATCGCTGCCTCAAGCCCCAGCTCGAGCCCACCGATACCGCTAAATAGTGAGCACATTTTAAGTTCTTTTTGCATTTTCTTTGTTTTAGCATTGAAAAGTATTTGACGTCAAATGCAAAGCATGTAAATATAATCATGTGAGGCAATGACGCTTCACCGAACGAAGGAAAGAACGATGGATTTAGATGCTCAAACACTCGCCAAACTTACCGAAGCCCAGAAGCTTGTAGGTCAAAAAGTCCGGTCCCGGATTTACGACACAGAGAAAACAGTCTCCGAGGTATACGTTGTCGACAAGGATGATTGTGGCCTTGTTATTTGTGTTGACTTCACCGACTGCACTTATTGTGAGCTTTCTGACATTATTTAAAAACCAAACCAAACAAACGAAAGAAAGAACGATGACAAACAAGCAAGAACCCAACCCCCTAGACGCTCCGACAATCACGCGGCTCTGTGATTACGTTTCAGACTTGAGCCGCCAGCTGGACGCAGCCCATCAAACAATCCGAGCAATTGACCAGGAACGCCGCGCGGAGGCCGAACGCCACCGCAAGCAAGTGGATAAGGAAATCATCCGTCTGCGCGGCGAGTTTGGCGAAGAAATCGTAGCTCTCGAAATGCAGCTTATGCACGAACGCAGCGAACGCGAAGCCGCGCAACGCACCATTGCAAGACTCGGCGGCGGCTTAGATGAGTTTGAATGGCCAGTGTGCGCAAACGATGACTGCGTGAACGAGGTCAGAAGCAAGCGCAGCAACGCGCTCTACTGCTCCGATCAGTGTAAATGGGCAGTGCAAAAACGAAGAGCTCGCGCAAAGCTTGCACCGTGTCAAAATGATAAATGCCGCAAGAAAATAGAAGGCAGACGAAAGAACGCCCGCTACTGCTCCCCTCAATGCAAAAACGCCGCCGGGGTTCGCCG
>TARA_A100001201_G_scaffold143597_1_pt1 | contig 24031 bp, 32 predicted proteins | sample TARA_A100001201 | Tara Oceans TARA_A100001201 (sample SAMEA2619872) | marine metagenome | biome: marine biome (ENVO:00000447); feature: surface water layer (ENVO:00002042); material: "saline water (ENVO:00002010), including plankton (ENVO:xxxxxxxx)" | depth 5 m | reverse complement strand
TTTGATGGCCATGATCAGAGAATCATCCAAACTGCCCCGTTAGGGACAGTGACAGCGATTGAGTTTTGGATCGTGACCGGACCAACGCTCAATCCATTGTAATTAGTAGTCAGCGTGTAATTACTACTGATGGCTTGTTGGTTCTCAAGAATCACGCCTGTTGCACCTGCAGCAGCATCTTGCCAGCTAACCGCTCCAGATGCGCCGCCGCTAGTTAAAACTTGACCACTGGTTCCGTAGTTCGCTCCAGCAATGCCAACCTGACCAGCAGGCCCAACACGTATTCGTTCTGAGCCTTCAGTTGTAACTTTGAAGTGGCCATCAGAACCCGTATCGACAACCTCCGCTTCGCTGTTGCCTTCAACAATTTTGTCAGTGTCAGCAGCTGTTCCGCTAGAAGCAGCAGTAATACGGCCTTGCTGATCAACCGTCAGGCTAGTGAGCGTGTAAGACCCTGGCGTTACAGCAGTATTAGCTAGCTTGTCTGCCGTGACAGCGTCATCTGCAATCTTGTCAGTTGTAACAACTCCTGTACCCAAGCCCGTTGCAACCAAATTGGTCACAGTGACTTTTTTAGTCTGATCGTTAAGCGTGTCAACAATCGGCAGCACGTCAGATCCCTGAACTGCTGTTAGCTCAGTCAGATCAGTGATCTTTGCGTTTGCCATGACCCCTCAACCTCTCGTTAATGCTACCGCCATCACGACCAAGTCGAAATGGCAACCCGTTTCCAGGTATTCGTGGCAGTACAGATATAGATGTAATTAGCGTCCCACGCCACTTCGCCCGCCGTACCAGCAGCTGTGGCTGATGCAGGTGTATGAGTTGGCAAGATTGGACGACTGCCAAGCGTGACGTTGGCTGCTGTGATCGCAGCCATGCTCGTCAATGAGCCAGCAGACTGCACCTTGAAATCAAGCTTGCCCTCTTCAATCGTGTCACTCGCGTCAACAATGCTTGCTTCAACCGCTCCAAACAAAACTTGCTCAGGCGTCGAAGCGTCGTTATTGCCTTGGAACAAGATGCTGCTCAGGACATCGGCGTCTTGGCCAGAAACGCTGCTACCTCTGTGGTGATACAGCGTGATGTCAGCAGCACTGACACTGACCGCTTCTGCTGACTCAATAAACAAGCCAGTGTTTGCGATCGATTCCGTGATGTGCAGTGGATGCTGTGGATCAGGCTCGTTAATGCCAACCTTGTCGCTTTTTACTGTGACGCGAGCGGCTGAAGTGCCAGCAGCAATCGTAATCAGCTGAAGAATGCCCTCTTCGCTGCCATCAGTTGCGTCAGCAATTTTTGTAAAAACCTGACCGTAAGCAATGGTTTCAGCAGCGTCGTTGTTTCCTCTAAATTCAAGATTGCCAAGAAAATCGTCATCAGCAGGAGACGCTGAGTTGCGATACAACACCACGTCAGGCGCTGTATCTAGACCAGCATCAGTATTTTCAATGATGACTTGGTCAGTCGTGTCGGCGCTAAACAGGTGCAGCTGTGCTGCTGCCGCTCCAGTGCCTACTTGAAATCCAGCTGCAGTGAACTTGCTGTTGTAAGTTCCGTTAATAGAAACAGCAACTTCAGACTGAGCAGGCTTAAAAAACCCATCAACACCAGCATCGCTCAAAAAACTGATTGATGGTGACGCCGCCGTTCCATCTCCTACAGATTTATGCAGCGTTTGAAACGTTAGGTTTTTGTTTTTATCGGCAGCAGCTGCTTCACTGGCGTCAACAACAACAAATAAATCGTTGTCGGCTGGGGCAGTCAGCGCAGATAAGACTGAGATTTTTCTGTCAGCCATCAGTTAGCCTCTAAAGCTTCAACACGCGCTGTGAGGGCAGCGATCTCAGCGAATGCTTCCTGCAAAGCAGCGGTCAATAATGGGACAATTTTAGACTGATCAATCTGTTGGTATTTGGGGGTGCCATCGTCGAACGTTGCATCTTTTTCTCCAGTTATAGCTTCAGGGACTACAGCTTGAGCCTCATGAGCCAAAAATCCATCAACGACTTGATTGGTGGGATCGCTAATAAAATTGAAACGATACGCGTTGAGCTGATTTACGCGATCTTTTGCGCCAGTCAAGGCAACTACATTTTCCTTCAGCCTGTAATCAGACCCTGTGTTGTATGAAATGGTGGAGCCGTTGGTGGTAATCGAGGAGATAAAACTGCCGGTTACAAAAAAATCTACAAAGGATCCGCTTGAACCTACGCGATTCAAGCTTAAAGGTCTTGCGCTCGAACCGATATGTACCTGCCCGCCACCGTCCTGGGCATCAACAGGTCCGGCGACACAAAACCCAGTCGCAGTTTCGTCGGTTGCCTTTGATGGATTTTTTGCTGTTGCTCGCGTTGCTGCATTGCCAATAACAAATGCGTTGGTCTGCTGTTCAAGAGTTCGACCGATGACACCATATGCCGTTCCGTTCCGAGAAATACCGATAACGTCATTGGCGTATTTATAAAAGCCTGTAGTGGCTGATCCATCGAAATAAACACCTGGAGCGCCTAGAGTGCCTGCCTTAGCAACCACTCCTCCGTCTAAGGTTCTTAAGGTGTAATAAGTGTTGCCGCTAGTCTTATCTCGAATCTTCAATAAGTCATTCGCGGTATCAGCATAAAACTGACATGGAAATGTAGTGGCTGGGGCTGTGTTGCCACTTTGATTCGTAAACGCAGCAGCAAGCTGGTTGTTGATGTCCTGCCTTACGGCTGCACCACTGGCGTTTGAGACTACTCCATCTGCTTGAGCCATAACGACGCCTTAAGACTGCTTTGTTCCGTATCCTATCGCAGTGTACTGAAAATCTCTGCTAATGACAGTGCTGCCGTTTTTGAACGTGATTATAAAGCTAGATCCGGTGACAGTGTTTGGGTCAAGCACGAAATAATCTCCTGCTTCCATGTCAAATGCTGTAATGCCAACAGCAACCTTTGTATCGGCGTCTGTGTAAAAGTCATCCACAAATGCCACAGCCTTGCTAGACGCTCCAGAAGTAATCGTCCCGCTGTTTTCCGTTCGGCGCTCTAACTGCAACGTCACACCCAGTTGATCCACGATTGGCGTCTGGTCAACATGATCTGTTGTCAGCACAGCTTTAAACTGGAACGTCCGCCCCACATACGCGTTGTTTTCAAGCGGTATCCAGTCGTCAAACGCCAAATCAGAATTTTGCTCGATGTTTGAGTTGTCCTCATATAAAATTCTGTCAGTGCCGTCTTCAGCAACGAAATCTGAAACTGTGGCGGCCAAGTCTGACTTGCGGAAGTACACCTGAACGTTTGTATCGTCAGGCACGTCACCGTCAAAATCAGACCATGTGTCAATCAGTTCAGATCGGTCATCAATTAAATCACTTGCGTAGAGACCTCTAGTTGTCAACACACGCTGCAAACGCACGCTGTACTTGCCGCCGAAGTCAACTGTCTTTTGAAAAAAGTATTCGCCTCTGGTGAGTTGCGTACCAAAATGGCTGTCAATGTTTGCGGTAAAACCATCAAGGCTTGAAATAGCATCGAATGATGCATCTCCATCGAGAATCAAACCGTCATATTCTTGGTTGTAGTAAACGCCAACCTTGTCACCACCAAACTCATTGGCAAGTTGATCTTCTCTAATTACTTCAAAATTAAGACGAGGAATGCCGTCTGGTATGTTGATTATTGCGCTGACCGCATTGGCGCTTCGCAGTCTTTGTTCATTCTGAAACTTGATAAGGTATTCGCCGTTTAGCAAAGGCAGTACAACTGACGTCGTTCGTGCCTCAACCTTGCGAAGAATAGAACTGTTTGCCCACGATCCACTGCCGTCGGTTTTAGATGAATGCTTAATTACAGCAATAAACCCTTCAAGCTTTTGACCGCTTGCTGTTGCGCCCCAACGTAATGCGACTTGATCAACGCCAATGGCCTCAATGGTTACGTTTTCTGGGTCAGGTGGCAGCGTGACTTGCGCTAGATCTGACGAATCGTCACTTGTTCCGCCGACTGGTATCTCTCTTGTTTGACGTGTGTAATCAGACTCCTTGCGATCAGGAGCAGGGCCTACAGCCTTAACATCTACTATCAGTAATTTGCCAGGCACAAGCCCTGTGCTGATGTCAATCGAGTTGTTATTTGTGAACTGGTTAATCCAGTTTCCGCCGTCGCCTACTTTATATCGAACCTTAAACTCAATCACAGAACCCGACAAGCCACGCGTCCAAGAAACTGTCGCTCGATTCGTTGTGTTACGACCGTCGTCGATTTGCTGAAATGTAATCTTTACGTCTGTAGGTGCGTCTGGCTCTGATCCATAGAAAAATGGTGGCGCTAGTTCAAGTTTGGCAGATGGATCCTCAACAACTGTATAAATACCATCAACATGCTTGACGCCTACAACTGCATACGTTCCATCTTCACCCTCAGCTATTGACAAGCAACGATATTTTGGAAGCACCAAGTCATTGCTTTTGATGGCATATAGCGCGTCATCGGGGGGCGCTTGCGTGAATTCAGGGCTGACATTTAATGTGTTGCCTGCAACTGACGTGATCGAAGATGTTTCAATCGTGCCATCCTTCATTACAACCGATATTTTGTTGTTAGAAGCAGACGGCAAGCCTACGTCTTCATTGTCAAAAACGCTCCAAGTGTCAATGTTGCCTGTTCTGTTATCAAACAACACAGGTTGATAGTCAATTCTGACGAGGCTTGTTGTTGCACCTAGGATTCTTCCTGCAAAGCGCACACCGGTGCGCATCTCATCTGATACCTCAAACACTTGACCAGGCAAGACATTTAAGCCTTCAAGGCCAACTGAGAACGTTACGGTTTCGTCGTGCAGTTTTTCAGATTGCATAATCCAACGCCCCATTCGTTGAGCTTGGTACTTAGACGTGCAACCAAACGCAACAACGCTTTTCTCTTGTACGCCATATTTTTCAACAAGACTTCTATCTTCTATGCAGATAAAGTTTGGCTTATGAAAATTGTCAGGATCGTTGTACCGTACACGCACCCTTGTGCTGCGTGTTTTTAGTGACGATCCACTGTATGAAAAACTGCCGTTGACAACATTTGAGTTGCTAAAAGCATGGATCGCTGGAACATGTCCGCCGTCTAATTCTCCGTGGTCTGCAGCAACCTGTACGTTGTCTGACTTCCAAAACAGCATCCCACGGAAGACACTGGCCATGTCCTGCAAAACGCTGAAAGCTTCAGCCTGCGAACCAATGACCGTGTTGATTGCAAACCGCGCCTCTTTTTGCACCTCAAGTTGGTCGTCTATATACTCGACCTCTTCATTGCAGTATTTAGCAATTTCAATCAGATCAACCCAGTTAAGATTTGACTCATCAATAAAATCACCACTCCCATACCTCTTATTGGTGAGTAGGTCGTAGAAGCAGCAAACGGGACACGTTGTCCAAGCCTCGTTTTCTTGCAAGCTGCCGTCAAATGGCTTGTTGTCAAAATTAAGCCTGCCACTTTTTTCAACACTTGCGTTAGATGGTATTTTTACTTTTAGACCTTTTATGTCATACGCTCTTGCGGGCAATGTGCTGTATTCTTCTGCGTCCAGACTGAGAGATACAAGCGCTGTATGCGGATAGGCCGTGCCAAATTTTTTGCCGACAATAATGCTTGTCAACAGAATTTGATCAGCACGCTTGCTGGCTATAGGAGTTTTCTTTGGAACGTCCTCAAAATCTCTAAATGAAATCTCAAACGCATCTTCAGGCTCATTAAACTCAATCTTACGCACTCTTATTTTGTAAGGTCCCTTGCCGTATTTGTTTTTTGTCAAATCAATAGTTTGCGTCTTAAATTGATAACTAGATGTGCATATGCCTTTGATTATGTTTTTCCTTTCTTGGCTTTCAACGTGTATATTTACTGGATTCCAAACGCCATCAGTGCCACAAATATGCAGCTCTAGCTTGATTTGAGCAAAAAATAACTGCCCACGCGCTAAGCCTTCTTCGGCTACGCAAAACAGCTTTGGAATCGTAAAAACAAGCTCGACAAAATCAATGTCTGTTTGAGCTATGGCCTGCGTCACCTGGCCCTTACCATAATTTCGTCTCTTAACTTTGTTGTCCGCAGTCAACTCTTCGCTATAGCTAGACCCAATCTCTCGATTGACATTAATAATTGTTGTCTGCTGATCCTCAAACGTAGACCCTTCTTCAAACGCGCCTTGCGTAGCTGTCCCCTCCTTCGTCAATATTTTGACAGTTTGATCAGTGAATTGTTTACCGGTTACTATCGTTTCGTTCAAAAAAACACTTTTCTTGCCACCTTTCCTTACCTCTACCAAACCTTCAATCGGCCCTTCGCAGAGTGCGTCAATAATTTTGAGCGTAGTCTTGGAGTTGAGAGCCATAGCAAATCAGTCGTTTTAGCCTAAAAGTCCGTAGCCGTAGGCGTTAATATGCAGCGACGCCCCATCATGCACCGCAGCGTCAACAATTTCAACTTTAATGCGGACCTCGTTGCGATTAGGAACTGACGGCATTTTTAGTCTATGCCCATAATTCACTTTATGGCTTCTTAAAAGGAGACCTTGCAAGGTTACATCAGCGCTTGCAACCGTCGGGTCAGGATCTTTGCCTGTCAATTCAACAGTGATTCTATATCTAATAAAACCATCAATTTTTGTTGTGCCCTCGTCTGCAACATAATCAAATAATCCATTATCAAGCCTAAAAATAATATCAAGGTTTTTGCGCCTCAACACTTCTTCCCCATCTATTTTTATTGTTTTGACAGTTGAGTACTCCAACAAGTCGTTTTCAAAACTCTTGTCAGGCTCAAGCTCTTTTGTATCACCAACGGTCAAGTTGGCTATGGCTTTGCCAAAAGTTTTATTTATAATAATCCTCTTGTTTTCGTCTTGGTCGCTTGACTTAACTAAGTGGCCGATAGTTTCGCCTTTCCTGCGAGTTATTAATCCGCCAGCTTTTTTAAGCTCTCCTGTAATTTCATCGCCATTGACTCTAAGTGTCTCTGTACCTGGCGTTTGCGTTGTTATTTTTAGCGGGTCTGAATCATCAGATACCTCAAGGTTAGCAGCAATTAAATGGCTCCCCGCAATGACACGACCGTAAATTACAGGGACTGTTGCTCCCGTTCCAACGGTGTTGGTTGGGCCAGTGAACGCATAGTTTGCGTGCCCCATCGCACCGCGTGTTACGCCGTCAGGGCCAGGACCACGCACGTTTGTGCCTTCGCCTCTGATTCTGTTGGCACCGAGATTGCCAAGTTGTGGCTGTGGCGAAATTAGGTTTGCCGTGCCAGAAAGAATCAAGCCTGCACCGACTGCGCTGAACGCTGTGCCAACTGCTGCAGCATTCAAAACTGCAGTAGTAGAAACACCAATAGCCGCTTGGCCTGCGCCAAACAGCCCAGTAGTGCCAAACAAACCTGCACCAGGGAATAAAAACGACGCAGCAACCAAGCCAACCCCAACCAATATCTGTGTCGTACTGCCACCACCCGCACCAGAGATGACAGGCACCACCAGCAATGGCTTGCTGCCAAATGGAAGCTGTAGTTCGTCATATCCCATGGCCGCACCACCTTGGATCACCTTGTATCCAACGCCGTTATGGTGCGCCTGCATCAGCTCCTGCTTCAACGCTGGATAGTTGATGCACAGCAACTTGATCGCATCTGCTGGCGTCTGCAGGTTGTAATACTCGTGGTGCTTACCGTACTTCTCGCCAAGCTCACCTGCCAGCATGACAAGTTGCATGACGAAAGACAGCCGCAATCCTTTTTCGATAATACTGCCGCAACGGTTCTACCGCACTGATGCTGTCCACACGCTGGTGCAGAATCTTGTCGCCGCCTACATAAATCGCACCGTGCATTGGTGTTCTTGTGCCAAGGCGCATCACCAACAGATCGCCCTTCTGTCGATCGTCTAGCGAGACAGGCCGGAATTCAAGTGACTTTGCGTAACGCAAAAAAATGCTGTCCGTCGTACCAAGATCCTCAGGTCGCGGGAAGTCTGGCAGTTTGACGCCACTTAATTCATAGTATTGCCGCACCAGCGTGTAGCAGTCCTGCTTGCCATACTCCCACTGCAGCCCAATTAAGGATCGATAATCAACCATTCTTTGTCCGGCACAGAATATACGAACCAGGGCAGTCCGGTTTGGGTGCAAGCTTTACGGTCTGCGTCACTAACTGGAGTACCGTCTGGATGCGAGTGGACGACACCTTCGATGTCTCCAAAGTACATAGCACGCGCATAGTCAACAGGCTCTAAAACGAAGGTTGACCACGGATCATTTGCAATGTTGCGGCAAGGAAAATACATGCCATTGACAACTAATCCGCAGGACTCCTCAGGCGCTAGCCTGCAGGCGTGCTTTTCAGCATCAAGCTTGAAGTCTTGCGCCATAAAATCCTCCAAAAGGCAGGGTTTTCGACCCAAATCTTGCCTGGCAACTAGATAATCGCTTGCCACAAACATCCGCAGCTTTTCTTTCTTCTAAAGTGCCTCCAGTAATCTTTTGATCGTCGATCGTAAAACAATCGTCGCCAACGTAAGGACACTCTCTGCCACCGCGATACGTCCACGGGCAAAATTCTTCAATAGTCCTGCGAGGTAAAGCTAAGTTTGTTAGGTCAAGTTTTGGCGCTAGCTCAAACTCTACAAATTGCAGGTTTTCAGACGAAATCCTGTCGATATACCACGTCTCAACAATCTTGGCGTCAGGGTCAGCGGTATCGTTAAATGTTTGCCCAATCAAGTTGTCACCAGCTTGCGTAATCAAAAAATCCTCTACATCTGACTCAACAGTAAAGCCAACATCCTCATTAAAGTTTGTTGTGTTAATAAACTTGGCAAAAGTGCGAATGCGTCTAACCTTTGCTGCTAATGGGTTGTATAGCAGGATTAGGCTAGTAATTGCATTGTTGACGTTAGCAACCCGTAGCGTTGGTCTTGGCAATGTGCCTTTGCCAGAAAACTCGAAGCCATCTATTTCAACTGGAACGGCAGGATATTCGATCTGATCGCCTGCCTGTGCATGACCTTCTGGATAAACGCCAAACTTGATAGTCTCCGTCAACCCGTTCTTGCCAGAGTGATAACGCAACGTATCATCTACACCGTTGACAGCTGCAGTCAGCTCAATCTCAAACAAATCAATAACAGCAGTTGGCGCAAGGCGCAGCAGCTCTTCTGCTAACGGCTCAAATGCCTCCCAAATAACACTACCATCTTCAAGAGTCTGTGTAATTTTGAATGGGAATGCTGGCTCCTTATTGGGAAAGTTTTCATAGACATCTTCGATATCAGTCGTGCCAGCCTGTATGCACTTAAACGCAAGCGTATTACCCTTTAACGGATTTGCTCGTACAACATCACCAACCTGATATGCCCTGTTGGCTGACCAAGAGTGGAGCGAATACGGATAAGCCATTAGGTCTCAAAGACTTGCTCAAACGTAGCCGTGATAGTAGCCCGGTTCAAATACGGAATTGATTTAGACCACTCACGGCAAATAAACTTACTGCTGCCAGCTTCGCCTGGTGGAGTAAAGCTAAAAGAATCGTTATCAACCGCACGCGCATCCAAAAATACTTCGATTGTGTCAGCGTCAGTCTCTGACACTTCAAAGGTCAAGTTATAGACCTTAGGGTTTTGCTGTATCCCAAACTGCGCACGCTGTTGATAGCCCGAGCCGAACTGAATCGCACGCACGCGAGGCGCACTGCGCTTCTGTACGCCATAAGTCGGACTAATTGACGGAAAGGTTGCCATTAGCTCAGTAAACCTCCAGGACGTTTTTGCTTGACCAGCTCAGCTTGCACAGCGGCACCGATAGCAGCACCAAGTGCCTTGGCGTTTGGCTGGTTGCCTTGTGCCTGCGTTCCAGATGCATCGACGTTTACAACAACGTTAGTTTCCCCAAAGCTGCCTGATGGTGCAATGCTGCCGCTACGACCAGGCGTGAATAGCTCAGGGCCTTTTTCGCCAACCATATAAGAACGGCCGCCTGTAACCGTGCCGCCCTTAGCCATAAAACCACCAAATATGCTTCCTAAAAGCCCACCGCCTGGAACAAGACTGCCTGCAATGTTGCCAAAGAACAACATGTTGCGAGCAAGCTGCAGCATTTGATTGCCGAGATCATTTAGCAGGTTTGTTGCGGCTTGCGCCAAAGAAGTTGTTCCATCAACAGCCCCTTTAAGAGCATCAACCACGCCATTTGCAAGAGTGTCTGCGATTCCTTGGTATTGCTGCGCAAGCTTTTGCACGCGTGCTGCTTCTGCGTCTTGTTGCTCCTTAAGCTCTTTTGCGGCTTGTATTCTGTCTTTGTCAGCCTGTGTAAGGCCAAAGATAATTTCAAGCTGATCGCGCAACGGTTGCAGCTCTTCTTCTTTTAGGAGTGGGAATTGCTTGCTTAAATTTAATTTGTCGAACTGAAGCTGCAACAAGTCACGTTCCTTTTCAGTTCCTGCGCTAAGTAGCTGAGCGTCTTGTTTCTTTACGCGCAACAAGTCTCTTGCTGCTTTCTGTTGCTTTTCAATTGCTTTTAGTCGTTTTTCCTCTTCTGTTTCTACGCTTTTTCCACCTGCTCCAGCTGTACCTGTTGTTAGCGCAGGGATTGTTGTGTCAGGCATGACTGGCTCTAACGCAAAGCCTTCCTTTCTTAATCGTTCTATTTCTGCGGTTAATTTAGCCTGACCACCACGTTTGAAAAATTGAGCTGCATTTTCCTGCGTTATACCAAGGTTTTGTCTTGCTTGCCTGCTTATGGCTGCTTCTCTGAATAAATTGTTTATTTGGTTTGTAATGGTCGTAAGGAACTCAATGATTCCCTTGAAGATAGGGCTAAGCACTTTGCCGATGTTTTGCCCAAAACGCTGCAATGCATCTTGCAGCGTCGAAAGCTTGCCAAACAAGGTATCTGATTGTGCAATAGCACCGTTAGCGTATTTGCCGCCTTTTTCTGTAAGCCTAATCAGAGCGACTTCAGCGGCTTTTGCGCTTATCTGACCCTTCTGCAGTGCCTTGCTGAATTCTTCTCCAGTCAAGCCATACATTTTGCGAAGCTCATCTTGCAACGCAACACCGCGCTCTTGCAGCTGCAAAAGCTCTTCCCCTTGCAGACGGCCCTTAGCTTGAATTTGACCAAAAGCAGTGGCAATGCCTCCAAGGTCAGCGCCAGTGGCCCCAGCGACATCAGCAAGACGTTTTGTTATATCGACCACTTGATTGGTCTCAAAACCAAACGCCTTCATGCGCTTAGCGGTTTCGATCAGCTCTGTACTTGTAAACGGAGTTACCGCGCCAAACGCCTGCAACTCACCAATAATGCCCTTAGCCGTTTCAAGCGATCCAGTTAAAACTTGCAAGCTTTTCGTCTGCCTCTCAAGCTCACCCGCCTGACCAAACGAAAACTTTAAAAGCGCTGCAGCTCCTGCTGCTGCTGCCGCTAACGCTGCTGCCTTTCCAAGCTTGCCGAATCTGCCTGCCGCTTGAGACGCTTTTGCCGCTAAATCAGAAAGACCTTTTTTACCCTTGCGGCCCATATCGGCCAAAGTATCGCCAGTAGCCTTGGCGCTTTTTTTTAAACCCTCTATTGCTTGCTCTGCTTTCTTGCTGGCTGCCGCAACTGCGCGAAGCGGATTGATGGCCTTTACGGCACTAACAATAAGCTCAACAGATGACCTTGCCACGGCTGCCTAGCAATGTTTCTATCCTACCGCCGCTTCCGTTTTGCGCGATCCATTGCTTCCTCCTCCTGCTCTCGCTTAATCTCGTAATACGCAGCAAAATGCACAAGTTCCGCATCGGTCAACTCAGTGCGGAGCCTACTTACGGTCATGCCTAGCTCGCAGGCCAGATGAAACTCAAACAGAGCCCAGCTGTCCTGCTTCAATCGTTTTTTGCTTCCTCCATCTCAGTCTCTTCACCGAGACCAAACAAGAACAGCTCAAGCTCATTCAACACAGATTCGGGCAGCTGTCTCTGCAGCTTTGCCGCATCAGCAGCGGCAAACGCTTTGCTGCCATCCTCCAGCTCAGCCATTTGACACAGCATCTGCGTGCTGATGTCCAATGCCTCGTCAGTGCCAGCCAAGCTTTGCGCCTTCTTGCGATCTGCGCGTGTGATCGGCTTGAAAAACAGATCAACAACCTTTTTGCCGTCCGCGTTCTTCAGTTCAAATTTGCGACGCTGGTTGAGGTCAAACGCCCCAACCAGCAAATCCACAGTGCGTGACTGAGCAGGCATCTAAATACTAGATTTAACGCCTTAAGTATAACTCTGAAGCAAAATTTAGTTAGAGGCGATCGTGCCGCTGGCTTGGAACGATGCAGATACCGTTACAATTTCGCCAACAGTTGAGCTGATTTCAGCATTGCTGATGATCCCAGCAAATTTGAAGGAATCAGAATCGTTAGTGGTGCCTTCGCGGAACAGCTCAAACGTTGCGTCCACAGCGTCGCGAACTTTTAAAACGTCATCCATAAAAGCCTTCTGCGTGGCGTCACCCTCGTTAAAAACTAATTCAACAGACCCAGAACCAGAAATTAAACCGCCTACAAAGCTGCGGAACGTGTCGCCGTGGGCGGTTGTCTCTAGAACCTCTTTATCGATCGTCAGGCTCCAGCTGCGAGTGCCAGCGACAGCAGCCAAAGTGCCACCGCCAGTCTCAAATTCAACAGAGCCTTGTTCTCCGCGAAGGATTGCCATGGTCAGAGTTCCTCGATGAATTCAAAGGTCACACGGACCTGAGTTTGGAAAAAGCCTTCGGGTGTTGGCGATGCCAATGCCTCTGGGCCTGTGGGAGCGTCGAAGAAAACCCCCGACACGATGGCCCTATTGTAAAGGTCTCGAATGCGTTTTCCAATGACGTAATTGGCTCCAGGGCCTACGCCTTTTGGCGAGAAGATGTTGAGCAGTAGCAAGCCAACGATGCGGTTTTGAGAGTTAGTTGTGCCGCCATGGCTCAGATATTCTCCTGCTCCAAACGTCGTCAGGCATTGCACCCATGAGGTATTTGGTGCTGGCTCATAGCCCATGTTGTGAAAGACAACAGGCAGCGTCGGGCTATTGGCAAGCTCGGTCGCTAAACGGCTTTCTATCGTGGCGCGGATTGCATTGAGATCTGCTGCTGCCATCAGTTCCGCCTCCTGAGGCCTTCAATAATTTTGGGCACGCGTTTCGTTGCGATCTGTTTGACGATCAAATCAGGAAAACCTGGAACAGTGTTTTGCCTTGTGCGATAGCGTCCTTGCCAAGAGGGGGGCAAGTTGTTGCCGTAGAGCACGGGTTCTGCATATTCCATGCTGTTTGTAATTTTGGCTTCAAACTTGCCAATCTGCATTTGCCAATCGTTTTGCAAATCTCCACCACCTGCGTAGGACGGCGGGTCCGTATCTCGAACCACACGTTTCGGCGTCTGAAGTTTTACTGCTTCAATCAATTCAACAGCAGCAATTTCTACGGCTTCCTGAATTTCGCGCTCCATCAAGCCAGCAATATCCTTGATCTTGATCTCGCGTGCCATCGTCAAACCCTCAAAATCAGTTCGTAGCTCAAAGGCGTGTTGTCTTGCTCGTAAGTGCGTACTCGGACCACTTGGTGCTCAGTACCAGCAATAGTCACTCGATCCTTTGTTTCTGGCACTGATGGCAGATCTATTGCCGCAACGGTCAAACGCTTGTCACCAGCTTGAATCAGCTCATTGACTTCACGAGTGTTGACGTCTTCCAAAACTCCTTTTACTTCATGACTTTCAATAGTCGTTGAGAAGTCAGGAATCGTGCCCGAAGCTACGTCATAGTCACCAGCAGAAACGTAGCGAATCGTTACATCACCACCAAGCTTGGCGGTGGATTTGCCGACTGCCTTCTGAAGCGCTTTGGCTAAAGACATCAGGCGATGAAGGCAAGGACAGTGCCAGACGTCAGCTTGATCTTGCTAATCACAAGCCCTTCGATGCAGCAGTTTTTGCCCATAGGGAAGTTAGTAGCGTTGCCGGCAGCCAGATTTTCGTCAATGCTCTCTGCAGTCAGCGTATGAACCACAGAGTCTTCTAACGCCAGCAGTTTCACAAACTTGGCGGTGTGCTCAGCTTGATTAGTAATGATCGTTGCTCTGGTCGGAGCATATCCAGATCCGTAACCCATGATCAGCTCCTGCGAATAGCAATGTTGCCTGGTCCGCTAATTCTAAGGCCCGTCAAGTACCTTTCAAACATTGGCGGCACACGGTCAGCACCAACCGCACCTGACTTATCAGGCGTCACCTCAATGCTGCCTACTTTGACGCTCTTGAAATCCTCAAGGCCACTAAGGCTGATGCCCTCAACGTTGTTGTGCAGATAGACAGCAAGCTCGACTTGCGCACGCTTAACCTGATCTGGGATCTCAGTGTTTGTGTAGTAGTCCTCGGTCAACCGATATGGGAAGCCGTGCGAAAAGGACTGGATATAGGTGTCTGGCTTTCGCACACCTTCACGTGGCCATTGCAAAGCCTGCGTTGAATTAGTACGTGCCCCTAAAAAACGTTCGCGGTCAAGGCGCTGCGTCGCTGCTGCAAGCGCACGATGACGGCTATCAGTGTTGCCAGTTGTCCACTTCTGGACATCGGCACTAGAGATCATTGCCTCAACCAACGTGTTGGCGTCAGTCAGCGTCACATAGCTGTTGGCGTTTGCGCCGCCCACTGTTGCGTCGATTGTTACTGCCATCAGCCTTAGCGGTGGAGGTCTTCTTAGTTGGCTTTACAGAAGCAGAGGCTGCCGCTTGCGCAGCAACCTCTCGCTCTCGCATTCGCCTAAAAGCGAATAAACCCATCAGGACGCAGCTGACTTGAAGACAGCAAAGTTGATCACTACAGCTTCGCCAGCGGTGGAGCCGACGTTCTCAAGTGTCACCTTGAAGCTTCCTGCAGCAGTCTCTGAAACAAAGGCTGCGTACAGACCAGTGCTAGCGCCTGATTGCACAGACACCAGAACAACATCAGTAGCGGCCACTTCGCTGTTAGTGACAGTGAAAGTGGCATGTGCATCACCAGCCAAACTTGCGTTATGGGTGGTGATAGCGCCAGCAGGTGCGTTGATGGTTACACCTGTGGTTTTGCTGCTGGCCTGTGTGACGGCAGAACCGGAAACGTATCCGATCGCCTTACCAGCGGTGACTTCAAAAAGGGATGCCATGGTTAGTTACCTCCGTCAATCAAGGTTAGATGTGGAAGTAATCCGCACGATCCCAAGGTTGTTGGTCTCGTAAACCTTCGTCCAGTTGCCAACAGTGGCAAGCTGTTCAGGACTTGGGTTAGCAACTTCGGCAAACCGCGTGCCCATCGGGTGATAGACATAGTGGAGGTCGAAGCTTAAAGCGTCAGACTTCGCAAGGATGTCACGGTCACGCTCAGTGCGCAGTGCCATTTGCTCACCAGAACCAATGGCTCCAGGTGTAAACGCATAGCTGGCGTACTCGGTGGTGGAACCAGCGCCATCAGTCTGCACATCAGCAGACACGATTACGCGCAGACCCATAAAGGTCGGCACACCTACTTGACCAAACGCGTTAGCAGTAGAACCGCTATCAGCGTTGGCATCGACAGCGCCTGTTCCGTCGTAGACGAAATCAATTGCGCGACGCTCCATTAAGTCGTAGTACACGTTTGGGTGTACTACCAGGGTGCTCAGTTTCTCGCCTTGATCACCAAGCAGTGACTTGGCTTTGACGATTTGGCGAACGCCAAGAGCGGTTGGAGTGTCGCCAGTCGTGCCGTCAACAGCCAATGATGCGAAAGCAGCACCAGTGGTGTCGCCTACAGCGCCAAAGATGCCAGCGCAGCAGGACAGCAAGTCCTTTTGACGCTCATGGGCGATGTAGCTGGCAAGCTTTTGACCGATAGCAGCCATCGGGTCAGAACCAGCTGCCATTGCAGCCAGATCGCGTGACTCGAATGCATTGCCACGGTGACAAACAGCAGCACGCTGCTTATCAGCAGTGATTTTGCCTGGCGTCAGCGAAGTGCTATCTGTCAACCGCTCAAAGGTTGAATTCAGATTGGCAGCAAAGAAAGGGACGTTGATAAAGTCACCACCATCCTCAGTTGCATTCAGCTCCGCCATAGGCTGCACCACACCGCTAGCCAAAAAGGCATCACGCTTTGTGGTCTCCTGTACTAGGTACGGAGTGAAAATCTCGGGGATGATGATGTCAGAGCGAAGAGTCGCCATGACAGATCCTCAAAAAATTGTGTTAACGGTGTGGGCGTAACCCAATTGGCTCGGCGTAGCTCTGCCTATGCTTCACATACTACCGGTTTGCAGCCGCTTTCAACCTCTCATATAAATCCATATTGGTGCGATACAGCCTCATTTGCTCTGTAAGGTCAAATGTTTCCTGAGAAAATGGATTCTTTGTCCCAGCAGGAATGTCGCCGCTTGCGCTGCGGCCAGACGGCGCCCCACTGCCTTGCGGCCTTGGTGCTTTCTGCATGTAGCTCGGCAAAGTTTTAGCCCACTCATTGATGGGCTTGCGCTCGTAGCCATTGACGACGACAACAGTGCCATCAGATTCACGCTCAATCTGATCTGGCTTCAACAGATCAGCTTTAAATACAATGCTTGGGTCATGCACCACGTCAGCCAATGCTGTGTTCGCAGGTGCAATTAGCTCTAGCTCGCGGACGCGTGCTTCAAGCTCAGCAATGCGCTTATCTTTTTGAGCAGTCGCCTCGCGATACTGCTGCTCAAGCGCTTGACGAGCCTCGGTGTACTTGCCTTCTGATTCAAGTTTGTTCTGCTCAGCCTGACGCTTGAACTCCTTAAGTTCGTTGTAGTCATCTGGCACATCGCCGATCAGCTCATTTTTTTGCAGCTTGCCGATCAGCTCGTAGTTTTTCTTCTCAAGCGCAGCAACACTTTTTTTCAGTGCTTCTAGCTCAGAGTTGTTTTGAGCCTCTGGGGACGTAATCCCCTGACTTTGCTCTTCAGACATGAATAACCCGTAAGGTTGTTTACGGCCTTACTTTATCAGCTCCATTTGTGTTTATCAGCCCACCAAGCCTTGTGCATCTTGCCTTTCGCAATGTTCTTCGCATGACGTGCTTTAAATGACGCCCGCTTATCCTTATCAGCCTGCGACTCTCCTTTGCGAGGCGGCTTTGTCTTGGCGCCTTGCTGACCAAAGCGAATCATCTTGACCTTTTTGCCCTCTTTAGCCAATACGACATGGCTGCTCTTTGGGTGATCTGGAGTGCGTTTTGGCTTGTTGTAGCCGCTAAACGTCTCGCCTCTGTAAGTGATGCGTTTTGCCATTACTTCTTCCTCTTACGGCGTTTGTGCTGGTACTTGATCTTGGCAGGCCCTTTCTTCTCTCGTTTGAATTTAGCCTTCTCAGGAGGCGACATCTCGCCAGTCGTCTTAGGCGTCTTGCTTGAGACACGTTTAGATGGGCGACAGGCTGGGTAGCCATCACGCTTCTCACCCTTCTGACGGCCACAAGGCTTGCCGGTCTTAACGTCGACCCATTTCTCTTTGAACCATCTACCTAGGCCGCCCCTAGGCTTTTTTCTTTTTGCGGGCACTTTTGCCTCCGGCTTGGGTCTTGTACTTACCGCCGCGTTTTTTGTACTCCCGCACTAACCACGCGTTTGCGTAGGCGCTTGGATACACGGCAAATTTCCGCTTAGCCGCAGCCTTAACTGTTGCGTACAGAGACGGATTGGTTGGGACGTTTTTACTAGCCACAGCTGCACCTCTTCTTACCGCCCTTCTTCATGCCCTTTTTCTTAGTGCCTTTCTTTTTCCCACCGTGTCCGTAATGACCTGGCATGGCGGCTAGAAGCTGACTACATGAATCTATCGTAGCTCTCTTTCAGCTCAGCGAGTGTTTTCTCAGTGCCATCAGCCGAAACAAACTTCCTGATCGCTACTGACGGCCCGTACTTACGAGAAAGCATGTTGAAGTACGGAACCTGCTTTACGCCAAGTACATCAGCCTTGACTTCCTTGCTTTGGTCAAACAGCCATTGACCATATGTTTGGTCAGCAGGAACAAGGCCACCAGAGCTACGACGTTTGCCAGGCTTTGGCGGCGGGATACCTAAACCCTCGTAATCAACAATTGGAACAGTCGTTGACCGACAGTTGAAGTGCTGCGGCGGTGTTGGCCCTTTGTTGTATTTGAATGTTCGACCATCCAATGCACGGCAGATTGCAGACGTTCTGCTATCGAGCGTTGCGATGTACCTATAACGCTTGGTAATCTCTTGGTTCTGGCTGTAAACCGCTTGGCTTGCAGCGTTAGCAACCTGATTCACGCTGGTGCGAACCATGGCCCTGATTTGGTTGTTTGGCACAGCAGTCAGCTGACGACGCAATCTCCTTGCGATCTTGTCTGATGGCTCGCCAAGCAACAATCCGTTTTGAACCTCTTTGGTAAACACCTCGGCTTGCTTGCCAGCCAGACGCCTATATGACGCAGCAAGCGTCGCACCGTTCGGCAACGTAATAGTCGTGCCATCGCCAATCTCAAGCCTGAATGGCCTAGGCGTACCAGTGACAGCAGCGCCTAGATCATCGCTCAAAGTCACGACGTTATAAGTCGTCGGGTCAATAGTCGCTACAGCCTGCGCAAACTGCGGGCTGATCTGCACGCTCCGCACCTGCAACAGCAAATCATCAGGCAACTCACCGTTCAATATGTTGGTTACGAACTCCGTCTGCAACTCAACCAAGCCCTGCAGCTCTTCAACAGACACTGCTGTAGCTGTACCGGCCCAACTCTCTAACGATGTCTTCAGCTGCGCCAAAATCGCTTGAAGCCGTGCAGCTTGTGTAGCTGTCGGACCAACGTCAGAAGCAGCCAAACGCTTAACAGCATCCACAATGAGATTGTTATATGTGCGTACAATTCGACGCGCGACACTATTGCTAAACCGATTGAGGTCGATTGCATTTTTGTAAAGTTCGGCAGGTGTGCTCATGTGCCATCAATATCCATACACTCAGGGTTAATGCCTAAATAATATGGATCTTCCGCGCAAATAATTGAGACATCATCTCCGTGATGCAAGGCATTTCTCACTATGTAGTGAAGCTCCTGAATGAGGCCTATCTCCCGCTTTTCTATGCAACGCTCATAAACCTCAACCCTTCCGTTTTCGTCATTCCACCATGTAATGCGAATGACTGCAAAATACTTGCCGAGCAAGTCACCGCGCACGTAGTACAGAAACTGCTCGCTTTCATCAAAAGGCTCACCTTTACGCAGCTTGTCAATCCAGTTCATCAGACTGCTCCGGCGCTGCTTCTGGCATTGTGCCCTTATCCAAAGCTTGCTGCCTAGGCTCCGGCTGGTTCATTTCGATTAAGCCGCCAGCTTGCGTGGCCTCAATCTCCTCCTCAACATCAAAGTCATCACCAAGCACCTCACCAGCCTCTAGCTGTAACAGGAGTGTTTCTTGTGTAATGGTGCCTGCGGTGTAAAGCTGCAGCAGCGCTTGAATCTCTTGTGGATCCAGCCTGATACCCATGAAATCACGGTTGACCAAGCTGCTGCCAGCAGTGCGTTCCTGCATGTACTCAGCTTGGAAGCGCAAGCAGTTGTCAATCAGATCTTGCATTTGCTGAGCCACCACCATCATGGTGCTGTCGCCTTGACTGCGGTCAATCCGCTTTGCCTCAGCCGTTTCAGCCGATAGCTTGCTGCCAAGAATGCTGGCCAAGCCCAAAGCATTGATTTGTTCAGCAATACGGTCGAGCTGCTTGAACTGAGCTTCGTAGCTGTTGCCGCTTGGTTCAATGTATTCGCTGCGTGCTTCGACGGGCAGCGCCAAGGCTTCCCCTGGGCCTGCACTTATTTCTTCTGCTGATTGAGGGAATCCGTAAATGGCCAACATCGGCACAGCCGAAATGTGCAGCTGATTTGATAAATCACTTTGTACTTGGTAGTGCTGCAAGTTCAATTCTGCAATGTCTGCTAACGGTGGCAGTGACTGCAGCAAGCCAACACGATTGGAATACGCAACGCTAAATGGAATCTCGCTAAGACTTGTCCTGCCGTCGTCTACAACTTCAAACTCACCCTGCTTGTTGCGTTGGTGGATTTCAAACGCACCAGGAGTCAGCACCCTAATTTGCTCAACTTCTTTTTCGCCGTACTTTCCGTCAGGCACGACGATACGCTCAGCTAAACGAAGCTGTGTCAACTGCTGCTTTCCATCAATTGGTTCGTAACGAAAACCAATAATATCCCGTGGAGAGTATGTTACGAAATATGGGCGACCATTTTCACCAGCCGCAGGCGCATCAACCAACACTCCGACATGGCCATAACGCAGACAGACCCTGGCTGTTTGAAATAACCACGTCTGCAAGTCATTGCCCTGCAAATCTGCGTCAAACAGCTGCTCACGAATAACGTCAGGCACATCGTCAAGGCGCACAGGTTTGCGCGTCAACATGCCTGCCAGCATCCGCTCTAGCCGCATGTAATAAGGGGCAAGAACTGATCTGTTCAGTCGGTTTTGATAGCTTAAGTCCGTCTCACGGGGTTCTTGCGGCAAGAACCTGCGATGTTTGCCACGAATTCCATAAGTCCCCAATAAGAGGGCTTCGATGAGTTCCCAATGCGGTTCTTGATTGACCCAAGTGCTGTTCGGGCTATCTACCTGAGAAACGTTGCTAACGCGCTGTCTCGCTGAAAACCCTGAATACACAGCTAAATCCCGCCCGACGATGCTTGCAGTTTAGTAAAGCCTAATCCCAGTACCACGACCAGCACGCTCATGCAGTGGATTGTATTCGGCCAAGATCAAATAGCCTAAGCCGTCTGTCCAGTGCTCGATATTGGCGGTCTTGTCAATCACGTAATCTTCGGCGCCTTCTTTAAAGGTCACGTTTTTGAGCGCTTTGATCGTGTGCTTGCAACGTGGGTGGACAAAAAGGCGGATGCTGCCCTTAGCGCTTTTGATCATCATGTTCGTTGCATTGATCTTGTCTTTAACGGCCCATGGTGCTTTTGGGCTTATGCAGCCAAAGCCAAAACGCCTAATGATGTCATGGTCAGTCCTGCCAGCAGATGACGTTTTACGTGCAGAGCCCGTTGGATCTGGGTAAGCAATAATTTTGCGGCCAGGGAAACGCTGTTGAAGCATTGAACACACCTCATCGGTGTTTGATTGCTTGACTGCTAGTTCATCCCAAATGTGCAGCGTGTCACCAACTCTGCTGCCCAAAACCCCCGCCATGATGCTGACGTTGAAGTCAGTGCCCCAATAGATAGGGCCACCGGTATCGACGATGTCTTCTGAGATGTTTTCATCGCTGAAGCCTGGGTAGACCCTGCCAGACAGCGTCTCAAAACTGGCCAGATACTCCTGGCGAAATGTGCGCTCATCAAGGGTGTTGCGTGCTGCTTCAATTTCTTCAGCAGACACGTTGCCACCATCAATCGTGGTGAACGAAAAGGTGTCCCAATCAGCCTGATCCTGCGCTTGCTCCCACAGGTCGTGAAACCAGTTCAACCCAGCAGGCGTTGTAATAAACCATGCCGGACCGTTTTGATCAGACAAAGCTGGGCGTAGAACCATCTCCCACGCTGTCTGCTTGACGTAGGCCGCCTCATCTACAACAAGGGCTGACAGGCTCACACCGCGCAGGCTGTCTTCATTGTCGGCACCACGCAATGCAATTTCACTGCCGTTGATCAATTCGATTGACAGATCAGTTTCGTTCTTTTTGGCGATCATGCCGTCAGGCGTCATCGTCTTGAGCTGCCGCCATGCAATCTGCTTAGCCATGCGGTAGTTGGCCGTGACGTACCAGCAAAGGCTGCCTGGCTTCTCCATCGCCCAACAAATCAGGCGAGTGATACAAAGGTAGGTCTTGCCAAAACGCCGCCCAGAACACAGCAACTTGAAACGATGGTCAGCATTCCAGACTTGCCGTTGCGGTTCTGTTAGGCCATCGGTCAGGACTTGAACGATGTCTTCTGTGCGGTCGTCATCTACAGGCTCAGCAAAAGCGAGCAGTGATTCGTCCCTTGTAAGTCCAGCCAATAACGACATCAGATGTCGAATTGCAAGAGCTTGGCTTGCGTCTCAAGCGCTTTCATGGCGACCATGAGATTGTCGTTGCGACCAGCGCGTTTTTCGTATTGCACAAGTCGAGACACAGCAGAGGCCAGCCATTCTTCGCGTTTGATGTCTGAGTCTGCAGCGATCAGCTGCCTTGCGCGTGCCATGTATTCATCAGCTTGCCTGGGCTTAAGGCCCCATTCTTTCGCGGCGTATTGCACGATCTCAAAGCGCGAATGTGACTGCAACAACAACTGGTAGACAGTGTTTACGCGTTCTTCGATTTCTACGTTGGTCGACTTTTTTGCCATGCCCTGAAAATAACAGGGGTTTGGCACAAGGGTAGCTCACAAGCGTTGGGGTTGATGTGCTTTGCGCCAATAGTCGGTCAAGCGGACGACCTTGTCTTCAACGAGGTGCATTGAGCTGACGGTTGCCTTAAAATCCCCGACTATGACTTGAACGCAACCATCTGGCAGGGTGCGGATTTTGGGATTGGGCGTAGGCAGCTCTGAGGGCATTTTCGTAGCGCAGGAAAGCCTTGAGATCATTGTGGCGCTGGATAGCGCGAAGGGAATCGTCTTTGGTCATTCGATACCTTGCTCAGGTTTAAAAGAAGGGTCCATTTGCTTTGCGATCATTTCAAGGGCGTGAGCGATCCTGTAAAGGGGCGTGTAAACAAGGGGTTCTTCAGGGTTGAACGTCTCAACTAGAGCGTCAGCAATTTTTCCAAGAAGCTCAAGTTGTTTGGCATCACGATCAGACAAAGACATTTTGAAAGGTAAAAAAAATTAAAAGGGGACTTACAGCAGAACACGGAGATCACGCCATGACGCCTGCCCCTACGAGGTTTAAAAGTCGTTTAACCAAGTGAACAAATCATGCGCCTGCATCTGCTTTGCAACAGGTGGCAGGTTTTTGATCGCATATTTAAGAAGCAAGTGTCCAGCTTCCTTCTTTGTGCAATGCCCGCTCAGGCGTTCTACCAATGCGATTTGTTCAGAGTCTGTAAGGTACGTGTCAATCCTCAGCCTACCCGTAATGTCACGCCCTTCGCTGTTGTAGGCAGCATCAAGATCAACGACAGTTTGGATTGGGACTTGCGATTCATCTTTGCCGTGTTGGTCAAACAACGGTTGTTTGGCATTGGCGCAAGCGTCACCGAGATAGTCGCCCCTATCGCCAAGGCGCAAACGATCGCGAACGTAAACAATGTCACCTTCGCTTAAATTAGCAATCCACCTTTGGCTTGGGGCCAGGTTGCAGATGACGGTTTCACCTTCAAGGTGATGACCTGGAGCGACGTAAAGGACAACGAGGTCAACTCTGCTGCCTGCTGGTCTTGCGTAAGTGCAAGAGACAAAATCGTTAGACATGAAGAAGACGTAGAAGAAGATGTAGACGGGGATGGTGTGATGTCGGGAGATGGATCAGGCCTGAAGTCCTGCCCTGCCTTTCCTTGCACCCAAGGTGTTGTATAGCTTTCAGCCTGCTAGGGGAAGAGTCAGGCATCAGGCTCCCCGACGTGTGATTAGTCGTATTCCTCCACGGTGTAGGTGAAACCAGCGTCTTTGGCGTCTGCAACGAGCTGATCACGCTCATGGCGTGTGTAAGCCCATTCAGTCCATTCGAGCCTGCCGTTAAGGGAGGCTTCGACGTAGTAGCGGGTAGCGGGTTCCATAGTTTTCAGCTTAAGAAGGTTTGAAGCTTCAAGCTGATCTTGGTGCCGCTGGAACGACTCGAACAAGTCGAGCATGTAATTGTGATGGTCCATCAGGTGGGATCTCTCCAAACCCAATCTGGCATACCGATGGCATACCGTCAACCTTCTGCCGCTAACGCGCAAATGACAGTACAGATGATCGGCTCTAGCTGATGCCTAGGGATTCCGTTGTACTGGCGGCTTACAGCGGTGATAGCTCGGTCAATGGAATCACGGCCATTGCCCAATGATGCGACGCGCTGCGGATACAAGACT
>TARA_A100001201_G_scaffold55010_2_pt1 | contig 24266 bp, 29 predicted proteins | sample TARA_A100001201 | Tara Oceans TARA_A100001201 (sample SAMEA2619872) | marine metagenome | biome: marine biome (ENVO:00000447); feature: surface water layer (ENVO:00002042); material: "saline water (ENVO:00002010), including plankton (ENVO:xxxxxxxx)" | depth 5 m | reverse complement strand
TATATACTTCACGTTATACAATGGAAACTATTGCATTAGCTTTTGCATTAACAGAAGAAGCAATGGAAGATAATTTGTATGATCAGCTTGGTAGAAGATATACAAGAGCACTAGCAAGATCAATGTCACACACAAAGCAAGTTAAAGCTGCCGCAGTTTTAAATAATGCTTTTGACTCCAGTTTCACTGGTGGTGATGGCAAAGAATTGTGTGCAACAGATCACCCATTAGGTGGTGGTGGTACATTTAGAAATGAACCATCAGTTGCTGCAGATCTAAATGAAACATCATTAGAGAATGCTCTTATTGACATTTCAAACTTTGTTGATGAGAGAAATATGATTGTTGCATTAAGAGGGACAAAGCTTATTATCCCACCTGCATTACAATTCGTAGCAGACAGACTATTAGAGTCAACTTTAAGAGTTGGTACTTCTGATAATGATTTAAACGCAATCAAAAACATGGGTATGTTACCAGAGGGTTATACAATTAACCACTTCTTAACAGACACAGATGCGTTCTTCATTAAGACTGATGCTCCTAATGGGTTCAAATATTTTGAAAGAACACCATTAAGCACAAGTATGGAAGCTGACTTTGATACAGGTAACATGAGATATAAAGCTAGAGAGCGTTATGCCTTTGGTTTTTCTGATCCTCGTGCTGTATTTGGCTCACCAGGTGCATAAGCGAACAATTGTTCGTTTTTTACAAAGGGGTCTTTCCAGACCCCTTTTTTTTGTGTATACTTAAATAACCTTGACGAAGAATTAACTTCGACAATAGCCAAGACAAGGAGATACACATGGCTAATACAACATTCTCAGGTCCTATTAGATCTGAAAGCACACTTAAAACTATTAGTAAAAACTCTTCAACTGGTGCAATTACAGAGGTAACAACTCTTGGTGATGCTCCAGTAAGTTTATCTGATGGAGATGTAACTTTAACAAATGCTACACATAGTGGTAGAATTTTACTTGTTCCTGATGGATCACAAGATAATACATACACATTACCAGCACCGATAGCTGGATCTGTGTTTAGATTTGTTTATGCTGGTGGAGCAGCAGATGGAACAGATGCTATTATCGTAACACCTGGCAATACAAATTTTTATATTGGCAATATAACTTTTCACGATCAAGATGGTAATGCAATAAGTTCTGTTTTTCCTGATGGTAACTCAGAAAGTAGTTTTCAAATAAATGTTCCTCAAGCATTTGATGTAACAATTGTTGGTAAAGATACAACAAATTATCAAATATTTGGCAGTGTTACATCAACAACAGCACCTGCTTTCGCTGATCAATAATAGGAGAGTAATATGGCAGACGCAGTTACCTCTCAAACCTTAATTGATGGTAATCAAATTGCTGTTTTTAAGTTTACTAATATCTCCGATGGTTCAGGTGAGAGTGCAGTAAAAAAAGTCGATGTTTCTGCATTAGCCACAAATGTTCGTGGTGAGGCTTGTACTAGAGTGACCATAGAAAAAATGTGGTGGCAATGTAATGGAATGAAAGTAAGAATTTTATTCGATGCTTCTACAGATGATTTCTGTATTGAGCTTGGTGAAAATCAAAGTGGACATCACGATTACACATCATTTGGTGGTTTAGTAAATCCAGCTAGTTCTGGTGTAACTGGTGACATTATGTTTACAACTGTAGGACATAGTTCAGCAGATACTTACACTGTTATCATGCAGGTCAGAAAGAGCTATTAATGGCTAGAAGGCAAGATAAACAGCCTCCAAAAACTAAAAAGTATTTCCGTTCCACCAAGAGTGGAGCGGGAATGACTAAAGCTGGTGTTGCACGTTATAGACGTGAAAATCCAGGCAGTAAATTAAAAACTGCCGTAACTGGGAAAGTTAAGAAAGGAAGCAAAGCAGCTAAAAGAAGAAAATCATTTTGTGCTAGATCTGCTGGTCAAATGAAAAAATTTCCAAAGGCAGCTAAAAATCCAAATAGTAGACTAAGACAAGCAAGAAGAAGATGGAAGTGTTAAATGACAAGTAAAGAATTATTAAAAATGTTGGAAAAACATGAGTCAGTATGTAATGCTAGATTTGATGGCATTAATAATAAATTAAATAAATTAGATACCCGTTTATGGGGAATATATGGAGTAATAATTGGTGTTGCAGTTCTTGAGAAGTTTTTTTAATGGTTATGGGCAGGGCACAAATGTCACGACAAGTTTCAAAGCCACCACAGAAAAGGAAATGGAGTGCCAGTAGGAAGAGGAAAATCAATTGTGCCAGACCTCGTGGATTTTCTCAAAAAGCACATTGTGCCGCTAAAAAAAGGAGAAGTCGTAAGAGGTGAGCCAATTAAGGTATGTAACAAATGTAAAAAAAGAGAATTTTTTTGTACTTGTTGGAAGATAATGAAAGGAAGATATTATGCCTAAAGACGCTTGTTATCATAAAGTAAAAGCTCGTTACAGAGTTTTTCCATCTGCTTATGCTAGTGGAGCCATTGCAAAATGTAGAAAAGTTGGCGCAGCCAACTATGGCAAAGGTGGTAAAAAAGCTAAGAAAAAAGCTGAAGGTGGATTAATTGAAATGAAAAATGGTGGCTCTGTTCCAAAGCAAACTCGTAAAAGAAAAACAAAAAATCCAAATATTGCACGAGGTTGTGGTGTGGTTATGAGCAATAGAAGAAAAGTAACAAAGTTTAGATAATGGCTGTTCGTAAGACAAAAGCTGGTTTAGCACTTAAACGATGGTTTAAGGAGGATTGGAGAGATCAAAGAACTGGTAAAAAATGTGGCAGACAAAAAGGTGAAAAGCGTGGAACACCTTATTGTAGACCAAGTAAACGTATATCATCAAAAACACCAAAGACTGGTTCTGAAATGACAAAATCAGAAAAACGTAAACGTATTGCTCAAAAAATTAGATTAGGTCAACCAGCAGGTAAACCAAGAAGAGTTCAGGCAGCAAGACGTAGAAAGAAAAAATAGTGGATGATTTTAAAAACATAGAAGATCAAATTTGTGAAGAAATTCGTGAATGGTCAAGATATGCTTTAGAAAAACCAAATAAAAATTACAACAACTTACCTTCTTGTCCTTTTGCAAAGACTGCTTGGAAAGATAAAAAAGTTGGTTTTGCTTTTAAAAACACACATTCATATTACTGCTTAGACACATTAATAGACTGTTTCAAAGATAATAAAGATCTAATTATTATTGTTGATATGTGCTTTGAAAATAATGAAAAATTTCATAAACATTTAAGTGATACAAATGAAAAAATTCAACAAGGTAAATATAAACAAAAAGACATTTGGTTAATGGGATTTCACCCTGACGATGATGTAAATGAACTTATTGACGATGGTACATTTGCAGAAATTGTAAAGGAAGAATATGCTTTGATATTTGTTCAACGATTAACAAAGCTACAAGAAAGTGCAAATAAATTGAAGAAACTCGGTTATTATGATAAATATTATAGTAACTATAATGTTGAAGATATTTATGAGCAAAGGCAACAATACTATAATAATCTTAAAAGGAGTAAAATATGGCAATGAGTCCTAGAAAAATGAAAGCATCTGGAGTCAAAAAGATGAGAGGTGGTGGAATGGCTATGAAACCAAAGAAGATGCGTGGTGGTGGCATGGCTAAAAAGATGAGAGGCGGCGGCATGGCTAAGAAAATGCGTGGTGGCGGAATGGCTATGAAGAAAATGAAAAAAGGTGGTAAAGCCTAATGGCAACTTCTAGTTCCACAAATTTTGAGTTAGATGTTGCAGAATACATTGAAGAAGCTTTTGAGAGATGTGGCTTAGAAGCTAGGACAGGCTACGATTTGCAAACAGCTAGACGTTCTATGAATATCATGCTGGCAGAATGGGCAAATCGTGGTCTTAATCAATGGACAATTGAGCAAAGAACACAAGCACTTACAGCCGATAGCACAGAGTACAGTTTAGGCACAGACATCATTGATGTTTTATCTGTGGTTGTAAAACGTGGAACTACTGATTTTAGTATGAGTAGAATAAGTAGAGATACTTATTTAAACATACCTACAAAATCAACCACAGGAAGACCAACTCAATATTTCTTGGATAGACAGATAACACCTAATTTGAAAATATATCCTGCACCTGAAAATAGTACAGATGTATTGGTTTATGATGCACTAACAAGAATGCAAGACGCTGATACACAAGTTAACACATTAGAAATACCATTTAGATTTTTTCCATGTTTAACTGCTGGACTAGCTTATTACATAGCAATGAAAAGAGCACCTGATAGAATACAATTACTAAAAACAGTTTATGAAGAAGAGTTTGAACGAGCTATGGCAGAAGATAGAGACAGATCTGCATTTCAAGTAAATCCACAACTCTCGTACTACAAGGTTGGCTAATGGCTTTTGCTAAAGGTAAATACGCTTATCGAATATCTGATAGATCTGGATTTAGGTATAGAATAAAAGACATGAGAAAAGAGTGGAATGGTTCTATTGTTGGCTATGACGAATATGAAGAAAAACATCCACAACTTACTCCACCTAGAATTAGAACAGACTTAGAGGCTATTAGAGATGCAAGACCTGATGTTAAAGATGACAATAAAAAATTTATAGTTTATACTAATACTGGACTTGGAAACCTTGGCACATTGTTAACATCGTTTAGTGCTACAGGTTCCGTTGGAACAGTTACAGTGAGCACATCATGAGTTTTACATTAACAACACTTACAGCATCAGTTCAAGAATGGACACAAAATGATGAAAGCACTTTTGTGGCAGAGATACCTTTTTTTATAAAAAACGCAGAAGAAAGAATATTTAAGGTTGTTGACTTAGAATATTTTAGAAAAAATGTTACAGGTGTTATGACGAGTGGCAATAAATTTTTACAAAAACCATCAGATTGGTTAGCTAATTTTTCTTTGTCATTTGTAAACTCAAGTAGTGAAAATGTTTTTTTGCTACAAAAAGATGTTAATTATTTACAAGAATTTCACCCTAATCCTAGTAGCACAGGAACACCAAGATTTTATGCTTCTTTTGATGTTAATAATTTTATCATAGCACCTACTCCTAATAGTAATTTTAATGTTGAAGTTCATTATTATTATAGACCAGCTTCTTTAACGACTGATGATTCTGGGTCAACATGGATTAGTACAAACGCACCAGATGCTTTACTATATGCAACACTTATAGAAGCATATACATTCATGAAAGGTGAAAACGATTTATTACAACTTTATACAGCTCGATTTACTGAGGCGATTAGCAGATTAAAAATATATGCTGAGGCTAAAGAAAATACAGATGCTTATAGGGAGGGATTAGTAAAAGTTCCAAATCAATAAAAAGGTAGCAAAATGAAAAATAAAAGTATTGCTATTGTCGGTCTAGGCAATAGCTGTTCCGAATATATAATGGCAAAAATAAGAAGTGAAAAGTTTGATGAGGTATGGGCAATAAACTCCATGTCTGGCGTTATTTATCACGATAAATGTTTTATGATGGATCCTCCATCAAGGTTTCTTGATACACCTAATGCTGGTAATCAGACAAGTATTATGGCAGATAGATTAAAAGCAAAATTAGGTATTCCGATTTTTTCATGTACTTTAGACAAAAGGTGTCCAGATGTTGTTGAGTTTCCACTACAAGAAGTCTTAAAAAAAACTGGTTACGCTTATCTAAATAATACTGTGGCTTATGCGTTAGCTTATGCAATAGCAAAAAACGTAAAAGAATTACATTTGTTTGGTATAGATTATACTCATAAACATATTGCTTTTGCAGAAGCTGGTAGAGGATGTTGTGAATTTTGGCTGGCTTTAGCAACAACAAAAGGAATTAAAATTAATGTTGCTCATAATTCTTCGTTGTTAGACACCAACGTACCAAAAGATCAAAAACTTTATGGTTACCATAGATTAGATAATCCTCTAATTTCAACTGTATCTGAAGGCAATTTGGTAATTACAAGAAGATCAAAATTAGAACCACCAGAGCCTTTAGACGCAACACCTAACTTAATTGGAAGAGAAGATATACCAGGTGTAACTTACGAGGAGAAAAATGATGTTTAACGTCAATGTGTCACAATTAGGAAGTGTAGTTGTAAAAACCTCAGAACAAGGGGGTTTGAATAACGAACAAATAGCAGATTTAGCTGTAGAAAAAATTGCAAGTGTATCAGAAAACGCACCTCCTCATTTAAAACAACAAGCTAAATTATTTAAAGAACAGTTAAAGGGAATAATTCATCATTATCTTCTCTTGGCAAGAAAGGAAGAGCGTGCTACAATTATGCAAGCCTTGCGATCAAGTGGTCACAAGGAAATGGCTGAATATATAAGGAGACTCTAATATGGCTATAGCACAAGCAATGTGTACTTCCTTCAAGAAAGAGTTGTTAGAGGGTGTACACAATTTTAAAAACTCAGGTGGAGACACTTTTAAACTGGCACTATTTGCAGAGGGCAGTGGTGGAAAATCATCAACAACTGCAACATTAGGAGCATCAACAACTGCACTTACAACAACAGGTGAAGTTGCTACAAGTGGTAGTTACTCAACGGGTGGTGGAACTTTAACAAGAGTAGATCCAACTACTTCTGGAACAACTGCATTTACGGACTTTGCTGATTTAAGTTTTACTACTGCAACAATTACTGCAATGGGTGCTTTAATTTATAATAGTTCTGATAGTAACAAAGCAGTTGCAGTTTTAGATTTTACATCTAATAAAACATCTACAGCAGGTACTTTTACAATTCAATTTCCAACAGCAGACGCATCAAACGCTATTATTAGAATAGCCTAACAAAAGGCTAACCAATGGCGAACATTACTGGTTGGGGTCGAGGCACATGGGGTGAGGGAGCGTGGAACGCTCCTCTAGCCGTTGAAGTTACTGGCGTTGCTGGTACTACGGCACTTGGAGATGAAGGCACTGCTGCTGGAGCTATAGTTGTAGAAACTGGTTTAGCAGGTACTTCAGCATTAGGAAACACAGTTGAAACGGGTACTGCCAAAGTCATACCAACTGGTGTTGCTGGAACTTCAGCATTAGGCAACGAAGTTTCTTTTACAAATGTTGTTGTAGTTGAAACTGGACTTGCTGGTACTACTGCATTAGGCAATGTAGTCTCAGATGGTGGTGCTGTAGGTGCTCCTAGTGGTGTTGCTGGTACTTCAGCAATAGGCAACACAACAGAAACTGGCACTGGAATTTTTTCAGTTACTGGAGTAGCGGGAACTACAGCAGTAGGAAATGGTCAAGCCTTTCCAGAATTTGTTGTGGGTGCAACTGGCGATGCTGGTACAGGTGCAATAGGCAATGCCTCTATATCTGGAAATTGTTCTTTTTCTGTTACTGGTATCGCTGGAACATCTGCTTTAGGAGAAGAAGGTACATCGGCTGGCTCTACTGTAGTAGAAACGGGACTTTCTGCAACAGGTGCAGTAGGAACTGCAACAGTGTTGCCATCTTTGACAATTCCAGTCACGGGTTCTGCAGGAAATGGTAGCGTAGGTGATGTATTAGCTGCCGCTGGTGCTAAAGTAGTTGAAGATGCAGTAACAGGAACTGTTAACTTAGGTGAAGAGGCAGTAACAGGAACTGCAAATATTTTAGTAACAGGCGTTAGTGCAACTGGTAGCGTAAATCAAAATGCTGCTCTTACTATATTCACAATCACAGTTGTAGGTGGTAATCCTTCAAACCATCCTTACTATAATGTGGGTTCTACAAACAAGTATGCTATCAATGGGTCAACTGCAACGGCAGATGTTCTTTTAACTTTAGAAGAGGGCAGAACATATAGATTTGATCAAAGTGATAGTAGTAATAGTGGACATCCGTTAAGATTTAGCACAACTGCAAATGGTACTCATGGTGGAGGATCTGAATATACAACTGGAGTTACTACCAATGGCACACCAGGTCAAGCTGGTGCATATACAGAAATTACAGTAACACATGGAGCACCTACCTTATATTATTATTGTACTAACCATTCAGCGATGGGTTGGCAGGCAAATACTGATGAAAACTTCACTACTTTTACTATTACAGTTGTTGGGGGTAATCCAAGTAATCATCCAAATTATAATGTAGGATCATCTAATAAATACGCAGTAAACGGAAGCACTGCTACGGCAGACGTTGTGTTAGATTTAATAGAGGGTCAAAGATATAGATTTGATCAATCAGATAGTTCTAATAGTGGGCATCCTCTAAGATTTACGGCAGATGCTGCTTCACAAACAAGTGCAGCATCTTCAAGTCTTACAGAATATACGACTGGAGTCACAACAAATGGAACGCCAGGACAAGCGGGAGCTTATACAGAAATAGTTGTAGCTAGTGATGCTCCTACGTTATATTACTATTGTACCAATCATTCAGCGATGGGTGCAACTTTAAATACTGTTGTTGAATCTGCTGTTGTTGTCACAGGGACTGCTAATACTGGAGTTACGGGATTAGTTGGAACGAGTGCTTTAGGAACGGCAGTAGGGGTAATACCTGTTGTTGTATCTGTAACAGGTTTTGCTGTTACAGGCTCAGTAGGAACTGCCACAAGTTCTGCTGTATCTAATATCGTGATAACTGGAGTTGTAGGCACTGGAACATTAGGAACTTTAAATTTATATGGAATTATTGCCAACGAGGTTTCTGTGAGTTATACTGAGGTAGTTCCGTCACAGAACGCTAATTATGAAGCGGCATAACAAAAGGAAAGTAATATGGCTAGTACATTTGTAAATAATTTAAGACTTGAGGAAATGGCGACTGGCGAACAGTCGGGTAACTGGGGTACAAAAACAAATACAAATTTAGAACTCATAGGTGAGGCTCTAGGTTTTGGCACTGAAGCTATAACAACAAATGCAAACACACATACGACTACAGTAGCAGATGCCTCTTCTGATGCTGGTAGAGCTATGTTTATTAAATATACAGGTGCTTTGGATTCAGATTGTACAATCACGATTGGTCCAAATACTATGAAGAGAGTTCATATTATCGAAAACGCTACAACTGATAGTGGTAGCTCTGGACCTTATAATATTATTATAAGTCAAGGCTCTGGTGCAAATGTTACTATAGCTAATGGCACTGCTAAAGTTGTGTATTTAGATGGAGCAGGTTCTGGTGCAGCAGTGGTTGATGCTTTTGCACATTTAGCTGCTGTTGATCTTACTGTAGATGATGATTTAATAGTAAGTGATAATATTACTTTAAAGTCAGATAGTGCAGTTTTAGGGTTTGGTGCTGATACAGATACAACGCTTACACACACAGACGGAACTGGACTTACTCTTAATAGTACAAACAAACTAACATTTGGTGATGCTGCAAGTTTTGTGCAACAATCCGCTGATGGCACTTTAAGAATAGATGGAGAGGCTATAATAGATTTAAATGCCAGTACCAGAGTTGATGTTTCAACTGACTTACAAGTTGGTGATGATTTAAGTTTAGCCTCTGATGGTGCAGTTTTAAACTTTGGTGCAGATAGTGACGTAAATCTAACTCATGTTGCAGATAGTGCATTACTTTTAAATGATGCTATCAAAATGACGTTTAGAGATAGTGCCTTGTCCGTAAGCTCTAGCACTGATGGACAATTAGATGTAGATGCAGATACAGAGGTAGAAATAACTGCACCAACAATAGATTTAACTGCCTCAACTAAAGTTACAGTGAGTAACGATGTTGAAGTTACTGGTAGATCCGTTGGTGTAACAGTAACAGCAGAAAATGATGGTAGTTTTGATTTAGCAGTAGGTAATGACTTTACTTGCACTACGAGTGGTAATACTGAAATTACATTTAGTAATGCTAAAGCTGGTCAATCTGGAAACATAAAGTTTGTAAATGCCAGTAATCATACAATAACTGCAAATGCACTTGTAGCTATAAATGCAGATGTGCTTACTACGATATCATCAAGTGGCACATATCATTTAGCGTACTATGTTACGGCAGATAGTGGTAATGATACAATATTAGTATCGGCATCAGCGGCTCTTACATAAGGATGGTTAATGAGTTTAGTTAAGGCAAATGGTGCAGGAGAAGTAAGCTTAGGTTTTTATAATGGAGCAACTAGTAGATCTTTAAGGATGCAAGATGCTAGATTAACTAGAACTCCAAGTTCTACTGGTAACCCTAAAAAATGGACTTTTAGTGCGTGGCTTAAAAGAACAAGTTTAGGTCAATCATATATTTTTGCTGGCTCTCCTCTTGCAAGTGGTTATGATGGAATAGCAGCTATTTATTTTAATGGTAGTGATCAATTACATACTTATTACGATACATCTGGTAGTAATCCTTATGGAAATGTTAGTAGTGAAGATCGTAGATACAGAGATTTAGGATCCTGGTATCATCTTTGTTGGGCAGTTGATGCTGAAAACACAATTCATAAAATATGGATAAATAATGTTCTTGTGTCTACAAATACTGGTAGATATCCCCCTAATTTTACTTATGGTCTTAACAATAGTGGGGATCAAATGGTTATTGGAGATGGTTCTTGGGATAGTTATGGAAGTCCTAATTTTAATGGTTACATGGCAGAGATAAATTATCTTGATGGTCAATATCTTGAGCCAGATTCTTTTACAGAAACGAAGAATGGTGTGTTGATTCCTCTAAAAGACCCAAGTTTAACTTACGGAACTAATGGTTTTAGGTTACAGTTTTTGGCAACAGGAACTAGTGCCGATTCAAGTGGTATAGGTGCTGATACAAGTGGACAAGGAAATCACTATGCAGTTACTAGTTTAGCTGCAGGAGATGTGGTTTTAGATAATCCTGAGAATAATTTTAATACTTTAAATCTTTTGGATAAGTCTGGTGGCACTTTTACAGAAGCAAATTTAAGATATGATACATCTAGTTGGGATATGGCTACTGGCACTGTTCTCCTTCCATCTGGAAAATGGTATTATGAAGTGAGAGTAGATGCTTACAACGCATCTTCTAATGCTTTTAGTGTAGGGATAATACAAACAAATAAAATTAGAGGAAGTGGAAACTCTTATTATTGGTCACATTCAAGTTGGAGTACAAGTTCTCAAGGCTACTTATATGGCGTAAACGTAAATGGAACTACAGAATATAAAATTAGTGCAGGGAGTGCTACATCTTTAAGCAGTCACCCAGACATAGTTCAAGGTTCTGTAATAGGAATATTTATTGATTTAGAAAGTGACACAACATCTATAAAATACAATATTGATGGTGGAACACCTTTTGAACTTTTTACAGGTATGCAAGATGTAGATTACACTACTGGTGTGAGTGATTATCAAGCACAACTAACTTTTAATTTTGGTCAGGACAGTACATTTTCAGGGCAAGAAACAGCAGGTGGAAATACTGATGGAAATGGTAAAGGTGATTTTCATACTGCTTTACCGTCAGGTCATACAGATTATCTCGCATTATGTTCAGCTAATTTACCTGACCCCACTATAGGACCTCAAACAAGCACACAAGCAGATGACCATTTTAATACAGTACTTTATACTGGTAATAATGGTTCTCAAAGTATAACTGGAGTTGGGTTTCAGCCAGATTGGGTATGGACAAAATCAAGAAGTGCAACTGGTTCTCATTCTGTGTTTGATAGTTCACGAGGTAGGGCAAAGTCTTTATTTCCAAATTTAACTAATGCTGAAGCTACATCAGATAGTGATAAAGATTTAGTAAGTTTTGATAATGATGGATTTACTTTAGGTGCTGTGCAACAAACTGGTGTAAATGCAAATAGCACAACTATGGTAGCTTGGAACTGGAAAGCTAATGGTGGCACAACTAGCAGTAATACAGATGGAACGATTACATCAACAGTACAAGAAAGTACAGAAGCAGGATTTAGTATTGTAACTTATACTGGTACTGGTGCAAATGGTACAATAGGACACGGACTTAATTCAGCACCTGAAATGGTTTTTTATAAATCAAGAGATTCTGTTCTAGATTGGGTAGTTTCAAATAAAACAATTGGTGGAACTTATACACTTTATTTGAATTTAACCAATGGTCAAGATTCAACTACTGGAACATATAATTCAACACTTCCAACATCTACTGTTTTACACGTTGGTACAGCACCTTATGCAAATACAAGTGGAGATGATTTTGTAGCTTATGCTTTCCATAGTGTTGAGGGTTACTCTAAGATTGGCTCTTATACTGGAAATGGCTCAACAGATGGCACATTTGTTTATACTGGCTTCAGACCTGCTTTTGTATTGTTGAAAAGGACAGATACATCTGCTCATTGGGTCTTGATGGATTCTGTGAGTGACCCATATAATCCGATAGATTCTGCTTTATTACCAGCAGGAACAAATGGTTCTGGAACTGGGTATACTGTAGATTTTTTAAGCAATGGGTTTAAATTAAGACTTACTGGCTCAGCTATGAACGCAAATGGTGCAACACACATATACATAGCTTTTGCAGAGCAACCATTTAAATTTAGTAATGCAAGATAGGGAGATAGACTATGCCTTGGAAAAAATCAGATGGAACTTATATTAAAGAAGGTAAAGCATGGGTAGGTGTTGATGGCACTAAATACCCAAGTGTTTGGAGGAGATTTTCAAATGATGAGCTAAAAACTTTTGGTCTCACATGGGAAGAACCACCCAAATCAGAAAAACCTGTTGATAGTAGATTTTATTGGGGCAGAAAAACAGATGGTTCATTAATAGAAAGAAGTCTTACGGATATTAACTCAGTTGATGAAGATGGAAAAGCATTAATAGACCCTATAACAGGTAAACAAGCAATACAACTAGGATTAAAATCCATTTGGGTTGCTCAAACAAAAGCAACAGCACAAGAAAAATTAAATAAACATGACTGGATGATAACTCGTAAGTCTGAGAAAGGTACAGCAATACCTAGTGACGTAACAACATATAGAGATGCAGTTAGAACAAAATGTGCTTCTATAGAAACGGCTATTAATAATTGTTCTAACTTAACACAATTTATGGCATTGTTTGACGCACCTGTGGACAGTGATGGCAATCCAACTGGAGACCCTGCACCAATAAACGATTTTCCAGATGAGATTTAATTGTGCCAATAACGTCTTTAAAGTTCAGACCAGGAATAAATAAAGAGACAACATCTTACTCAAATAAAGGTGGATGGAACGATTGTGATTTAGTTAGATTTCGTTTTGGATATCCAGAAAAACTTGGTGGTTGGGAAAAATATAGTATAACTACCTTTCTTGGCACATCACGATCTCTTCATGCTTGGGCAAACTTGGAAGGCAACAAATATCTTGGTCTAGGAACCGAATTAAAATTTTATATAGAAGAATCTCAAGGTTACAACGATATAACACCACTCAGAAGAAAAGTTGTTAGTGGCGTAACTGTTTTTGATTTAGGTGGTTTAACAGTAACATCTATAGTTTCTGGTAACGCTGGAACAAGTGCAGTCGGATCAGTTACAATAAATGCACAAGCGAATGATACTTTTGCACCTGTATTGTCAACAGGTGTTACATCAACTGGTGAATTAGGAACTGTTACTCAACAAGAAACAACTCCAGCAGGTGTAAGTGCACTTGGGTCAGTTACTATAGAAACAACAGTTGTGCCAACAAACATAACAGTAACTGATTTTACGGATGAGTCATAATGGCAATAACATTTACATCTTCTACATCAAGCACGAGTGTAACTGTTAATGACACATCACATGGAGCTTTAGCTGGAGATTTTGTAACATTTAGTAATGCTAGTACAGGTGACACCAGTCTTAACACACAACTTAACAATGAGTTTAGTATTACATCAATTACAGATGAAAATAGTTATGTCATAACATTAAGTGCAAACGCAGCAGCAACTTTGTCTAGTTCTGGTAGTGCAGATGCAGAATATCAACTTAATATAGGTATTAACACAGTTGTACCTGGTTCTGGATGGGGTGCAGGCACTTGGGGTGCAGATGGATGGGGTTCTGCTTCTTCAGATGTCGTGGGTGGAGGATCATTACGTTTATGGTCACAAGATAATTTTGGAGAGGATTTAATATTTAATCAAAGAGATGGATTTGTTTTTTATTGGGATAAAACATTAGGCACTAGCTCAAGAGCACAAAATTTAATAGAGTTATCTGACGCTGCACCGACAATATCAAGAAAAGTTATTGTGTCAGAAAGAGATCGTCATGTTATTTGCTTTGGTGCAAATCCTATAGGACAAAGTTCACAGGATAGATTGTTAATTAGGTTTAGTTCACAAGAAAATCCATTTCTCTGGACACCAACTGCAACAAATACGGCAGGCGATTTAAGAGTAGGCTCTGGTTCTGAAATTATTACAGCAGTTAAAACAAGACGAGAGATGATTGTATTGACTGATACTTCTGTGTTTTCAATGCAATTTATCGGTCCGCCATTTACATTTGGCATTAATCAGCTTGCTAGTAGTATTACAGTTCGAGGATTTAATACAGCAGTAGCAGTAGGTGATGCAGTATTTTGGATGGGATATGATCGTTTCTATATTTACGATGGTCGTGTTCAAGTTATACCTTGTTCTGTAAGAGATCATGTGTTTCAAGATTTTAATGAAACACAGTCTGATAAAGTGTATGCAGGTGTGAACTCTGCTTTTGGTGAAGTGTTTTGGTTTTATCCATCAGCTACAAACGCAGTGGCTAATGGTGGTACTGGTGAGAATGATAAGTATGTTGTATACAACTATGATCAAAAGATTTGGTATGTTGGCAGTCTTGCACGAAGTTCTTGGATAGACAGAGGTGTGTATCAATATCCAATGGCAACAGACTCTAACCTCGTATACAATCACGAAAAAGGTAATGACAATGATGGAACTGCATTTACATCATTTATTGAGTCAAGTCCAATAGATGTGCAAGATGGAGATCAATTTGTATTTTTAAGACGTATGATACCCGACATAAGTTTTGAAAATAGTGATTCAAATATTAGTAATGATAACAAACAAGCAGTGTTGTCTTTAAAAGCACAACGTAGTCCAAATGGTGGTTTTATAAAAACATCTACCAATACAGTTACATCAACAACTGAATTAAATCATTTGAGGTTGCGAGGTCGATCATTTGGTCTTAGAGTAGAAAGCACAACTCAAGGTGTAAATTGGAGACTAGGGACACAAAGAGTAGATTTGAGAGCGGATGGAGATAGATGAGTAGACAACTTGTACCACCAAATTTTTCTTTGCCTCCAGATGAATATGATGTGCAATATTTTAATGAAATGGTAAGAAGTTTAAGTCAATTAGTGACACAATTACAAAATCCTGGTGAACTTCGAGGCACTAAGATTACTTTGACGGACTTGCCAACAAGTGATACAGGTTTAGAGGTAGGTGCTTTATTCAACGATAACGGAACAATTAAGGTAAAGACATAGACGAATAATGAAAAGTAAGGTAATATATAGCCATGAGCCTAGGTAAATTATTAAAAGATATAGCACCTGTGCTAGTTGGTAGCTTTTTAGGACCTGCTGTGGCTGGAACAGGGGTTAGTCCATTTATAAGCAGATCAATTGCAGGAGGCTTAACATCTAAATTATTAGGTGGCAAAACTAAAGATGCACTTAGAAATGCTTTAATTGCAGGAGTTGGTGGTGCTGCTTTTGATAAATTCAGTGGAGCAGATCAAACTGTAACAAAAGGTGCAGACGGAACAATTGTTCGGAAAGATTTACCAACTGGCAGTCGAGGAAGTGGTGAGTTTTTAAGAACTGGTGCAAAAGAATCTGGTTCAGCAACTATTCCAACAGAAGCTGCTACAAAAGGCATTGCAGAGACATTTAAGCCAAAAACATTTAGTGCAGAGCTTCTTAGATCTGCTGGAGTTGGTGGCGATAATTTACTGGCAAGATTATTAAACACACCTTTAGGTGAGGGTTTAACTGCTGGTTTGATAGCACAACTTGTTGCTGGGGATGATGATGAAGAACAAAAAAGAGAGTTTGAACAAAGACCTTTTGGTTTTGGAGGACCTGGTGGTAAGCTCGGTGGCATAACTTTCGCCAGAGAAGGTGGAGAAATGGGATTTCCAAGACGAACAGGTGGTATAGATCCATCTGAGGGTTCTGGTACAAAAGATGATGTCCCAGCTATGCTTATGGCTGGTGAGTTTGTACTAACAAAAGATGCTGTAAAAGGGTTAGGTGATGGCAACTCAAGAAAAGGTATACAAAGAGCTTATAATATGATGGATGAATTAGAGTCGAGGGCGTAATGGCAACACAAACAGTTGAAAATATTCAAAGATTACCTCCGTTTTTAGAGGGTTTACAAAAAAGATTGTTACAAACAGGGTTTGGTACGTTTGATGGTGAAACGCAAACGACACCTGGCTTATTAGATAGTCCACTTAATTTACCACAATTCCAAATTGCTGGAATGGACCCGTTAAGACAACAAGCTATCACGCTTGGTCAGAATCTTGCTGGTTCATTTAGACCTTTTATTGAGGGTGCTGCTGGTCAGGCTCTTGCTGGACAACAGGCTTTAACATCAGGGTTACAATTTTTACAGCCAGATGCTATTCAACAATTTCAAAATCCTTTTCAACAACAAGTCATAGATGCAACTATGGATCAGCTTAATAGACAAGCTGATTTAAGAAGATCTCAAGCTGATGCTGCAGCAGTTAGATCTGGAGCTTTTGGTGGATCAAGAGAAGGTGTGCAAAGAGCTGAGACAGAAAGAGGCTTACAACAAGTCAAAGGTGATACTTTATCACGACTGCTTTCTCAGGGCTTTACAACTGCATTACGAGCAGCACAAAATGCTGGTCGTTTGTCAGGTGGTCTTGGACAAGCATTTGGCACGTTAGCTGGTACTACAGGTGATTTAGGCAGATTACAGCAGGCACTAGGTCAAGCTGACATATCACAATTAAGTCAACTTGGTGCATTAAGACAAGGGCAACAACAAGCACAACTTGATGCACAAAGACAGAATTTATTACAACAAGCACAAGAACCATTTACAAGGTTGCAACTTGGACAGAACTTATTACAAGGTATGCCAAGTGCATCTATTCCTTCAACATTTCAACAAGCAACACAACCTGGTGCAAATCCATTCTTGCAAGGTATTGGCGCTTATACAACATTGTCACAGATTGCACCTTTTGGTGGTGGCAAGTCTACATAGGGCAGGAGTATGTCAAGAGTTAGAAAACCAAGAGGCAAAGCGTTAACTTTAACTGAATTACTAGGGTTAGATAAATCTGGTTTAGGCACAGTCAGAGGTCCTCAAGGTGTGGCACAATCTAAACAACAAAAATTTTTAAAAGAACAAGCTGGACAATTAGACGTTCCCATTGGGGTTCAACCAGCTATTACTAATAATTTAGGACAGCAAATACAAACTACTATTGATCAAAGTTTGGAAAATTTGCCACCTCCAAGTGATAACAGATTTCAAGATCCAAATGTAAATTTAAAAAAAGTTCCAAAATTTGAAGGAGAGGGCACAGGCGAGGAAACAATACCACCTGGCGATGCACTCGCTGGTATTGATCAATCTCCTACTGGACAGGGTGCTGATGTAAAGGCTAAAGAAGATGATACATTTGATATAGGAGAAGCATCAGATGCAGATATAGATTACACTGATGTAGGAGAGCCAGGCTCTGAAGCACCAAAAGATACACCAGAGACAACATTAGCTAAAGAACAAAAAGCATTGCAAGATTTATTCAAAGAAACTATGTCAGAGACAGAAGAATTGTACAGTGATGAAATAGCAAAAGCACAACCTAAAACAATTGACGAATACAAAGCAGATTTTCAAAAAGCAACGGGTATAGATATATCAGGAGAGCCTGATAACAAATCAGCTCTTATGGCTCTTGGGCTAAAGCTAATGCAAAATAGAGCTGGTAAGGGCTTCGATTTATCTAAAATACTTACAGAAGTTGGTAGAACAGGAGAAGAAACATTACCTGCCTTTGAAAGAGCAAAAGACAAAGCTAGAGCTGGTCAACTTGCCGCTGGTAAGTTTGCATTAGGACAAAGAATGGCAGATACAAAAGCATTAGCTGCTCTGAACAAAGAAAAGAGACTAGCTTTACTAGGTCTTGGCAAAGAATTTAGAGGTAAAGCTGAAGCTAGAAGACTTGCAGCAGCAAAACATCTTAATGATGTTGAGTTAAAAGAGTTAGAGTTTACTCAAAAAAGATTAGAGGCATTACGTAAAGGAAATGAAAAATTATCAGAAGTAACAAAAAATCAAGGATTCTCACCTATTGATGGACAGACTCAATTAAAAGTATTCAAAGCTTTAAGAAAAGATGCGAGTGTTGGTAATCCACTTGTTTACACACAAGCACCTGATGATATAAGAAGATTTAAAGATGCTTATGGCAACATAACAAGAGCAAGAAATACTTTAAATAGTATAAGTGGATTGGTGCAGGGTTTAGGAGATGAAACTGGATCTCCCTTAGCTGATCAGGTGTTAGAACAAGTCAAAACTGTTGGTGTTGCTATAGGGCTTGATCCAAAAAAATTATTTAAAACACTTGTTACAACAGGTAAAGATGGACAATTAGAGGTTGTCAAAGGTGTTGGTAGAAAACAAATGATTGAAGTTTTAAACAGAACTTTAATTAATGAATACAAAAAGTTTTTAACACAAGAAACTGGTAATGGTATATCTAATCAAGATGTACAAAGGCTTGAAGAGGCATTAGGTAAAATAGATTTGTTTGGAAACCCTCAATTATCATTACAAAGAATCAACGAGATAGATCAAATATTTGCTAAAACACAAGATCAGATAACAAATACACTTACAGGTTTTAAAGATAGAAATAGTTATGTAACTGACGATCAATTTGAGAGAGCGCAAAAAGAATTAAAATCAGGCACTGTTGAACAGTTTGGAAAATCAGGACCTAAGTTTAATGTAAGTACTGCTGACGATGGAACACTAACTTATACATTGGTTAAGTAATGGCAACAATAAAAATAAATTTACCTAACGAGAGCTTCAATTTTGAGATAGCAGGCAATGAGCCTACCGAAGAAGAACAGGCTGCTATCAACCAGATAGTACAACAAAAGGTTGCTGAATCACGAAAAGCAGAAGCAGTAGCAGCACAAACAACTGAACCATCACCAGAAAAAAACAAACAATTGTTCGATGTCGAGACTGGAATTAAGAATAATGCACTTAGATCTGCACTTGGTGTAGCTGAAACAAAAGAAGAAGAAGAAGCTATACTTAGAAAGTTTGATCTTTCAGATGATGATTTTACTAGAGATAATAGAGGTAGACTTGCTTTGACACCAAGTGGAGCTTTAAAATTTGGACAGCAGACAGATAAAAATATACTTATAGATGAGGAAGGTTTTAGTCGTTACGATTTTTCCGATTTATCTGGAATAGCACCAGAACTTATAGCTGGTATAGGTGGAGCTATTGCTGGTCAGTTGTTAATACCAATCCCTGTTCTTGGTGCTGCTATAGGTGCAGGCACAGGAGCTGCGACAGGTCAAGCTATCGAAGAAGGCGTTGAGGCTTTAGCAGGTGTGTCTAAACAATCTGGTGAAGAAATAGCTGCTGATTTAGGTAGAGAATTTGCTTATGGGTTCGTAGGTGAGGGTTTGCTTGGTGGTGCAGTAGCGGCTTTTAGATTAGCAAGAAGATCAGTAACACCTGGCAAAGGATTAACGTCCAAAGAAGCAACCACAGCAGGACAATCTATATCAGAGCCTATTGATGAAGCAGGTAATGTAATTAAGCCAAAAGATTTTGCAAAGTTGACTGCTGATGAACAAATAGCTGCCACGAGTCGTGTTGTAACTAAACCAGACGGAACAGTTGTTCGTGGTGGATTCGGTGTTAGACCAACTTTATCAGCAATAAAGGCACCATCACTTGTAGCTAGAATCCAAGCTATTGGTGAAAAAATATTTAAAACATCAGATCGTTTAAAGAATAACAATGACCAAATCAAAACATTACTTGATGCTTATAAGAATAAATATGGTGTTACAGATGATGTTATTGATACAGATGTGGGTCAGATACTCAAAGATGGCATGGTTGAGAACAACACAAGACTTTTAAATAATGAAGAAGCATTAACAAATGTTGTTGTGAAACATTTAGAAGATTCTGTAAATGCTTTTAAACAAGCTGGAACTAGAAACTCAAATGTGGAAGATGATTTATTTGAAATAATTAAAGATGCTTCAGTGAATTTTGATGAAATGATAGCAGGAAAATTTGCTGCAGTTGATAAAGTATTAAGAAATTCAAGTTTAGGTGGCGATGCTCTTATTACTACAGGAAGATTTAAAGACACAATAAAAAGACTTAGAAGAGACTATGGATCTGCAATAGCCGCTGGCACAGAAGATGGCATTAAAATAAAACAAATCATTGCCGCAGTAGAGGATGTTGGGGGAGCAAGTTTTAACAAACCAGCTTCATTCAATCAACTTTACAATTTAAGAAAAACATTAAGTGATATAAGAATGTCATTACCAGCTAAATCAAAATCAGTTCGTGGAGAATTGGTTACTAAAGATGGTGATGGATTGCTGGATAAAGTTGATGCGATATTTAAAGAGATAGGAGATGAGAATAGTACAACATTTAGAGAGATGGTACAAAGATCGTCTAATTCTCCTTCAGATATGAAAAAATTTATTAATGCTGGTAAAGCAATAAAAAAAGCACAAACTCAATTTTTTCTTGGCAGAAGTATTATTGAAGATTTAAATGTGTCTAAAACAATCAAAAATTTAGAGGCTTACAAATCTCAACCAGGCAATATTGTAGATAAGGTACCACAAAATATTGATATTTATGAAAATATTGTAAAGAACAATAACCCAAACTTTATACAACGTGCAAAAGAATTTATTACTGAGTATGGTGGTAGAGTTGAAGGAGGTAGAGTTGTACCAGGCACAGGCAAAGAGTTAGCTGATGAATTTGTTGCAAGAGCCGCTAATCATACCTTAGAAGAGGCTCTTAAAAAATCTGGAATAAGTAATTTCACAAATGTTAAAAACTTTAATTCTGAAAAGTTTGCACAGTCCATTAAAAATTTAGGCACGACTGCAAAAGAATTATTCGGAGCAGAGACAGATCAAATACTTAAATTAGCAGACGAGATAGGATCTGTGAAAATTACAGGACTTGAGTCTGATCAAGTGCTTCGACAATTTAGAAATATTAGAGGTGACACAAGATCTAATACTTCATTGGTAAGAAAACTTGAAGCATTAGCTGAGACACAAAAGAGATTAGCCGCTAATCAAAAAAATGTCATACTTAGGAAATTAGCCGATGATACTGGTGATTTAGATCCAGTCGAGGCAGCTCGTTTTCTTGTACAAAAAACAACAAAAAATTCACAAATAAAACCAATAATAGAATATTTTAAAAAACAAGGACAAGATGGTGAGCAAGCCTTAAATAAAATTCAAAGTTATTACATTAATAGTATCATAGATGACTTTGGAGAATCCATTATGACTGATGGTAAATCTCTAAATGCTTTTGCCGATAGACTATTAGCGGCTTCAAAAGACAACAAATTAGTTACAGTCTTTGGCAAACAAGTTGGTAATAATATGAAAAACTTTGGCAGAATACTTAAATTTAATGCCAGAACTGCTGAAGGTGGTGATCTTGTTGCCGCTAATATAGCTGCTTCACCATTCCAAAATGTAGGAAAACTTGTAAAGTTTAGTATTTTAGGTAACAGACTTTTATCAAATGGATATTATGATGATATACTCAAACAATATAATGGTGTGACCTTAAAACAATTTCAAAAACCTGCTGATAGAGCAAGAAGCTTAGGATCAATTATAGGTAAAGCTCTTAGTATCGGAACAGGACAAACAATACAAAGTGCTGTGGATGAAGCAGAAAGTCAAGCACAGTCATTTTTAGAGAGTCAAGGGTTAAATGTTAAGTTACCAGATATAAAGGCTGAAGATTTAAGAACAGGTAATCTATCTACATTTTTATCACCGACTAGACCGAATGTACCTTTAGATCAATTAAAAATACCTGAGCCAGTAACTGGAAGCACATTAGGTAATATAGATGTTACAAATCCAGCTAATGCTTTTTCATTAGGATTAAACCCTACTGACATGGCTATTGCACAGAGAAGAAGAGGCACACAATGAACATAGATGAGCTTAGACAAGAGATTCAGAATGACGAGGGACGGGTCAACTCCGTATATTTAGATCATTTAAACCTACCTACTGTAGGCATAGGGCATCTTATAAAAGAGTCAGATCCAGAATACGGATTGCCAGTAGGAACAGCAGTTGATGACGAAAGAGTTAACGAATTATTTGATCAGGACATCAAAGTTACGCTGTCTGAGTGCGAACAATTATACGGAAACTTCAACGATTTGCCTGAAGAAGTACAAAAGATTCTGGCAAATATGATGTTTAATCTAGGCAGACCAAGACTTTCCAAGTTCAGGAAGCTATGCAAAGCTGTAGCTGATAGAGACTGGCAAGAATGTGCTGTCCAGATGGAAGACAGCCGTTGGCACAAACAGGTAACTAATCGCGCTAATCGTTTAATCTCTCGTATGAAGGCTGTTGATAGCACCTAATCCTAAACTGGTAACTTTAGCTCTGTAATCGTTGTATTCTTCTTTTTTAAATTCCTGATCAATCATTAGCCCTAATTGCTGTCTAATGTTTCTTCTTTGATGTTTAATTATTTTTTGAAGTTTTTCATAACTTTCGATGTCTAAACCAACTGACTTGAATTTTGTTGTATCTGTCATTATACTACCTCCATGACCTATTCATACCCATTTATACCCAAAAAGACCAAAAGAGCCAATAAGTATTTTGCGAAAAAAACTATGGCATTTGGTTTAAAATTTGATTCAAAGTGGGAATCAGAAAGATGGGGACAGTTAAAAGCAATGGAAAAAGCAGGTGTTGTGACTGAATTAGAACGACAAGTACGTTATACTTTAGCAATAAATGATATAAAAATATGTGATTATGTTGCCGACTTTAGATATTTACAACAAGAAGAAGATGGATTTTATAAATTGATTGTAGAAGATGCAAAAGGCGTGCTTACACCTGAGTTTAAGCTTAAAAAAAAGATGATGAAAGCTATACATAATATAGATATACACCTGTCTTATAAAAAAAAATGATAGTTTAAGTATTGACATTGTTGTAATCATCGCTATATTTAACCTTGCAAGTAGAAATTTAAGAAAGTGAGGTTAGTATGGAACAGAATTTCTATGACATGAGTGATCATGAACTTTTACAGGCAAAGTTGTCTATAAAACGTGAGATTGATCGACAAAAAAAGAAGATGGAAGAGCTTAATGGCTATCTTAATGATAGATATTTTAGTGTAGCTCGTGAAGATTTGCAGAGACAAGGCAAAGATTTTGGTACGACTACAGTATTTTCTGATCAAGAAGATAAGGTTAAGGTCTCCATTGCTAAAAAAGTAACATGGGATCAACAAGCATTGCGTGATGCTTTCGATAGCATGGATGCTGAAGATGCAAGACATTATGCAAAGATCACATATTCTGTGGACGAGAGGAAGTATACCAATGCTCCTCCAGCTATTGTTGAGAAGCTTCAGCCTGCCAGAACTGTCGAGCAAGGCACGATTAATGTTGATCTTGTACAAACAGAGGAGGCTTAATTGGCTTTAGAGATAATTACTGCCGAACAACGTATGGCAGAAAAGAGAGGTCATAAGATGGTCATCTGTGGTCAAAGTGGTGTGGGCAAGACAACTCTTGCTCGTACTCTTGATGCAGATACAACTTTATTTATTGATCTTGAAGCAGGTGATACTGCTATAAAGGATTTTCCTATTGATGTAATTAGACCAAAGACATGGCAAGAGTGTCGTGACTTTGTTTGTTACATTGGTGGTGTTAATCCGTCTTTATCAAGGGAGCCTTATGATAAGTTACATCATGAGAGAGTTATGCAAGAGTTTGGAGATAAACTTGTGCAAATGAATAAATACGACACAATTTTTGTGGATAGTATTACAGTTGCAGGACGTTTATGCTTTCAATATTGTATGTCTCATCCCGATAACATTGCCGAAAGATCTGGCAAAGTTGATACTCGTGCTGCTTATGGTATGCACGGCAGAGAGATGATGGCTTGGCTAACTCATCTACAACATATTAGAGATAAGAATGTTATATTT
>TARA_A100001201_G_scaffold41699_1_pt1 | contig 24782 bp, 31 predicted proteins | sample TARA_A100001201 | Tara Oceans TARA_A100001201 (sample SAMEA2619872) | marine metagenome | biome: marine biome (ENVO:00000447); feature: surface water layer (ENVO:00002042); material: "saline water (ENVO:00002010), including plankton (ENVO:xxxxxxxx)" | depth 5 m | reverse complement strand
GGGTGTGGGTTACCCCTCGCCTGCGTGATCTGCCAGACATCGCCGTGCTTGTTCGCCTGTGGGGCAAGCACGAAGTTCGGTTTAGCTATGAGGTAGATGACTTCGTATGTTGGTAAGAAGTAGCCCTTGTTGAAGTTCATGCCCCCACTGCGTTGCCAGATGATGATCTGCCTAACAGGGAAGTCGGCAACGATGTCTTGCCTGTCCTGAAGCACGCCCTTCTGTACTCGCCACTTGTGGTTGTAGAAGATCGCCCCGTCATCGGTTAGTAGCCGATACATCTCCGAGAGACACGCCCTCTGCCAGTCAACATACTCATCATGTGGCATGTTGTCATCGTGGGCCTCATAGCCGTTGATGAGAGCAGCACTAGACCACTTGCCCTTGCCACCCTTCATGCCGTTGCCTGTCGAGTTCTTAAGGTTGTACGGAGGTGATGTGAGGATAAGGCCGAACGACTCATCAGGCCATTCACGCATCTGGGTTAGGGAGTCATTGCAGTAGATGTGGTTGCTGAGTATCTCAGAACTCATACAGGTCCTTGGGGTCGATGTCGATGTTCTCGTGCTCGCCTATGGCAGGCGGGTCAGCGGGCTTCTCTTCATCGTCTCCCTGTGGGGTGTGCTCATCAAGTAGCTTCTCGAACTCGGGGTCAACTTCGGCAAGGTTCATGTAGGCTTCGGTAGCTGCGATGATCTGAGCGGTGCTGATCTCCTCGTCTGCGTCATCCTCATGCTCGCCTAGCGCATCCGAGTCGGAGAAGTCTATGTCCATTTGAGAGAACTGGTCTATGAAGATGGGAGTGTTGTCCCCTTCGAAGCTGTCGAAGAAGTGAAGGTCAGCATGGGTGGTAAGCTGAGAAGCGGACATCTCAGGGTTCTGCTTGGCTAGGATCTCAAGCACTCTCTGCACTGAGTAGGCGATCAGTGTGCGATTGCCGTTCACATCACGGAAGGTGGTGGTACCGATGATGGCTTCATCGAATCCGTCGATGTACAGAGCAGACGGGTTGGTGTTGCGAATGTAGCGGTCTAGTGCGTTCTTGTCCATATTAGTACTCTATCCGTCTATCATCAAAAGTCAAGTCTCGCATGCTAGATGGGAAAGACATGATGGCAGTTCTCGGTGGTTCCCCGATTGCAGTAGAGCAAGGCTCACAGTAGATGAACACTCCGAGTAAAGCCCCTTCGAGTATGACTCGATCAGCTAGGCTCACATCAAGGTCATCAAGAGAGGTGACCCCTGATCGAAGCTCTAGCCAAACTGTGGAGTCTATCTCAGTGGTCGCCATCTGGCTACAGCTGATGCACTTCGCCTGTTTGCTCGCCATCTGCTCGCCATGCGTGAGCGAAAAGGGTCGATCATTCATCAGAGGCAGTCTTAGCAGTAGTCAACATATCGAGCATCACATCCTGTAGCTCATCGGAGGAGAACATGGAGCGTTCAGCGGTGAGCTTGAGCATGTCTTCGATCTGAGAGATCAGCGAGTCAATCGCATCTATAGTCATACAGTTATTCTACTGGGATAGTTGCTCAACATCAAGTGGTTGGGGCTCAGCACCGAGCAAAAGCAGTTCGCTGGCTTGTTCCCAGAACAGAGCAGGACAGCACTCATTGGCGAGGTACACTCCTGCGATAAGTCGATCAATGGTGTTCATGCTGATAAACTATTACAGAAACATGTCAATATGTGCAGTTTTATCGACTATAATACGGGGTACACAACATAAGGGTTGCAAATGGTAGAAGATCACACTACAATAGTTACATACGCATGCGACAAGTGCGAGCTGCAGGTCGATGCGTTAGATACAGCTACAGTGTGGTGTCCGAAGGGGCACTTGATGGTAGCTCAAGACTAGGAGACACTAAGTGTTAGACAACAGAGAGATGCTAAGCAAAGAGCTAAGCAACATGGGCGAAGACAAAGTGCTGTTCATGGACGGTGACGGATTCGACGAAGCTATCATCGGCATAGGCAAGCAGTACGGGTCAGAGCTATCGGTGGTGTACGACGAAGCGAAGCTAGTCGAAGCACTGATGGATCAAGGCATGGACTCCGAGGAGGCATGGGACTACTACTATGTCAACATCAAGCACTGCTATGTAGGGGAACACACTCCGATCATACTAGAGACAGTGGACTCAATACGGGAAAGGTTCTAAGGCAATGGCAAGGAAAGCACCTGCATTCATCGAACGATCAAGTCGAACGAATAGGAAACGCAAAGGAGTACACGCTAAGAAAGGTAGCTCCAAACTCAAGCAGTCAAAGCTGTACAAGAAGAAGTACAACAAACAAGGAAAGTAACACAAGTGAGCATATGGATATGGCTAGGGATAGGGGTACTACTCTGGTGCATAGCTGCTGGAGCAATGCTCTAGAAAACGCTCGCCATAGTGCTCGCCATGAGCGGCGGCAAAAGACAGGACAATGGAAGAATACTACAACACATCATACATATACACAGCAACATACGACGACATATGGTCATGCGACGACCTAGGCGAACTGCGACGCATAGCCGAACAACAATCGAAAGACATAGACCAACTACAAAGAGACAACACACACCTCAAACAACAAGTAGCTCGTCTCACAAAACAAAACAAGCTCAGTATACCCCAACAAATAAGAGCTCGTTTTAGCGCTCGTTTTTTTGCTCGTTCTGCAAGCAGTCGCTAAGAACACTACCACGAAAACACAACACAAACATACATAAAATAACAGACAACACACACAGTTAGTACTGTAGACTATACGTATGGAAGGCGAACCCGAAAACTATCCGTGCAGATGCGAACCCGCAAAGGAATGCACCGAAGAACACAACTGCGGCTGTACATGCTGGCAGTAGCACGCAGCAAACGCAAACGTATATAGTCCAAACTTTTTCGAGCGACCTATACCGGCTGGCTGGCTTTGAGTGGTTGCTTTAGCGGTTGGTTCAGTTTGTGTTTTCTGGTGGTTGTAGGAGTTGGTGTAGGTTTGGTGGTGTGTGGCTTATTGCTGGGTCTGTGTTTTCTGCTTTTTTGGTGATTGTGTTGTAGATGTGTTGGTCTATGGTGTTGGGGATGAGCATGTTGTGGATGGTTACGGGTTGGGTTTGTCCTATTCGGTGGATTCGGGCTGTTGTTTGTCGGTATTGGGCTGGTGTCCAAGGTGGTTCGATTATGAGCATGTTTGTGGCTGCGGTTAGTGTGTGTCCGTGGCTGGCGGCTGTTATGCTTATGGTGATGTTTGTTGGGTTTGTGTTTTCTTGGAATTTGGTTTTTGCGGTTTCGGTTTTTTGGGGGTTTTGTCCGCCTATTATCATGAGTCCTCCGGTTTCGTTGGCTATGGTTTGTACTATGTGGCGGTGGTGGGCGGCTATGACGATTTTGTGTCCTTGTTCGTTGGCGTTTTGTATCCATTCTAGGGCGGTTTTGATTTTGGCTTGTGCGACTATTTTTCGGAGTTCTGTGAGTTGGATGAGGGTTTCGTGGTTTTGGGTTGCGAAGTGTGCTCGGATTCGGGCGGCTGTTGGGTTTTTGCCTTCTTGTAGGGCGAGTTTTTCTTTTTCTTGTTCGTAGTAGGTTTGTAGGTCGTTGAGGGCGTGGTTGTATTCTTTTTTGTGTTTGGGGGTCATTTCTACGGTTATTGTGTTGTAGGTCATGGGTGGTAGGTCTGGGAGGACGTCTTGTTTTTCTCTGCGGATGTAGCAGTGGGTTTTGAGGTTGTTGTGGAGTTCTTTGAGGTTTGAGGCTCCGTGTATTTGCCAGTGGCCCCAGTTGTCTTTGTAGGCGTTGCAGTAGCGTTTGTAGAAGTTCCAGATTCCTCCGAATTGGTCGATTTTGTTGAGGATTTCGAGTTGGGGTGCGTATTCTGCTGGTCGGTTGGTGATTGGGGTTCCTGTGAGGAGTAGGGTGTTGCCTTCTGGTGGTATGTGTTTGGCTAGGTATTTTGCTGCTTTGGTTCGTTGTGCTGTCCGGTTTTTGCAGTAGTGTGATTCGTCTAGGATGAGTGTGTTGTAGTTTTGGTCTTTGAGTGTTGTTTTGTGGTGGTGTATGTTGGGGTATCCGATTATGGTGTAGTCGGTGTCGGTCATTTGGAGGGTTTTGCGTCCGGCGATTTGTTGGATTGTTCTTTCTGGTAGTGCTTCGTTGATTTTGTTTGCCCAGTCTTGTATGAGGCTTGAGGGGCATACGATGAGGGCTGGGTATTGGTTTGTGTATTCTGTGGTTGCTAGGGCTTGGAGGCTTTTTCCTAGCCCCATTTCGTCTGCTATGAAGCATTTTTGTTTTTCGGCGGCGTATGCTACGCCTGCTCGTTGGTATGGGTAGAGTTCTAGTTGTATGTTTGGGACTGTTATGTTTGCGTCGGTGGCTTGTGATAGTTTTGTGGCGTGTTGTGCTTGTTTGGTTTCTATTTCGACTTGTTCTCGTATGTGGTCGGGTATGGGTATGTTGTAGGTGTCTGCCCATTTGATTATGTCGTTTATGACGGAGTATGGTGCTTCCCATTTGTTTGTGAGGGCGTTCCATTTGGTTCCGGTGATTGTTTTGAGGCTTTTTACGGTTAGTGTGTCGTATGGTAGTGTGATTATGAGTTTGCCGTTTTTAAGTCTTATGGAGGTATCTCCGATTGGGTGGTCTGGTAGTTGTAGCCGTATGAGTTCTTGGCTGATTTCTATATTCCACGATTTTGCGAAGTCGATGGCTGTTTTGAGGTGGGGTAGCGGTATTCGCCATACTTTGTTTAGTTTGTCCCAGCGTGCTTGTGGTATTCCGCTTTTGAGCGCTCTGACTTCGTCTGGATTGTATGGGGTGTCTAATACTAGGTGTGTTCCGTCTAAGCGTAGTTGTTTCATTGCATTTTATGGTGCTTTTCTATCGTTTGTTAGGAATGAGTTGTATGTTACGGGCATGTGGTCCCATAGGAAGCATTCCATTGCTGACGAGTAGTCTTGTATTTCTTTTTGTGCTGTTTTATGTCCTCGTAGTTCTGCGAAGTGCATGAGTGCTCTTGCGTTTGTTGTTGCGTAGAATTCTGTGTATGTTCCTACTGGGATTACGAGTCTTGCGATTTCTTTAGCTACGTTTTTTGATAGGAGTAGGTCGTACTGGTCGAATGCGTTGTAGTATGCTCGTTTTAGTACGGCTTTTGCTATTCCGGTGTCCCATTCTTCCATTTGTTCGAATGTGTAGTTTCCGGGTTTGCCTACTTGTGTTCGCATGTCTTCGTCGGCAGGTGTGTAGTATTCGTTGTTGATTACTGAGTATCTGCCGGAGTATTCGTTGTATGACCATCCTATTCTGTGCCTGAACCATTCTCTGGCTACGAATATGGGTGCTTTTACGTGGAATCTGAAGAAGTTGTGCTCGAATGGTGTCCCGTGTTGTTCTCGCATTAGGAAGTTGATGAGCTTTGTGTCTTCTGTTTCTAGTTCTTGTTTGTGTTTTCCGAAGCTTACTCGTGCGGAGTTTACTACGCTGAGGTCGTCTGCGTGTACTCCGTCTAGTCTTACGAATCCGTTGTCAAGTACTTTTATTTCTGTTCTGTCTTGTTCCATTATTCGACTAACCAGTCTGGTCGGCTTATTGTCCATTCAACAGTTCTTCTGAATGATTCTGCTACTGATATTGGTGCGTTCCAACCGTACTCTTTTAGTTTGGTACCGTCTAGGGAGTATCGTAAGTCATGGCCGGGTCGGCTTGAGTGAAAGTCTACTAATTCGTATACTGGCTCTTTGCCGATGATATCGGCGATCATGTTTACGATTTGTAGGTTGTCAATTTCTTGTTCTCCTGCAACGTTGAATCGTTGAATGTCAGGTGTTGATTCTCCGTCTTCGTACCAGATGACATCAATGTTTTCTAGTATGTGTTGGATAGCGTCAGCATGGTTTCGAGCGTGTAACCATACTCTTGATCCTATTGTCCAGCTTTTGTCTTCATTTGGTTTGCTGTGAATGTCGATTACTTCTCCGGACATGATTTTTTTGATTACCATTGGAACATATTTTTCGGGGTGTTGTCGTTCTCCAAAGTTGTTCATAGTGTTTGTTATTGTCACTGGAACGTTGTATGTTCTCCAGTAGGAGTATGCTATTGATTCTTGAGCTGATTTTGAAGCTGAGTATGGGTTTGATGGTCGGTGTGGTTCCCCTTCTTTGTGGTCGTGTCCGACTGGTGCTGGTCCATATACTTCGTCAGTTGATACTTGAATGAATTTTTCTGGTCGTACTTCTCGTGCATACTCTAACATATTTAGGGTAAGGTTTACATTGTTTTGTACAAAGTCAACTGGATGAGTTATTGAGCGATCAACGTGTGAGTCTGATGCCATGTTTACAATGTAGTCTACGTCACCAATCGTGCTTGCTAGTTGACTGTGTAGTGGTGCTCGTAGGTCGTGCCACACTATGGATACTCGACTTGGGTCGTATCCTTCAATGTCGGTGAGCCTTTCGATTCTTCCTGAGAACCGTAATCCGTCTACTACTACGATGTCCCAGTCAGTGTTTTTAAGCCAATGTTCTACGCTGTGAGATCCTATGAATCCTAGCCCACCTGTCAACAATACTTTTTTACTCATTTTGTCTCCTGTTGTTATAAAAGTTAACCTCGGCACATTTGGGGAGCTGCACCGAGGTCAACGATCATTATCCTTCATACATTGTGCTGTTTTGTATTTAGGAGTGATTATATATACTCTATTAATGTTTGCTTTTTGTGTCAAGCCCTACCATGCATTTGATTCTTCATCAAATTCTTCGTTCTCGTCTTCTTCATTGTTTGATTGATCTGACGAGTTTGAGTACTGTGCAAATTCAATTACCTCAAAGGGCCATGTGTCGCCACGCTTGCACAGCTCTGGCCATTCTCTGGCTTCTCTCTGTCCACGATAGTGTCTGAATTCAATTAGTTGTGGATCAGTTGGGTCTGGGGCAAGAGCAATACCAAACTCTGACCATCTGGACCATACGGCTGAACCGAATGGACGTAGATCTCTTTGACCACCTGATCCTAGTGGAGCATGGTGTTCTATCCATAGTGCACAATTGTATGTGTGCCTTATGTAGTCTAGAAATCTAGCGATTTCGATTGATACTGATTCTGCTGTTCTTCCACCCGGATCTAAGAATGATTTGTAGAGAGGACCAAAGAATAGTATGTCTGGTTCAACAGATGCAACGTATTCTTCAACCATTGCCCTGTCCTCCGCTTTGAGTAAGTTAACACCGTCAGGCTTCATCAGAAGGTGTGCATCCATGTTTTTGTGTTGGTCAAACCATTTGATCTTGTCATAGATTCTTTTTGATGTTCTTCTGATTATTCTCTCAGGGTTTTCTAGGTCAATCATGAGTGTCCTTACGGGCTTCATGGGTGATCGTAGGAAGGGATGTATTCCTGCAGAAGCCATCAATGCTACTTGTCTGGCTAGTGTTGTTTTTCCTGCACCTTCTGCGGCTACTACGATAACACGTTCTTGCCGTTCGAGCACGTTTGGGATAACCCAATCGTAGGATAGGTCTACGTCCATCTCTAGGAACGGGCTCCATTCTACGAGGTTTCCTGTTTCTCTGTGTTGCAGGGCTGCATCTGATAAAAACTTATCAAATGATGATGAGGCTTTGCCTAGGATTACTCCTTGAGAAGCATCAGCTGTTTTGAGCTGCTCTAGAGATGTTATTAGTTCATCTATTGCTGCGACATTTATCGTGTCGGTTTCAGTACTAGTTTCGTCTGCTGATTCTTCAAATGGTACTAGTGATTCTGCTAGTTCTTCGCCTGCTTCAATTAGGTCACTTATATCTTTGTGCTTTCCGGGTTTGAATACTTTTACATTGCTCCCAGCTTCTGTAAGCGCTTTGTGTACTGATCTTGCGTGAAGGTATCCTGCTTCGTCGTTGTCGCATATAATTATTACTTTTGCGCCTGCAAGTGAAGCTGTGTGCTGTGTTGTCCACTTGTTTTGTCCTTCTGCGCCAGCCCCTCCGGGATTTGTAGTGGCTACTTTTCCTAGGCTTTCTAAACTGTGTACGTCTTTTTCACCCTCGACTACATAAATTGGTATGCCTTGTTCTTTTGCAGACATAACTTGTGGTAGTCGGTATAGTGGTTTTTCTAAACCTGATGTGCTCCAGTTCCATCCTCCGTTACCATCAGGCTGTCGTTGTCTAAATGTTTTCTTTCCATCAGAGTCTCTGTATCGTAATACTTCCATAACAAGTTCTCCAGATTCACTGAAGTATTTGTATGTGTCTTCTATTGTCAGCTTTTTCTTTTTGGGCTTAGCTGTATCTTTTGGAAATAAATCTTTGAGGTCAAGATCTATGCTTTTGCATATTTCGGATATGTCGCATCCTCCACCTCGCATGCATTTCATCAGGACTTGATTCTGCGCCCCCACTGATATTCGTAGAGATGGATTCTCGTCATCATTTCTACACGGGCAGGTTGCATCCCATTGATTGTCTCCTGCCTTGGTGTGGTTCACTCTTGCTAAAACGTCTTCGATTGGATTACTCATTCTGACCATACCTTTCTAGAATGTACGCTTCTCTTACTTTCTCATACAAAGAAGTAAACATGGCTCGATCAGAGTTTGTTGTTAACGCCGTAGCGTTTGCCCCAAGTCTTTTTATTGTTGTCGTTAGGACAGGATGTGGCTTTTCATAGTCATATGTACCACTGTATATTTTTTGACCAATTGATTGAAGTAGTGTCCATGCTTCTTCTGGCTCTGGCGGAAGTTGTTCTCCGCTGACTTTTGCCATTGTGGCGATTCTAACTTCTCCCGGCCTTGGAATCCATCTGCGACCAGATAAGCCCATTTCTTTTACTGTTTGTTTTACAGCATCGTAAGGCAAGTCGCCAATGTACTCCCAGTAGCCTTTGGCTCTAACTGTTAGTGATGCTTGATCTATGGGCTTGTCCCATGTGACACTTAACAGTTCAGTAATATTTAAGCACTCTTGTTTATCCATATTGCTCCTTCATAGCATAATACTATAGTGAGTTATCGGCGGAGTCCACCGTTCCAGATCATCTCTCTTACCGTTGGCTTGGCTCATATTCCTCTAGGGACCAGAGCTAGTTCCACTGACCGATATCTGCACTAAATATTTTGTTTAGAAGTCTTCAAACGGATCTGAAGAAGGAACTGTTGCTTTTTCACGAGCAGGTGTGCTTGATCCTGCTGATGAATCTTTTCGTGCTTTTCTAGTCACGTTTTCAATTCCATAAACGTTTACGCCGACAGTGTCTGCTACCAATTCTACAGTAGAACGGTTTGCTCCAGATTCTTTATCTTGCCAAGTACGTTGTTCAAGACGTCCTTTAACTAGAACTGGTAAACCTTTTTCTAGAATGCTTGCAGCATCTTCAGCGACTTTGCGCCATGCTACGACATTGAAGAATGATGTTTCTCCTGTCCATTCACCGTTTACCTGATACCGTCTTTCAGAAGCAACTGAAAAAGAAACTCTAGCGCTTCCATTTGAAGCATACTTAAGTTCAGGGTCAGCGGTGACATTACCTGTTACTACAACATCTGCGTTACTCATATTGATCTCCTTAAGATTTAGTTATTTACAGATATGGATATGTTATGTAATATTTTAAGTCGTGTCAAGACTGCTTGCAAAGTTTTTTTATTTTCGTTAAGATAATTTATATGGATGAAGATGAAGTAAAACAAGCAAAAGTCAATCTTCTGCAACACTTTGTAACTGTTATGGTTGAATTAGCCGAGCCTGAAGATGATGAGTTTGATGAGATTACTGATGATTTCATTACTGTTGCGGATTTAATTTTTCAAGCAACAGGTCTTACTATTGAATCTGTAGATGGGTCTAAGATTACCGCATCATTCATGGTTTGATTGATAGTCAACATGATCTAAGAAATGCTTACGGCACATAACCTTATAGGCTACTACAGTGTTGTTATCGACTATTTCGTCTGCACCATCAAACGTTCGTTTTCCGTTTGTGTACAGAGCGTTATGTGTTGCAGGCTTTCCACACCAACATCTCATGTTGTTATTTAATTGGTTGAAGGAGTCTGCTAATTCTAGCAGTCGTTTAGATGCCGGAAACATTGTTCCCTTGTAAGTAGTTAGTAAACCGTAAGCATGAATCTCAACACCTCGTACATCAGCAATGTATGCGAGTTCATCAATTTGAGGCGTGTTTAAAAATTGAACTTCATCTAAAAACAAGTACTTGATGTGGTGGCGTCTATCGTTTTCTTCCTTCTCCAGTATTTCCATGATACTTGAATCATCATCTACATTCACTGCTATTGTTGCATTGCCCGTTCTATTACTACAGACACACTTTCCAGACCTATCATTTTTGGTAAGCAAAAGTACTTCACCCGGAAATGCGGCATCAATGTTAAAATGGGTCTGCAATAAATGCGTTGTCTTTCCAGACGACATCGTACCAACATTAAAAACTATTTTAGCCATATCTATTTATTATAGGATTATGCTTGCTGTGCAGAGTTCCACAAACCGGATCGCATAGGATTATTTATATGACTTTCTGTAGCTGGAACGCTAGCTTTGCCTTTTATAGCTGGAGCTGAAAAGACTTTCTTTACTGCCATGACTTCACCTGTATCAGGGTGAGCCATCTCCGTTAGTGTGTCATCAGACATGGGCTGATACACGGATATTGTTTCATCGGTGTCAACAAACTTATATGTATAATGTGGCACAGTTACACCTCAGAAGTAAGAGCATTCCAAGTGTCTTTATCAATCACGCCTGTTTCTGGTAAGCCGTATGAAAACTGTAGCAGCTTAATACTGTTTTCCATTTCTTTGTCAAAGTCGCTTCCACTAAGTTTCAAGAACTCTTTTATTTCTGGAATTTTCTTTGATTTAGATCCCATCCTAATTGGCCTACCCGGATATTTTCCAAGAGAGCTTAATATTTCTTCTTCAATTTCATCTGGAGCAAACGCTTCATTCCATATTTCTTCCATGTCTTCAGGAAGTATTGAATAGTGGAACCAAGTTTCACACGAAGTTGTTGGCAATACGCCCGTAGCTGGTTGCCAATCACCTCTGTTTAGACGTGCAATATCTAAAGATCTTCCTTGTGTAGGGAAGTATCCAAGTTTTTGTTCAACGTTTAAATGAGGTAAATTTAGAAAAAGAAAGTTTGCTAATATTGATTTAGCTTTTTCGTTTAGTTCTGCGTGATTATGACCAACAACATTTATCCAGTAACTTGTTGTATTCCTATTAGGGTGATAAAGTTCATGCTCAGGATAAGCGCAAGCAGCTTTAGTTAAACTTGTATGATTATACAAAACTTTATTTTCGGTGTCTAAGGTTGCATGAGGAGCGGCTTTGTTATTTTCATAAATTCTAAATGCTTGTTCCGCAGTCGCACAACCCGTTAGGCCTATAATTAATTTATTATTTCCTTCGGACACCCGATCATATTCATTCCCATTCACTATGAACTGAAGGGGCTTGTCAATTTGCTTTACGCCTGAAAATTGTAAAAACTTGTTCATACTTGTTATTATACTGATATTCTCACCTTCCGCAAGTGCTGCCTTTAGTACAATAACATTGACTGTGCTGTTTTTATATTTAGGAGTATGCTTTGCGTATAAAGGGAAGTTTTTTTCGTAAATTATCCAAAGCATGCCTAGCTTGGTTTTTCATTGTCGCATTTGTTGCAGTAACCCCTGCACATGCTACAAACTATCAGGTAACTGGCTTATCTGATTGGTATTTTTTCTTAGATTCTACACAAGAAGTTACTATTTATGGCAACTCTGATGAAGGGTGTAATCAGACCGATTGGGAAACAACTGGAACTGATCCTTACTTGTTTTTATACGAATACGAAAACAACGGACAGGACACATACATTACTGAAGATGACGACGCTAACCATGATACAGAAACGCAATGTGTTAGTTCTAAAATAGTTACAACACTTGACTCTGGAGTATACAGACTTAGAGCTGGGTATTGGGATGAAAACTCAGGGTCTACTGTTGAAGGTACAACGGGAAATCCTGATTACGAGCAAGATTGGGGCGACTTAAATTATACGCTTGTCACTGATTTAACGTTATCCAACCAAGCCATTGTTGGTCCACCTATGAACTTAACTGGGGGCGTTAGCAGTGAATCTAATGCTACGGTTACTTTAGATTGGGATGCACCTAACACTGGTATTGTACCTGTTGAAAGATACGCAATCTCGTGGAGGATTCCTCCAAATGCTGGATGGGGAATATCTACTGGGAATGTTGGTGATGCTGATGCGCTAAACACAGAAATAACTATTCCGTTTTCTTCGTTTGAAAGCACTGGCGGATTAAACCAAAGTTATGAAATAGACATTCGTGCGGATAATGACACGCATGGTTACTACTCTGGTTGGTCAAATACTATCACAGTTTATGTGGGCTACACTGACACTGACGGTGATGGCGTATATGACATAAATGAAACCGAAGGTTGCTCAGATTCTACTGACTGTGACAATGACGGAACTTTAGATGGCGATGACCCTGATGATTTAGACCCTGATGTTCCAGTACTAACTGTAGACACTGATGGGGACGGGGTATTTGATGCTGAGGAAACTGAAGGGTGCGAAAATGATGAAGATTGTGATGACGATGGTACCGGCGATCTTCAGGACACCGATGATCTAGATCCTGATGTGCCTAACTTGACTGTTGATACTGATGGTGATGGAGTATTTGATCAAGAGGAAACAGAAGGCTGTATTGACGATACTGACTGTGATGACGATGGTACAGATGACTTCCACGATATTGATGACTTAGATCCTGACGTACCCGTATTAACTGTAGACACAGATGGCGATGGAGTATTCGACGCAGAAGAAGAAAACGGAGAAGATAAACAAACTGGTGAAATAGTAGAGTGTAGATTTTTTGTGGACTGCGATTTTGACGGTACAGACGATTTTGACGATCCAGACGACCATGATGCTGACATACCTGTATGGACTATAGACAACGATGGCGATGGCGAGTTTGATAAAGGTGAAGAAGAAGGGTGCGAACTTACACCAGACTGTGATGGTGACGGCACGGGCGACCTTGAAGACCCTGATGACTACGAGCCTGACGTTCCAGTTTGGACGATAGATAATGACGGTGACGGAGTTTTTGATAGGGGTGAAGAAGCAGGTTGTGTTTGGGACATAGACTGTGACGACGATGGCACTGGGGACTTTGATGACCCAGACGATTATGATCCAGATAGCCCTGTGTGGACTATTGACTCAGATGGTGACTTAGTGTTTGATAAAGGAGAAGAGTTTGGTTGTGAAGACCTTGTAGATTGTGACTTTGATGGAACTTGGGACTTTGAAGACCCTGACGATTTTGATCCAGACTTGCCCTTCTTAACAGTTGACTCCGACGGTGACTTAGTCTTTGATAAAGAAGAGTTTGAGCAATGTATTAACAATCCTGACTGTGACTTTGATGGAATTGAAGACTTCCAAGACATAGACCCGCTTGATCCAGACTCGCCGTTTTTAACCGTCGATAGTGACAAGGACGGAGTGTTTGATGCCGAAGAAGAGCTTGGTTGTGAATTTTTAGAAGACTGCGATTTTGACGGTGTGCTAGATAAAGACGACCCCGACCCGCTTGATCCAAATGTTCCTATCGAAACTGTTTTAATCGATGGTGAAGAAGTAGTATTTGAGTTTATTGACGAAGATACTGGTGAGCCTTTATCAGCTGAAGAGTTCTTTGAAGAGTTTGAGGTAGCAGAAGAAGACAGAGAACTTGCTTTAGAACTAAACGATCTTGGCATCGACATTGAAGACGTTGACCTTTCTGAGATCGATGTAGCTGAAGAAAAAGTAATCGAAGAGTTAGATGAAATTGACGAGGAGTTCGCTGAAGACTTTATTGACATCGTTGACGGTGAAATTACTGAGGAAGAGATTGAAGACCTGTTAGAAAACGAAGATGCGTTTGAGCAGATAGTTGAAGAAGATGGTGCTGCTGTGCAAGTGTTTATTCAAGCAGTAAACGAAGCTGATGACAGTGTTAAGGCTCAGTTTGAGGAAGAAGTAGACATTTTTGATGATGAAGCATTTAATGACTATGTTGCTGAAGGTTCTGCCGTCGATACCGAAACTCGAAGGACGGTTGTGGCTGTTACGGCGGCGACGACTGCAGTGGCGGCAGCAACTGCAGCTACAGCTGCACGACCTTCAGGACCTAGCCCAGCTGGGCCTTCCCCATCCGCTACTGGTGGAGGCGGAGGTCCCGCTGGTGCTCCATCAGGTAGTTCCGGTGGGGGCAGTCGAGGATCGTCTAGAAATATTAGAAACAGGTAGAAGGAAGGAGGTTTCCATGATTAAAAGATTAGTAAGAGAGTTGTATTATACATCTTGGACCCTAGGTGGAACTTTGTTAGTTTTAATCACCCTATCGTCTACTACCCTGCGACAAGGAATATATATATCTATAGCTGCTTTTGTACTTCACATGCTCGGAGTTGCAGTAGACTATAGGTATGACAAACGGAATCAAGACGATGACTAAACAGTCAGCACACTTAGCTATTAACACCTTAGGAAGAATATTTGCTGTGTTTGCTATGAACGCAATGGCAATTATTGGAGGGTCCAGTCTTATAGGTGGCATTGATCCGTGGAAGGCTGCATTTTTAGCAGGCGTTACCGCAACAGCTACGGTTGTTCAAAAACTTGCTGCAGCTTACGCTGATGATGGTAAAATTACTGCCGAAGAAATTGATGCCGCTTTTAGACTTTCACAAGCAAAATCTTCTGAAAGTTAAGCTATACTTTGCATAAACAATACTTTTAGGTGCGTATACTCATGTGGTAGAATATGAGAGTAGATAACACTGGCGTTATTTACTTTAATATCCCCTAACGAGGAGAAATAATATGCCTGAAATTAACATGGACATCTTAAAGCAAGTTGGAGAGCGTGCAGCAATGACGTTCGTCCAAACTTTTGCTGCGATGTTTGTAGTTACTGATCTAAGTTCAGCTAAAGGTGCTGCGACTGCTGCTATTGCTGCTGCATTATCTGTAGTTAAATCTTTTGTTGCAACTAAAGTTGGAGACAAGAGTTCTGCATCAGTGATATAAAATATCGCTTGATCGTAGAAAAGTAGATCAGTATAATAAATAAAAAGTTAGGGGAATTGGATTTTTTCGCTCCTTTATTGTATCCCTTACCGCTAACTAGAATGGTCCCCAGTCTTAATTGACTGGGGATTTTTCTTTACTGCCTTGGTGGCACCATCCCTTTTCCATGTACCACTCTTTTTGTGATTGACTTAACATCGGATAGTTCGCAAGCTCTCATTGCTATTATTGTGCGACTATTTCGATGCTCAGTGTTTTGATAGATGGCATCAATCTCTATTAAGCCGTCGGGCCATTGAATTATTCGTTTGCACTTCCACCAGCCCCTACCAGCATGACGCTTGTTGGCATTGACTTTAAAAACTCTGTTTCGTTCTAAAGGATATCTAAATCCCTTTACTTTGAGTTCATCTAAAATTACAGGTCGCTTTTCTACAGGAAGATGCGCCCATTCTTCTCTAACTTTTGCTGATTTTTTTCTTCTGGTTATTTTTTTATTTTTCATGGTGTAATCCCCTTGGTTGATATTACGAGATTACACTATATGTTACCAGATGTCAAATCGAGGCATATATCTTATCTGCTATTTCTTCTCTAATGTCAACATTTTCATCAAGAAAAGCTTTTGTGTTGACTCTTCCTTGACCAATATTTTCACCGTTGTAGGCATACCAAGCACCCTTTTTATCGAGTATTCCTAATGATGCGCCGATATCAACAATGTCTCCAGTTCTACTAATTCCTTCTCCATAGGTTATTTCAAACTCTGCTTGTCTAAACGGAGGGGCAACTTTGTTCTTCACAACTTTAACTCTTGTTTTGTTTCCTGAAGCTTCGCCCTCTGCTTTAAGTGTTTCTATTCGTCGAATGTCTAATCGCACAGATGAGTAAAACTTCAATGCACGTCCACCTGTTGTTGTCTCAGGTGAACCAAACATTACACCAATCTTTTCTCTAATTTGATTAATCATTATAAGGATTGTCTTAGAGTTGTTTAGGTTAGCCACTATCTTGCGCATGGCTTGGGACATCAGCCTTGCGTGAAGCCCCACGAAACTATCACCCATCTCACCTTCAATCTCTTTCGCAGGCGTTAGGGCAGCAACAGAATCTACAACGATAACATCGATTGCGCCGGATTCAATAAGTTTGTTAGTAATAGTCAGTGCTTGTTCCCCAGTGTCTGGCTGACTTACTAGCAAGTTTTCTACGTCACACCCAATAGCCTTAGCGTATACAGGGTCTAGTGCGTGTTCTGCGTCAATGAATGCGCAAGATCCGCCAAGTTTTTGTGCTTCAGCAACTACATGCAAAGCTAACGTTGTTTTTCCAGATGACTCCGGACCGTATATTTCGCATACACGGCCTTTAGGTAATCCGCCAACTCCAAGTGCAATATCAAGCGCAATTGATCCTGTGGATATTGTTTCTATTTCCATTGAACTGGCATCGCCTAATCGCATGACAGTTCCTGTGCCAAATTCTTTTTCTATTTGATTTAGTGCATCACTAAGTAATTGATCTTTATTCATAGGTTTATTGTATGATTTCCCTTGCAATGGGTCAAGGGCTTAAATACAATAACTTTATGGACAAAAAAGGGCCGAGAAGACTTGTTACTGAAGCAGTCAAGATTGGCACATATGGGAACACAAAGTGGCATTTACAGTTAGAGTGTGGGCATTCTTTAGACACTCAACGCAAGCCTAAAATTAATGAAACAAAGCTATCCTGTAAGGCGTGTTTAAATCCTGTTTCAACTGAAATCGCTACCATGCCTGTTGACCTAGACGAGGAGCTTGACCCATTGTCGGAGTTAAAAATACGAGCAGCGATTGCATCCCATTTTGATGTGCAGATAGAGCAGGTTGACTTCGCATGGGGCACGGCGACTGTGTTTTTAGATGCTCAGCAGGTAAAAAGAATTTCTAATCAGTGACTTTACAGTCTATAAAGTTTTCTCTATGACGCCTGTAATATAGTAAAGGCTCTTCTATGTGTGAAACCGTTGCTCCTAGTTCTAACATTTTGTCCCATAGCGCCCAGTCTTCGCATGCTGCGTTGCCTTCTTGAAAATCTTCGTGTCGCTTGTATCCTGCTTTTTGTCCAAGGGCAGTTCTGTACATCATTGATCCATGGTGTCCATCCCATTGCCAGTAAACATCGCCGTCAACGATATTTTCTTCCTTAGCGTCTCTATGCCCCATTTTATGTTCTCCTGTAACCATTACATGATACGTCACTATGTCAGTGTCTTGTTTTAGCAAGGTTTCAACTGCGTCTGATCTTAGCCAGTTATCTGCCCCAAGGAACATCGTGTATTCGGTTTCAACTTTCATAAGCATATCTTGGAAGTTATCCACTGTGCCTAAGTTTTTCTTTCTAAGGGTGTATTCAACTTCTGGATAAATTTTTGGAAGGTGAGCACAATCTCCAACACCGTCGTCAACAAAAAGTATTTTTTCTGGGTGTACAGTTTGTGATAGTAAGCTTTCAATACAGTGTGAAGCAAGGTGCCCGTAATAGTATGATGCGACTACAACTGTTAGCATTACGGTATCCTGTTTGGATCAATATTTGGAACTAACCGTCCGTCTACTAAGTAGTCAGGGTAGTCTAGTACGCTATCCGATTTACAAAAGCCATTCATGTATGTCATGCGAGATTGATCAGAAGTATTTGCTTCACTTCCGTGTACAATCATAACTGACCAAATCATAACATCGCCTTTTAGCGCTATGTGCTTTTTCCCAAATAGTTCATTTCGCTCAAACTTTCTAAGGTTATCAGGCGCATCAAAAGTATCCCATTTGTGCGATCCCTCAATAAACTCCACGGCTCCGTTTTCATCCGTAATATTATCTATCGCTATTATTGTTTGTAGGTAATCTGTCTCGACAGTATCTTTGAATTGAGAGCTTTCTCTAAAAATTGTATCTCGGTGCCAAGCAAATGTATCAATATCTTCTGCTTCTCTAAAATACACTTGATTGTTTATTTGTCTTACATTAGGTCCTAAAAATGTGCTAACAATATGTAGCATTCTTGGATCAGTTCTAATCACGTTCAAATAATCGTTAGCTAATGCAGGGTAGAAGATTAAGGATTTCTTATTGTAGGCTTTTTCGCTTGGAACATGCGGATATCCTGCGCTAGTTATATCTTCGTCTGTAACTGAGTAGGCGGCAGCTTTCATCAAATCACATTCTTTTTCTGTGAAAACCGCAGGAATGACTACCACCCCTTTTTCTAGGAATACTTCTTTACTAGATGAAAGGGACATAATCACTGTATATTTTATATCTGGCGTCAGGGGCAAATTCATCTTGTTCTCCCTGAGTAACTGCGTATGCTTTTTCGTAGCCTGCTTCTTTAACTAGGCTTACAACTCTATCATCGTACTCACCATATGGATACCTTAGGTATTTTGTAGGGAAGGGTGCTGTAATTTCTTGTAGCACTTCTTTATCTGAAAGTTCAGTCAAGTTTCTATGCGACCAAGTATGCCATCCTATTTCAAAATTGTAGGTAAAGCAGAGTTGCTTCACTTGCAAGAGCGTGCAGAATGTTTCTAGTTTGGGTACGTTTTCTAAGTCAAACTCGTTGTCTTTGCCCATATAATCACCCATGACAAACATGATTCCTGACTTGCCCTCTAGAACATCTTGATTTTCGTACACATTCGAGTACACCCCATCGAACCCAATTGGCTCATTACAGGCAAGGATTTGCTCACGGGTGTGGTAGTTTGAATGATCTTCATTTCCTATGTTGTGTGCTAACCTCATGCGTACTCCCATACGTCAACCACATGTGTGTACTCTCTGTAGGGTATCTCAAAATGTCTTATTCGTCTACCGAATCCGTAAGGCTTAAGCCAGCCTTTTATACCCGCAATCATGATCTTGGTCCCGTGAGTTTGAGATGACGCTCCATGAATTATTCGATTTACAAGCGCATGATCGTATTGTTCGTATAGGACTCCGGTTGCAAGCACTAGGTCGTACTTGTGCTTTATCTGTTGGACTCGCTCGACTCCTTCTGGAAGTCTGCCTGCGGCTTCGTCGCTAATCTCGAAAGCATGCTTTGTGTCACTGGGTAGGTCTTTTGTGATCCACCCTTCTCCAGCTCCGATATCCAATGCTTGAGCAAATGCGGGGCCTACATCTTCCAGAACTGTCAGGTAGAATTTTTTTCGGTAGATATCGTCTGAGTTGGTTTGGTAATCCCAAGGGTCGGATGTTCCGTACCACTCTTCTAGCTCTTCTTTTGTTTGCATACGATTTATTCTATAGCCCCGACTTGTTTTTGGCAAAGACTACCTACCCATTCGTGTGGTATTAGGCGATACCCTACGAACGGCACTAGGCTGATCCTGTAATGAAAATGCGATCTACTTGCTCTTCGACTCCAACGCCGCCTATTTTTTCAGCGACGCAACACTCCCCAGATTTGGCTCTGGTAGCCCGTGTGCCGGAACCGCTTGGGCTTTTGCTAGTTCCGAACCTACTCCTCAAGTCCTAATGTTCTCCGTGCAGTGACTGGAGTGCTGCCTAGCACTTTGATCCAGTTTATCGTGCGATTCAAATCCTCACTCTTTGGGTAGGCGTGCCCGTCTATATCACCAGTTGCGTAACGTGTTTCCCACCAGTGTCCAAGCAAGCCTTTATGTCATCGAGATTTCTCGGAAGGCTTTAAAAATTTCTCTCCTGTCTTGTTGCATGTTACTTTATAATTACAAGCGAATAGTGTCAAGCCGTATTTTCCATTTGTTTTCTTGACAAATCTTTTTTAGCATATGGACATGCTTAATTTAAAAATGCCTAGTTGGTTTGAGGATGCGCCATGTTCAGGGCAAAATGAATTATTTTTTTCAAGTCATCCTTCAGATAGAAAGAAAGCATGCAGATTGTGTGTTGATTTTTGTCCGAGTGTTAATGATTGTTTACAGTTTGCTGTATCAGAAAATCTTAAAATAGGAGTATGGGGTGGAAAGACGGGTCCACAGCTAGAAAGATTGGTTAAGGCATATGAGTAAGAATGAAGAAGTAGACTTTTTGGATAATGATGTCTTAGCAGTCATGAATAAAAATGGAGTGAAGGTTACGTTTATTGTGTGCGACAATGACGCTCTTGGACCAGAACCTTATAAATTATTGCTTTGGGATGAGAGTGCTGTTTTGGTTGGATTGTCATATCAATATTTGCATCATCACTTTAACGAAATAATTATGAATGATGTTTTAAAAGATATGCAGTCTACAGTTGACACTGATATGTGCCAGATAGACGATATTGAAGACCATCCAGACTTTAGAGAAAAAGCTATTGACGCTATGAGCGATAATCTTAGCAAGATACTTAAAAGTTTGATTTCTTCTCCGAAAGGTAAGATAGAAAGTTTTAGGTCAGCGTCTATTGATGAAAGTATTTCTGAAATTTTAGATTCTTGACTTTTCTGTCACTTTTGGATAATCTATTATTAACTACTATTTACTATGAGGTAAAATGAATAAAAAAGATAATACTGTTCCAGATCTTATAAATGAGATTTCTGGCAAGTTAGAAGATCTTGAAACTTGCATATTTGAAGAGTCTGGAGCTGCAACATTAAAAGAAGTTCCTTTGGAAGATGAAGAGTTCTTACAAAGAATTGCTGATTTGCACTCTTTGAAGAAAAAAGTAAGCGACATCTATTCCGAATATCAAGATATAGTTTCCTCTAATGTTGGCTTAGTCACTCAACCTGTCCAAGTTAATGGAGCGACAGTTGAAATTAAGAATGGCTCTTCTAGGAAGACATGGGCGCATAAGGACCTTGCTGCAGATGTAAGCAGAAGAATTGTTCAACGAAGCGTTGATATTGACACTGGAGAATTAACTAAGTCTGCTGAAGAAATGATGCAAGAGATGGTAGGCTTCATGGGCGTTTCATATTGGAAGGTTACTGAGCTTAAAAAGATTTCTATTGATGCAGATGAATATTGTGAAGTTAGTGCTCCAAAAAAGAGCGTAGTTATTAGGAGATCAGAATGAATATTTTAAATGCTCTGTCGGAGCCTTTCCCAAGTGAAGTTGAGAAGCAACTCAAAAAGGGAGGCGCTAGTTTAACTTACATTCCAGTTAGTGAAGTTATTACACGTTTGAATAAAGTTTTAGGCGTAGATATGTGGTCCTATGAGATTGTTAGCTGCTATAGGGATGAACTTGATCCTGATTTTGTAGTTGCCCATGTTCGTCTTACGGCTACCTTTGTTCCAACTAATGATGCACCTTCTATTGTGATAACTAAAGATGGTATAGGTGGTCAGAAAATAAAACGAACTCGAAATGGAGATATCTTAGATTTGGGCGATGAAATGAAAGGGGCAGTTTCAGATGCGTTAAAGAAAGCTGCACAGCATTTTGGAGTGGGTCTTTATCTAGCTAGATCTGAAGAGTCTATGAATTTGGAAGCATATGAAGAGCAAGCTCAAAGCGCTATTTCCAATGAGCACTTTGAAAAGTTGCGAGAGCTACTAAACTCTTTAGAGCCTGATAAGAGGTCAAAGGCTAAAGACTATTGGGATAAGATTTCTAATAATCTTGAGTTTGAGCAAAGCAATATAAGCAATGCTTTGCTTTCAGAAATGTTGTCATTTGTAAAAAATAATCTAAAGTAGCTGACATGCAAGATAGCTTACCGATGGAGCCAGTTCCATACGCTCTGCCAAAATACTTATCCCCAAGCTCTATAGGAACATTTAATCAATGCCCAATGAGGTACAAGTATGCAAAACTAGATAAAATACCTGAGCCTTCTACAGAGCCACAGATTTTAGGTTCGTTTGTGCATGAAATATTAGAAGATCTTTTTAAGCTGGACGCTGATGAGCGCACTGAGCAGAATGCTAGGAAAATAGCTAAAGGTCTTTGGAATGATAAATGGTCTAAAGAGTACCACGACCTACCTAAAAAAGATTCCACTGAAAATGAGTTTAGGTGGAAAGCATGGTGGTGTGTTGAAAACTATTTTATAATGGAAGACCCTACTTCTTTTGAAGCTGAAGGGATTGAAGCCAAGATGGACGGGGACATTAATGGAGTTCCTATTTTTGGAATTATTGATAGATGGTCGCTGTCAGATGACAACAAGTTAATAATTTCAGATTATAAGACAGGCAAAAAGCCAAGACCTCAATATGAGTGGGAAAAGAAAATGCAAATTTCAATTTATTGCATTCTTCTTGAAAAAGAAACTGGTCTTAATATTGACAGGGGTGAGTTGCTATACTTGAAATCAGGAAGTTTTGCACGGTATGACATTTCTGAAGAGATGAAAGAAGCTGTGACAAAAGAAGTTACGGATACATGGGATCAGCTAAAAGTTAGTTGCGAGTCTGGTGAGTTTGAGACTAGGACAGGTCCTTTGTGTAACTGGTGCAACTATCAAAAAATATGCCCTGCATGGAGGAAGTAATGGCATCTATGAAAGACTTTGAAATAATCGTATCAGAGGATATAAAAAATAAATCTTCTGAAACAGATAGAGAGTTTTTAAAATCTCATAAAGAGGAATGGCGAGATGCTCTGCTTGTAATTGTACAGACAGTATCACATAAAATTAAAGAGCTAGACAATGAGATTCATGCTTTACGAAGCACATACTCTGGATTCGAAATTGACCCTGCTACTGGACTAGATGAGCAACGCACAAAAGCAAATCGCTTTAGATTCCACGCCGAAAAGAAGTTAGCAGAAGTAGACAGGCTTATTGGTATAGGATCTGAAACAAATGAAGATGGGAAGCTAATCGATTTTTTACGCCAAGCGATTATAGCTCACCGTGATTGGAACAAAGATAAAGGTATAGTTAATTCTGAAGGTGACGATTATTTGTATGCGGCACTCGATGGAGAATGGAAATTTTAATGAAAATAGGTTTTGCATCAAATGATTGGTCTAGAAGTGTGGTTAATATGTATGGTCACCCTGTAATGGGTGGATCGGGTCATATCAGAATTGGTCAGTACATGAAGTATCTTAGACAGCAAGGAGTAGATGCGGAGTGTGGGATTTTAGCGCAAAATAACATGACTGGCACTTTTGGGATACACTGTTGGAATGGTGTAGACCATTTTGATTGTGATATTATTGTCATGCAAAGGTACATGCATATGCAAGCTTTGACTGATTTGATACGAGCAAAAGCTTCAGGTCAAATAATATTACAAGATGTTGATGACTGGTATTGGGGGCTAAGCCCGTTAAATGCTGCTTATGAAGCATCGTTACCTTCTAGGAACCCTAGAGAAAACACAGATTGGTATCGAGATATTATAAAGGCTAGTGATGGTATCATAGCTTCTACCGATTTCTTATATGACAAGATGAAACTTTGGAATGAAAACACGCGAATCCATAAGAACCATGTAGAAGCTAATAAATACGCTTCAAGAGTCCATACAAATTCTACTGAAAAAATTGTAGTTGGTTGGATGGGATCTACTTCTCACAGAAGTGGTGATCTTGAAATTTTACGTCCGCATGCACAACAAATTAGTGAATATGCAACATGGCACCATACAGGTCATATCTCAAGTCCACACATTCCTACTTTTTCAAGCGCAGTTGGTGCAAATGGTTCTGAAGTATCTGTGAGTGCATTTTTACCACCTGAGCAGTTACACTTAGGATTTAATTTTGATGCAGGCATAGTTCCTTTGACAGATATACCTTTCAATCATGCTAAGTCATATATAAAAGGAATTGAGTATGCGTGTGGAGGAGTTCCTTTTGTTGCCTCTGCTTCTCCAGAATACATTGAGTTAGCAGAGAAACATGGAATTGGAGTCATTGCTAAATCACCTAAAGATTATGTAACACTACTAAAAAAGTTTGTTGACCCTGAGTACAGGCAAGAAGTATCTGATAATAATTTTAAAAAAGTTAAAAGCTTTGATACAGCTGAAGGGGCTAAACTTTTATTTTCAACTATTAAAAAACTTGTAAAAGCAGCAAGATGAAAAGAGGTAAGCCATTAAGGAGAACTCCTTTAAAAAGAGGAAATAAACAGCTTAAGCGCACACCACTTAAACCAAGATCTGACAAAATGAAATCTAAGTATGTAGATAGGCGTAAGATAGTTTCAGACATGCTTAATCAATATCAGTCCTGTGAGGCATGCATAATATTTAGCGTTTATGATGGCAAATCAGGAATTGTCAGAGTAAATAAAACTGTTGATGTCCATGAGATTATAAATAGATCTCAAAATGGTAGCATATTAGATAAGAAGAATTTATTAGCTATATGCCGCAAGTGCCATAGGAGGGTCACTGATAATCCAAAACAGGCTGAACTTGTTGGACTGCACTTAGAAAGTTGGTGCAATTCTGATCGCCACTATTTAGAAGCAGAGCGCATCAGAGATAGTTGGAAAAATGGACGTCCCGAAATACCTTTTTGGTTGAAAGAGAGTGCAAATGAATGAACGATTAAATAAATTTTTAGGTGAAAAACTAGAAAATCACCCTGACTTGTTAGATGAAATGAATTCTTTAGCGGGTAGTATTCCTGATGGTCTGTTGCCATTATTAGACAGAGAAACCGTTGATGAATCTACGTTGTCACAGATGCAAAAAGATTGGCGAAAAGATGGAGTGGT
>TARA_A100001201_G_scaffold99554_1_pt1 | contig 25118 bp, 33 predicted proteins | sample TARA_A100001201 | Tara Oceans TARA_A100001201 (sample SAMEA2619872) | marine metagenome | biome: marine biome (ENVO:00000447); feature: surface water layer (ENVO:00002042); material: "saline water (ENVO:00002010), including plankton (ENVO:xxxxxxxx)" | depth 5 m | reverse complement strand
TTTTTTTTTAGTAACACGTACAGAACGATCATGAGTCAATATATATTTGCATTGTTGTTGGTGCCGTTTGATCAAACATGGACCGTGAGCACACAAATAGAAATACATGGATTTAAAACAAATACGTGTGATATCGAGATTAAGACTAAATATCACGATGAGTTAAACAAACATGAACTGGTTGTGAATGGTAAGAAATATCAGTTGGTTGGCACTATCTGTCCGTATTCGGCCGCACCAGAGGCGCGCAGGTAACAATTAGTAACATATTGCATATATTGTATCACAGGCAACCGTTCAAGGGTGCTTCATTTTTTTATATAAATAGGACCTAAAAAAGATGTTTACAAATACAAATAAAATGTCGTATTATGGTCTTGTGTGAATATAAATAAAACCAAGGAGGCTAATATGAACACATTAAAACAAATACACGAAGAAGCTACTAAAGCAGCAAAAGATGCTGTTGATAAGTATCTTAAAGAGTGGAAGGAAAAGACAGGCGGTAATAAATATGGAGAACCAATGTATTGTGGTTTTGCATGGGTATCATTACACGGTGTTAAACTCAGCACAAAAATAGGTAAAGCTTTTGCTGAACTTGGATTTGTAAAAGGTTATCCAAGTGGTTTGCAATTGTGGAACCCGACAAAATATATAGGCCAATCAATGGACGTAAAAGAAGAGGCTGCGACTGCATATGCTAAAGTATTGCAGAAGTATGGTTACAAAGCTTATATGGGATCGAGGGCTGACTAATGCAAACAATTAAATTTATCGGACAATTAATCTTAGCTATGTTATTTGTTGTTATGTTATGGGCAATGACATGGGTAGGTTGTGCTATGAATGACAAATGTTATTATGAGAATATGGCACATACAAATATTTATCAAGTACTTGGTATAACTAATGGCAGATAAAACTAAGAACTACGTATTTGATGAAGCTCAAGCCTTGTTAGATAAGAAAACTAAAGACTATCAAGGCTCGAGTGTCAAACGTTCAGACTATCTAGACTTAGGTTGGATCAGTCTGTATGTACATATGCATGATAAAGTTATTCGAATTAAGTCTGTTATGCTTAACAAAAATAAGACACAATTCGAAAGTGCACGTGACAGTGCATTAGATCTAATTAATTATGCACAAACTTTTATTAAATTTATAGATGGAAAGGTAAACGAAGATGACAACAAGACCGACGGATAGTGACTTATTGTCAGCAGGCTATTCATTGCAAGAGATTGCTAATATGAAACCAACAAAAACTGGTATAGACTGCATACACTATCCAATAAGCAAGTCAACTCATTCGCATAGATCAAGTTGGCCAAGACTATTAAGAAACATGATGGATAATAAACCAGACATTTTATATAAAGATGCTGATTGGAATAATTATGATCGTATATATTTATATCACGGTATGGAATTTCAAGGTCAGTTAAATTTATATGGTGGTGTAACTCCTGAACTTGCAAATAGATTTGTAGACTTTATTAAACACAAAGACAAATTTGTTTCGCTTGAATTTCCAATGCCTGATTTTGGTTATATGTGTAGTAAGCGTAAATCAGATATTCCAATGTGGAATGAAATAAACTGGGACCAAGTGTCTGACATATGTAAACGTATTCCTGTATGGACACAGCCAATGACTAACAGTCTTGTGCTTGGTGACTCGCATGCACATAGTGTATGGGAGCCTGGTTATATGGTCAACCGTATAGATCATCAAACATTACATGGTGTTCTTAACAAGTCACTATCATCGCTTGTCAGTACTAATATAAAGCATTTAAAAGTTTATTTTGGAAACATAGATATTAGACATCATTTATGTCGTAGAGATAATCCAAGAGACTCTGTAAATGTATTGACACTAAGACTTGAAGAACAACTAACAAAACTAAATGACATAAATAACTTTGAAAGTGTTACATTGGTTCATGCATTGCCGTTGCCTGCAGATGACCGTGTAATACCAAAAAGTGGTTATTATGAACAAGAGCCGTTCTTTGGTTCTTTTGCAGAACGTACAGACGTCAAAAACTTTTTTAATAATAATTTAAGTAAATTAGCATTGAAAAAGAAATGGCGTATACATGCATGGCCAGATTATTTTGAGAATGAAAATGGTGAATTAAAACCTGAGCATATGGAAAAGCCTAAATCTGTGCATTTGTCGACAGATAGTTACAAAACTGATTTAGATACAATGCAAAGGAGATTTTAATGCCTAACATGATGACAAAAAGAATATCAGAAGAACTTAAAATAACACCTTATCATGCAGACTTTGTAAGATACTATGGTTTAGCTAAAAGTTTAAATGAACGTAATATTGGTAAATATCCACGTAGCTTTAAATGTGGTGACCAACTGATGGACGTTGTAACTATATATGACACAGTGTGGAGACGATATGCAGGTTTTGCAAATATGTTAGAAGATTTGTGGTATGGTAAAACAAAAGAGACTTGTACGACACAACAAGTTTGTCCAACAAGATTAGATTGTAGTGATGTAACATGGTTTTATTTATTTATTGTACATCGTATAACAGGTTCAGGTGCATCGTTTGAGTCTGACCACGGTTATCGTAATACAATATTAAAACCAATATACGATGCCGGATTGTGCACGATTGAGCAAATGGTAGAGTTTATAAAACGATATCAAGCTCCTTTTTTTACCTCGATCGGTAACCAAATACCTCCCTTTAATAAGCCTACGGGTTGTTATGACAAAGGTGGCCGAGAGTTTTTATGTGAGCATGCGCCCAAACTTGCACATGATTTGTACAATTATTTAAAATCAAAAAACCAATTGCAAGAACAACGTGAGACAGTTGACTGGGTTCTAGATTGGTTGACATCACATGGTTTTAAAAGGTACAAATTTGTGATGACTGCAATGGTTATGGATATCGCGGAATACTTTCCCTCTTTGGTAGATAGAAGTAGCCATTGCTATTATGGTAAAAATTGTTTTGAAGCATTAGACTTGATGTTTGTACCAGGAAAAGGCAGAAGAGATAAAAAATTTTATGACCATTGTATGATTCAATTATGTCAGCAATTAGGCAACTTTCCATATAACATGGAAGATGTTTGTTGTGATTATATTAGGTATGTAGAGAATTATATTCCACAAGAATATTTAGACAAAGGTTTACATTATCTAAAAAACACAAGTTTAATTCATTCACATCCCGGGAGAAAAACATATGCCGCATAATGAACATATAATAGACCACTTAAACAAAGATAAAAATCTTTTATATCCAAACAAATCAGCCTATCTTAGACTTGTAGAAGACTGGCAAGATCCAAATCCAAAACCAATAATTGAAGAACATGATGGTATTCAAGTAGTACGAGAAGACTATTTAAAATATGGCAGCAAAATGAGATTTATAGATTATACTATAAAAAATCTTACAGCTGATGAGATTGTGTATGCACAACCAAGACAAGGTTATGCAGGTATATCTTTATGTGCTGTTGCTAAACGATACCATAAACGTGTAAGTTTATTTATTCCACTTGCAAAAGAATTATCTGAGCATCAAGAGCGATGTAGAGATTTAGGTGCAGAGTTGCATGCTAAAAAAATATATGGTATGTCAGGACTTAGAAAACATGCAAGAGATCATGCAATTATGTACAATGCACATTATATAGAGATGGGTTTTAAAAACGATCCATATGTAACTGCATCAATTGTAAAAGTTGCAAGTCAAATACCAGAACCAAAAGAAGTATGGACAGTGTTATCGACTGGTGTGTTGCATAGAGCATTACAAATTGCATGGCCAAATGCTGTGTTTCACGGTGTTGCTGTTGCACGTAATATGAAACGTGGTGAAGTCGGTCATGGCAATGTTTACTCTCATCCATATCCTTTTTTAAAAGCAGAAAAAGATGAAGAATTACCACCGTTTGCAAGCGCAAAAGCTTATGATGCAAAAGCTTGGCGTTATATTAAACAACATGCATCGAAAGGAGCTTTGTTTTGGAATGTCGCAGGAGATTAATCAACAAATAGAAAAGTATTGTGATGACTGCAAAGGCAATCATTATATACATAAAGAAGGTGCGTTAGTTAATTGTCCTAATTGTACGATTGACGGCAAAAAAGATAAACCATACTATATAAATAAGGAGGTAAACAATGGCATATCGCCAAAGAAATAAAGGTTACCAAATTGATTTGCTTTTTAGTAATAAACGTTATCGTTTACAAATCAATGGTGATGAACATGATGCAAGACAAACAGAAAAACAATGTTTAGAATTGTTAAAAGCAGGTAACACATGGGAAGAGACTTGCAAAATAATTGATGCTGAAAAATATGATTTAACAATAAAACAATTGTATGATCGTACTCGAAATAAATTTAATACAGCAGATAAAACTTGTTCTAATGTTGTTGACGATATAGGTCATGATACTAAAATAAATAGTATAAAAGAAACTACATTAGATAACTTAATAAATAAATGGCAAACAAAAGGTAACTTAGGTTCTACTTGTAATCGTAAATTATCTTGTTTGTCTTTAATGTTAAGACATGCACACAAAAGAAACTTTATTAAAACAATGCCTGAGTTTGAATGGTTTGATGAAGGACCAGGTAGATTAAGATATTTTTCTTATGAAGAAGAAAACAAGTTTATAAATATATTATGTCAGTCAAATCAATTGTTGTTTGCAAAATTAGTAATGTTTGCAATTGAGACTGGTATGACAAAGAATGAACTTAAAAAGATCAATACAGATAAAGATCTTAATGGTAGATATTTAACTATATATCGTAGTAAAAATAAAAAGTTTCGTACTATTGAATTAACTGCTGTGGCTTTACAAATATTGCGTTCACTATCATCAACGCCATTTGCAAAAATAACAGAGCAAGATTTTAGATTAGTATGGAATAATGCAAGAAAACAAATGGGACTTGCAGATGACAAAGAATTTACTTTTCATATGACAAGACACACTTGCGCATCAAGACTAGTACAAAAAGGTATTTCAATACAAACAGTGCAAGCTTGGTTAGGTCATAAAAACTATAAAACTACATTAAGATATGCTCATCTTGCACCACATAATGTGACAGTGGCAAGAGAAGTATTAGATAAACGTACACACAATGGAGGCACACAATGGCTGGGTATCGCGATATAAAAAATTTAATAGATAGACAAATAGCATTAGAAGAAGAGATGCGTAATAGAGGTGCACACAAAACAAAAATAAGACAAGCACAAGTAATAGAAAAAGAAAATGAGTCATTAACAATACACGGCAAAAAATTATTAAAAACAAGTATTGAAAATTACGAACGTGAATTAGACTTATTTTTACAAGATGTAAACAGAGGACCTAAATTTGTTGCAACACAATTTTTATCACAACTAGATACAAAGACTATAGCGGTTATTGCAGCAAAAAGAATTATTGATGGCATAACAACTATACGTAAGTTTACAGCACAAGCAATATCTTTAGGTGGTAAAATAGAAGATGAATTATATTTTCGTAAATTTTGTGAAACACATGGTTTTTTGTTTGACAAAATAGAAGAAGATTTAAACAAACGTACATCTCATTATGAATATCGTAGATGGAAACAATTAATTAGTAGTAAAAGACAAGGCTTTGAATGGACTAAATGGACAACAAGAGAAAAACTTTTAGTTGGCGAAAAGTTAATATCAATATTTATACAAGCAACAAATCTCTGTAAAGTATCAAAAGAAATAAAAAGAAAAAGATCTTACTTTGTAATACAACCAACTGAAAAAACTTTAGAGTGGATTAAAAAAGTAAAAGACTTTAATGAGTTTTTAAATGCAGAAAATTTTCCAATGCTGATAAGACCAAGACGTTGGAAAAGACCTATTGGTGGTGGTTATATATCAAGACATATATCGCCAATGTTTCTTGTTACAGGTCATAATATTACTTCGCATAGAACTTATTTAAAAGAACTACATCAATACGATATGCCTGGTGTTTATCAAGGTATTAATGCTGTGCAAGATACAATGTGGAAAGTTAACAAAAATATTTTGTTAGTTGCACAAACTGTATTTGATAATGATGACAGAAATAGAGGTGGTTTAGTTACAAGTAAATTATTAGACTTACCTAATAAACCTTCAGCTATTATTAATAAAACAACTTTAAATGATGACGAAAAACAAGTATTAAAAAGATGGAAAGGTGAAGCTGCTGCTGTTTATACACTTAATAAAAAATTAGGAAGTAAAAGATTGGCGACTGCTAAAACAATATGGCTTGGTAAAAAGTTTGAAGATGAAACTGAAATTGGTTTTCCACATCAGTTTGATTTCAGAGGTCGTATGTACCCTGTTCCAGCATATCTTAATCCACAAGGACCTGATTTGTCTAAAGCATTATTAAAATTTTCTAATAGTAAACCATTAGGCGAAGTTGGTGAACGTTACTTGTGTATACATTTAGCAAACATGTATGGTTATGATAAAGTCCCTTTACAAGAACGACAACAATGGGCAATGAAACACAAAGAAGATATTATTGCAAGTAGTCAATCACCTTTTACTTGTAATTTTTGGGAGCAAGCAGATAAACCATGGCAATTTCTTGCTGCGTGTATGGAATTTGATAAGTTTATAAAACATGGTAGAGCTTACGAATGTAGTTTGCCTATTAACATTGATGGTAGTTGTAATGGTTTGCAACATTTTTCAGCAATGCTAAGAGATGAAGTTGGTGGACATGCAGTAAATTTAACAAATACAAATGATCCGCAAGACATTTATCAAATAGTGGCTGATAAAGTAAATGCAAAATTAAAACAATCAGATAATCCATACGCAAAACAATGGTTAGATTTTGGTGTTGATCGTAAAACAACAAAACGATCTGTAATGGTTTTGCCATATGGTGGTACTAGATATTCTTGCGTAGATTTTGTTGACGATTATGTTGAAGAACGAGAAGAACGTGGTGATCGTGTTCCGTTTATGAATAGAACAAATGCTAATTTATTTTTAGCACATATAATATGGGACTCTATTGGTGATACAGTTATTAAAGCACGAGAAGCAATGGCATGGCTACAACACGCTGCAAGACTTTGTGCAACACTTAAAACACCTGTACACTGGGTTTCTCCTCTAGGTTTTCCAGTACAACAAGCTTATTATGACCAAAAAGATATGGTTGTCAAAACTAAAATGATGGGTCGTATAAGAATAAAATCAAACACAGAAAAAATAAATAGAAGAAAACAAGCAAATGGTATTTCGCCAAACTTTGTGCATAGTCTTGACGCAACAGCAATGTTGCTTACAATAGATCATTGCATACAACATGGCATAAAAGATTTTGGAATGGTACATGACTCATATGCGACTTTACCAGCGGATATGGATATACTAAATAAATGTACCAGATCTGCGTTTATACAAATGTATACTGAAATGGATCCATTGGACCATTTTAGAGAACAGATCTATACTTTGTTGCCCGACAAACTTAGAGTAAAAATGCAGCCACTTCCAAAAAAAGGGACACTTGATATTGAAGAGATTAATAAAGCAACGTATTTCTTTTCATAATGGAGTGTATTAGTAACACATATAGAACAATTAGCATAGGAGGACAACATGGCTAAATATGTACGAGTTACAACGCCTGTCGGAAATGCGTCTTATCCATGGCTTAAACAGCCAGATACGAAGTTTAATCCAGATGGGTTGTATAGTTGTAACATAATTGTCGATAAGGATAAGGCACAAAAACTTATAACTATCATCGACAAGGCTTACGATGACAACATAGCATCAGAAAAAGCCAAAGCACCTAATAAGAAAATCAAGCTTGCGGCTAAACCATATGATGAACAAGAAGGCAATAAAGTTTTATTTAAAATTAAAACTAAAGCTAAAATTGGCGATGTGGCAATTAGACCGCATGTTGTTGATGCAAAAGGTCAACCAATTATCAATACAGATATTTTTGGTGGCAGCGAAGTTAAAGTATCTGCAGACCTTATACCTTATTATGTGCCAGCGAATGGAGCTGGTATTTCATTGAGATTAATTGGAGTACAAATACTTAAATTACAATCTCGTGCGATGCCGTCTATGGACTCGTTAGGTTTTAAAGAAGAAGATGGCTATGTACATACGGAAGAAGAACAACTTGTGGCGAAAGAAGAGACAGACAACGTCGAACCTTCGCAACAAGAAGACTTCGTATAGAAGTGGCTTAGAGGAACGCATAGCTATGCAATTAAAAAAGCTAGGCGTTCCTTTCGAGTATGAAACGTTAACGGTAAAATTTGTGAAACCAGCAAAAGCAACAAGATATACACCAGATTTTAAATTACCAAATGGTATAATTATAGAAGCGAAAGGAATATTTTTTACAAAAGATCGACAAAAACATTTAATGATTAAAGAACAACACCCACATTTAGATATAAGATTTGTATTTTCAAATCCGATGCAAAAGATAAGTAAAATATCTAAAACAACGTATGCTAAATGGTGTGAGACAAACGGTTTTAAGTATGCAAAGGAAACAATACCTACGGAGTGGATTAATGAGAAATGTCGGATTAAGAACTAGAAAAGAAACTAATTCAATTTTTATTGATCATACTAATACGCCATCAAACTTGGATATTACTAAGCACCAAGTCGAAATGCAACACCGCAAAGAAGGTGTATTAGGTTATAAATATCATTATTTTATAACACTTGATGGTAAAGTTGAAAAAGGAAGAGCTGATGATGCAATTGGTTTTGGTTTAGGTTTACATAATGACGAGGCAATTGGAATACAATTAGCTGGATCTACTAATTTTACATACCATCAAGTTAGCTCATTAAAAAATTTAATAAAAACTTTACAACAAAAATATGGAAAATTAATTATTGAAACATCAAGTAAAGACATAGAACAGGAGTTAAAATGAAAATTATATTAGAAGGACCGGATTGTGCAGGTAAAACAACACTTGCAAATTTATTAAAACAAAAATTAACTGATTATTTATATATACATAATGGTATTTATTCTAAAGCATACAAGCCACATGTTGATTGTTTAAAATTAGATAATGTTATTATTGATAGACATTGGCCAAGTGAATTAGTTTATGGAACTATATTTAGAGCAGGTCCATCTTATAATATTTATCAAATGGAACAACATTGTAAAAATAATGCAACTAATAAATATATACTTTGTTTGCCACCTAAAGATTTAGTATTAAAAAGATTTTTAGAACGTAAAGAACACGAAGATTTTGAAGATGTTTCTAAAGTATATGATGCATATCATTTATTTAAAAACATGTACCCTTACTGGACATTATATAATTATGCAGAACACAACACAGAAGAATTTGTAAAGAGGGAAATTTATGGCCAACGCGACTAGTGTATGGGTACAAATGCTTAAAGATTTAGAATTTGCACCAGTATTTGCACCAAGAAAAATGGAAACAAAAGAATTGTTAGGTTATCAAACAAGAGTATCAATGACTGAACCAATGGTATCTATAAAAGAACGAGACATTGGTCATAAATTTAGATACGCAGAAGCTGCTTGGATATTGTCAGGCGATAATCGAGTAGCTACAATCTCACCATATTCTAAAATGATACATAAATTTAGTGACGATGGAGTACGTTATTTTGGTTCTTATGGAGTAAAAGTTGTTGATCAGTTACCTTATGTTATTGAAACACTTGCCAATGACGAGTCAAGTCGACAAGCTATAATTAGTATATGGAGAGAAAATCCAAGACCTAGTAAAGACATTCCATGTACATTAACTTTACAATTTATAATTAGAAAAAATATTTTGTATTGTAATGCGACAATGCGTTCTAGCGACGCTTGGCTTGGTTGGGTTTATGATGTATTTAATTTTTCACAAATATCTTTATATGTGTTGTTGCAATTGAAAGCACAGTACAATATTAAGTTGAAATTAGGTCATTTAATATTAACAGCAGGTTCACAACATCTTTATAAACAACATTGGCAAAAAGCAACTGATTGTATTTTTGGCAACCAATTTATACCAGAAAAAACAAAATTAGATTTTAAAGATGGACAAGAATTAATTGATTATTTGTGGAGTAAAGCAAATGAAAATTATGATGAACACAAACAACAAGTTTTGCCGGGGATAGTTTAGTATGTTTTGTCAGAAACTTTATGCCTTCATTAGTACTAAACTAAAATTGGTAAGAGGCGCGTTTGAAGTGGGACCAACCCTGCCGCTAGCACTTGTGCTAAGGAGAGGAATGACTTGGCAGATCACGCGTCATTATTTAACCCTCGATCTCATTACTGACATAATGGCTGCATCGATAGATGGTTCAAATAAAAAATATGATCTGACCAAGTTCAAATTAAATTATGGAAAGTGAATTTTTACAACATGAACCTTGCCCATCTTGTGGAAGTAAAGACAATCTTGCTCGTTACACAGATGGACATGCCTATTGCTTTGGTTGTGAATATTACGAGCACGCAAAAAAATTGGAGGAGGTAATGCACAGTGACTTAAGTAACATCGAATATAGACCTATTGTAAGTCGTAAGATTAATCTTGATACTTGCAAAAAGTATAACTATAAGTTTGCGACTTACAATGGTCAATTAGTACATGTTGCTGATTACGGTAATAACAATTTTAAATTAAGATTTAAAGACAAAACTTTTGCATGGTTAGGTGATGCAAAACAAGTCGGATTATTTGGAGAAAATTTATTTAGAGATAAAGGCAAACGAATTACAATAGTCGAAGGAGAATTAGATTGTTTAAGTGTTAGTCAAGTATATGGCAATCAATGGCCAGTTGTATCATTAAAAAATGGCGCACACTCTGCTGCAAAAGATGTAGCTAAATCACTAGAATTTTTACAAGGATTTACAGAAGTAATAATTTGTTTTGATCAAGATGAACCTGGCAAAAAAGCTGCAAAAGCTGTTGCAGAATTATTTCAACCAGGACAAGCTAAAATTGCAAGATTGCCTTTAAAAGATGCTAATGAAATGCTTGTAGCTGGTAAAACAAAAGAATTACTTAATTGTTTATGGGACGCAAAAGTATATAGACCAGATGGTATTGTTGACGCATATGAATTATTTGATGCAGTTGTTAATCAACCTAAAATAGACTCAATACCATATCCGTTTGCGTCAATAAATAAGAAGACACATGGATTAAGAAAAGGCGAATTGTTAACTATTACTGCAGGTACAGGTATTGGTAAAAGTCAATTTTGTAGAGAGCTTGCATATCATCTTATATTACAAAATAAAAAAATTGGTTACATAGCATTAGAAGAAAATTTAAGAAAATCAGCAGAAGGATTAGTAAGTATAGATATTAATACGCCTTTGCATTTGTCAACAGAAGAAATAGATAAAAATAAAATTAAAAAAAGTTTTGATAAATTATTTAGTAGTAATAATGTTTTATTTTATAATCATTTTGGTTCATTAGAATTTGGTAATTTATTATCAAAAATTAGATATTTAGCTAAAGGTTTAAAATGTGAATATATTGTATTAGATCATATTTCAATTGTTGTTTCTGGTTTAGAAAGTGGTGACGAAAGACGTTCGATTGACAATGTAATGACAGGTTTAAGATCATTAGTAGAAGAAACAAATATTGGTTTAATATTAGTATCTCATTTAAGAAGAGCATTGACAGAAAAAGGACACGAAGAAGGTGGTCATACAACATTGTCACAATTAAGAGGAAGTGCTGGTATTGGTCAACTTTCAGATATGGTAATTGGTTTAGAACGAAACCAACAATCAGAAAAAAATTCTACAACAACGACTGTTAGAATTTTAAAAAATCGTTTCAGTGGAGAAACTGGTGTGGCATGTAAATTAAATTACGACCCAACTACTGGTAGGCTTGCTGAACATGGATTATTATAATAGGTATATTATGGAACTTATTGTCGACGCATTACAAACAGTAAATAGTGGAGGTGTAGCAAGGATCGACGTGCACACTGAAAATGATCGAGACGCGTGTGTCGAGATATTATCTGCACTATATTTTTTCAACCCAAACATAGAGAGGATTTCTGTAAAATTTCACAGAATACATTAACATGCATTATATATTAGATTTAGAATGTGATAATTTATTAGACAAAGTAACTAAAATTCATTGCATTGTTTTAAAAGATATAAACACAAATGAATTTATAACTGATTTAGATAAAGCAATTGAAAAAATAAAAAATGCTAAATTAATTATTGGTCACAATATTGTTGCTTTTGATATGCCAGTAATTAAAAAAGTTTTAAATGTAGAAACAAATGCAGAACTATTTGATACACTTGTTGCTACACGACTAATATGGGCGCATATAAAAGAAATAGATTTTAAAAATATGCACAAAGGTTTTCCTGGTAAACTAATAGGTAGACATACACTAGAGTCGTGGGGATATAGACTTGGTTGTTACAAAGGAGAAAAACCAGGAGACTGGACTGAGTTTACACCAGAAATGTTAGAGTACTGTAAACAAGATGTTGAAGTATCGCATAAATTATATAATAAAATATTGTCAACTAATTATAGTGATGAGTCTTTAGATCTAGAACACAAAGTACAAAACAAATGTGTAAAAATGATGTCAAATGGTATTGGTTTTGATACAATAACTGCCCAAAAATTTTATAGTAATTTATCAGCAGAACGTGAAAAGTTAGAACAAGATATAAAAAAATACTTTCCATCATGGGAAGAAACATCAGAATTTATACCTAAACGAGACAACAAAAAAATGGGATATAAAGCTGGTGTGCCATTTATAAAAAGAAAAACAGTAGAATTTAATCCTAATTCTAGAGAACATATTGCATATAGATTAAAAATACATCGTAACTGGAAACCAAATAAATTTACACCAGATGGTAAAGCAAGAGTAGACGACGAAGTACTTGCTGAATTAGAATGGCCAGAAGCAAAAATATTATCTAGATATTTTATGATACAAAAAAGAATTGGTCAAGTTGCAGAAGGCAAAAATGCTTGGTTAAAATTAGAAAAAAATAATAGAATTTATGGTTCAATAAATACTAATGGTGCTGTTACTGGTAGATGTACACATGCATCACCAAACTTAGCACAAGTACCTGCAGTTATTATTGAGTTTGGCAAAGAATGTAGAGAATTATTTTGTGCACCTAAAGGCAAAGTATTAGTAGGTGCTGATATGTCGCAATTAGAATTAAGAATGCTTGGTCATTATATGTACCCATATGACGATGGCGAATATGCAAACGATGTTATTAATGGCGATATACACACAAGAACTTTGCAAGCACTAGATTTAAAACAAGAAGAAAGATGGCTTGCTAAAAGATTTATGTATACATTTTTATATGGAGGTGGTGGTAAAAGATTAGCAGAAGTAATGAATAGACCAACACAAGAAGGTTTTGAATTAAAAGAAAAATTTTTAAATAAAATACCTGCTTTAAAAAAATTAATACAAAGAGTACAAGAAGTCGGTAAAACAAATGGTTTTATAAAAGGTTTAGATGGTCGTAAAATTCATATACGAGCAGAGCATACATCACTAAATTCTTTATTACAAGGTGGTGGCGCAATATGTTCTAAATACTGGATTGACGAATGCGGTTCGTTTTTGTGTGATGATATAAAATTAGTTGGGTGGATACATGATGAAATTATTTTAGAAGTAACAGAAGATAAAGCAGAATATGCAAAAATAGAAGCAGTAAAAGCAATCGAGCGCATTCAAAAACGTATTAATTTAAGAGTGCCATTAACAGGTGAGTCAAGAATTGGTAGAAACTGGGCAGAAATACATTAGTGTTTTAAAAACAAATAAAACATATAAAAAAGGTGATTGTGTAAATGATCTTATATTTATAGGTTATGTGCATCGTAAAAGTGGTATACGAGAAAAATGGTGTACTAAACAAGCTTGGTTTTCTCTTAATATCAGAGAAGTATTACGTGCATGTCGAAAAAGAGCAAAACGAAGAAATGTAGAGTGTACGATCACAAAAGAGTATTTAGAAAAAATTTATCCTACAGATAGCATATGCCCTGTATTTAATACACAAATGGGTTTTGCTTTAGGTGATAGGAATAGATCTGCATCAATTGACAGAATAGATCCAAATATAGGATATGTGCCTGGCAATGTGCAATGGATAAGTATGAAAGCAAACACACTAAAAAATAATGCACACCCATACGAGCTAATGCGGTTAGCAAGATTTTTAGTAAAACAAATGGAGAATAAATAATGTCAAATACATTGTTAATAGATGGCGATATTCTATGTTATCAAATCTCATCAGGTATAGAAGAAGCAATAAATTGGGGTGATGATATGTGGACATTGCACAGTGATTTTAATACAGCAAAAGATAAATACAAAAGTTATATTAAAACACTTACAGAAAATTTTAATGCAAAAAAAGTATTAATATTTTTATCAGATAGTAATAATTTTAGGAAACAAATATATCCTGATTATAAATTAAATAGAATAAATAAACGTAAACCTGTATGTTTAAGCGAAATGCGTAGATGGTTATTTGAAGAACATGAAGCAATGAGTGAACCTAGATTAGAAGCAGATGATCTAATGGGTATATATGCAACAGATCCAAAAATAAAAGGTACAAAAATTGTTGTGTCTATTGATAAAGATTTAAAAACTATACCTACAAATATATGTGAAGATGGTTCGTCTTTATTAAAAATAACAAAAGCTAAAGCACAATATAATCATGCAATGCAAACACTTGTTGGCGATAGTACAGATAATTTTCCTGGTTGTCCAGGTATTGGGCCTGTAAGTGCAAATAGAATATTGCAAGGTCATAAACCAAAAGACTATTGGAAAGCTATTACAGAAACTTTTATAAAAGCTAAATTGACTGAAGATGATGCTTTATTGCAAGCTAGACTTAGTTATATTTTGCAACATAAAGACTATGATTTTAAATCTAAAAAAGTCAAATTATGGAGACCAAATGGCCGATAAAATAGATCCAAAACACTATAATGTTTTTAAAATACAGCCGCGAGATTATATCACATCTAATAATTTAGGATATAATGAAGGTAATATCATTAAGTATGTGACTCGCTGGAAACTAAAAAATGGTATAGAAGATCTTAAAAAAGCAAAGAATTATATAGATTATTTAATAAAAGACGCAGAGGATAAACAAAAAGATCACAAACAGTGACATGTTTAGATAAGATATGGCAACAAATGATTATGTTTTACCAGTTAAAATCGAAGAATTAATCGAAGATTTAGACAAAAAAATATACCCTTTAAAAAGTCCTAATATTAACGACTCTGAAAGGGAAATATTTTTTAAAGCAGGTCAGCGAGATGTTGTCGAATTTTTAAAAACTAAACTTAAGGAAGTGAAATAATATGTGCGCACCCAGAAGGAGTGCTCCTCCGCCACCTCCACCTCCAGCTCCGGTTGTTACTACAACTCCGGTGACTGACTCAGCTGTGCCAGAATTAGATTTGGCAATTGAGACGGAAGGTCAAGAAGAGCAACTAAAAAAGAAGAAGAAAAGAGTAGGTAAAAAGTCTTTAAGAACAGACGTTACTTTACCTGGTACTTCATCATTAAACGTTCCAAAATAATAATTAATCATGACTGAACAAAGTATACGCAAAATGTACGATAAACTCGCTGTCAAAAGAGATAATTTTTGTGACAGAGCTGAGGAATGTGCAGAGTTAACTTTGCCTGCAGTATTGCCTTATGATGGCTTTAGCTCATCATCGCAATTATATACACCATTTCAAAGTGTAGGTGCACGCGGCGTCAATAACTTAGCAAGCAAATTATTATTATTGTTACTTCCACCTAATCAACCATTTTTTAGATTAAGTGTATCTGGCAAAACACAACAAGAATTAGAAAATCAGCCTGAATTAAAAACAGATATCGAAAAGTCTTTAGCAAAACTTGAAAGACGAGTAATGAAATTTATAGAAGAAAATGCAATACGAGTACCAGTATTCGAAGCATTAAAACATCTTCTTATTACAGGTAATGTTTTGTTACATATGTCAAAAGACTCTAAAATGAAATTGTATAATATAGAACAATATGTAGTTAATAGAGATGCATATGGAAATTTATTACAAATAGTTATTAAAGAGTCAGTATCGCCATTAACATTTGATGAAGAAACAAGAATGCTTTGTCAAATTACAGATAATAGTGAAGATGTAGATTTATATACAAATATACAACTACAAAAAGATGGCAAATACCATACAGAACAACAATGCAATATGGTAACAATACCAAAAAGTATTGGTTCTTTTAAATCAGAAGACTTACCATTTATGCCATTAAGAATGATTAGAATTGAAAATGAAGATTATGGTAGATCTTATGTAGAAGAATTTTTAGGAGACTTAAAATCATTAGAAGGTTTATCAAAAGCTTTATTACAAGCATCAGCAGCAATGTCAAAAGTTGTATTCATGGTAAGACCAAATGCAACAACAAAGAAAAGAGATTTAGTAGAGTCACAAAATGGTGATATTATTACAGGATCAAAAGAAGATGTTGATGTGTTACAAGCAGAAAAATATTATGATTTACAAGTTGTAGAACGTTCTATCAAAAACTTAACTGAAAGATTAGGTTATGTATTTTTACTTCAGTCAGCAGTGACTAGAGACGCAGAACGTGTAACAGCAGAAGAAATAAGAAAATTAGCAAATGAATTAGAAGCTGCATTAGGCGGTATTTATTCATTGTTATCACAAGAATTCCAGGTTCCATTAGTAAATTTATTAATGAAACAATTAGGAATAAAAGGTGAAATACCTAAATTACCAAAAGGTTCCGTTTCACCTACTATCATCACTGGCGTAGAAGCATTAGGTCGTGGTAATGATTTAGTAAAACTTAGAGAGTTTGTGTCAGACATTGCAGGTCTAGCACAAATAAATCCAGAAGCTACTAAATTAATAAATGTAAGTGATCTAATTACTAGAATAGCAACCAGTCATGGTATCGACACAGAAGGCTTGTTAAAAGACGAAGAACAAATTGCTGCAGAAATGCAACAACAACAACAAGCTGAAATGGGCAATAAAATGGTAGACGCCGCAGCTGGACCAGTAGCACAAGGTATGGTTGATGGTATTAGAAATGGCGATATCGATATGCAAAGTGTCGAAAAACAATTAAATAATTATACGGAGAATAACTAATGGTAGATAAAGTAGAAGTACAACAGGAAGAAACAACCTCAGAAAAACCTGTTGAAGAAACAAAAGTTGAGGAAACTAAACAGGAAAATGTTGAAACAACAGATAAATCTGAACAACAGCAACCTGAAAAAATACTTGGTAAATTTAATAGTCAAGAAGACTTGATAAAAGCTTATCAAGAATTAGAAGCAAAAAATACTAAACAAGCACAAAAGACTAAAAAAGAAGAAGGTCTTGAAATAAAACAAGATACTAAAGCTGAAGAAGTTGTCGAGTCTGCTGGTTTAGATATGGCTAGTTTACAAAAAGAATACGATGACAATGGCGAGTTGTCTAATGACTCTTTAAATAAATTAGCTCAAGTTGGTATCTCAAAAGATATTGTAGATGGTTATATTCAAGGACAAAATGCTGTCGCACAACAATTAGAAACAGAAATAAAAGGAATTGTTGGTGGCCAAGAGAACTATACTAGCATGATGTCATGGGCAAAAGAAAATATGTCACCAGATCAAATTGATGCTTACAACAGAATTGTAAATGGCAGAGATGTCGATGCGATTAAAGTTGCAGTAGCAGGTTTAAATGCACAAATGAAAGCAGATCAAGGTGAACCAGAGCTTATAAGTGGTAGACAATCTAATACTGTCGCTACATATGAGTCGTGGGCTCAAGTCACAGAAGCGATGAAAGATCCACGATATACAAAAGACCCAGCTTACCAAGCTGAAGTACAACAAAAAATATCAAATAGTAACTTATAAAGGAGAAGCTTATGCCAATGGGAAAAGGAACATATGGTTCTAAAAAAGGTAGACCTAAAAAAGCATTGACTAAAAAGCAAAAAACTTTGCCGATGTCATTGCAAAAGAAAATAAAAAAGGCTAAAAGATAATGCCGGCTAAAAAACGTGGATTGTATGCCAATATAAATAGACGAAAAAGACTTGGTATATCAAGACCTAAATCTAAATCTACAATTTCAAAATCTGCTTATGCAAATATGAAAGCAGGTTTTCCTAAAAAGAAGAAAAAGAAAAAGTAGATGGTAGCAAAAAAGTATCAAAGTCCATCAGGTGGGCTTAATGCTAGAGGACGAAAAAAATTTGGTTTAAAAGCACCAGTTAGAAAAGGAACTAATCCTAGAAGAGTTTCTTTTGCAGCACGATTTGGTGGAATGAAAGGACCAATGAAAGACAGCAAAGGCCGTCCTACTCGTAAAGCGTTAGCTTTGCGTAAGTGGGGATTTAGAAATGCATCATCTGCGCGTGCCTTTGCTAATCGTCATAAAAAATCATAGTTGTGTTTCCTATTTAGGAAGCAACTGCCTTAACATAATTAAAATAACTAAAGACCTTCTGCGGAAGACAATCTGGCTGTGAACTTATGCATGTGATGGCTTTAATTAACAATAACGTCAAAAGGAGAAAACTATGGCAAACGCAAGCCCAGTAAGTGTGGGTAAAGTCAATGCCGGTGGTTCAGAAGACGCTCTGTTTCTTAAAGTGTTCGCTGGCGAAGTATTAACTTCGTTTGAAAGAGCATCAGCAACAGAGGGAGCTGACATGGTGAGAGCAATTGCATCAGGTAAGTCAGCACAATTCCCGGTGATGGGCCGAATTTCGGCTTCATATCATACACCAGGAACTGAAATCACTGGTTCAGATGTAAACCACAATGAGAAGGTCATTACAATCAATGATCTTTTAATATCTTCAGTATTCTTATCAAATATTGAAGAAGCTAAAAACCATTATGACGTGAGAGGCGCTTATTCTTCAGAGATTGGAAGAGCATTAGCTTTCCAAAAAGATAAGCATATCTTACAGACTATTGGTCAAGCAGCAAAAACTACTACAGCAAATGTTGGTGACACAAGTTACCCAGCAGGAACTGTATTAACAAATACAAACATTGCTTCAGCAACAGATGCAACTGCAGCTAACGCGATGATTGAAGAGTTGTTTTCAGCAGCTAAAACGCTTGATGATAATTATGTTCCAAAAGAAGGCAGAAAGTGCTTCTTAAGAACAGAAGAATATTACAAGCTAGCTAATGCAACAAATGCAATCAACGTTGACTTCAGTGGTAATGGTTCGATTGCAGAAGGTAGAGTACAAAGAATAGCAGGAATTGATTTAATACCAGTACCTCACTTTGTATCTTCTAATGTGACAACAGGCGCAGACGCAGGTAGTGCAACACAAGGTGGTTCAACTCCACAAGCTGTTGACTTATCTAACTTTGTTGCTTTGGTTTGCCACCCATCTGCGGTAGGAACTGTGAAGTTAATGGACTTGGCTGTTGAGTCAGAATATGACATCAGAAGACAAGGTACATTAATGGTTGCTAAATACGCTATGGGACATGGTGTATTAAGACCAGAAGCAGCAGTAGGAATTAAAGAAGCATAATAGTTTCTTTATACTTATAAGGACTAGGCGGCGAGGGAGACTGAACCGCCTAGTTTAACTTAATTAGGAATTAAATAATAATGGCTACTCAAATTACTTTAACAACAGAATTGCAAGCAATTAATACTATGCTGTCAATTATTGGTGAAGCTCCAGTCTCATCAATAACATCAACTACTGGTACAGATGTTGCTATTGCAAAACAAATTTTAGATGAAACTAGTGTAGATATACAAACACAAGGTTGGAATTTTAATACACAAGAAGACTTTCCACTTGCACTAGACTCAAACAATAAAATTCCTGTGCCATCTAATGCTGTGTGGGTTACAACAAGACCTCATAACTCTACAAAAAATGTTATAATTAGAAATGCATTTTTATATGATAAGGATAAAAATACAGATATATTTTCTAATACATTAAAAGTAGATATGATTATATTGTTACCTTTTACTGAGTTACCTCAGTTTGCAAGAAGATATATTGTAACAACAGCAGGCAGAAGGTTTCAAGCAAGATACTTAGGTTCTAAAGAATTAGCAGGATTTAGTGCTCAAGATGAATTAGAAGCAAGAGTTGCTTGTCAACAATTAGACGCTGCGAATGAAAAACTAAATATATTAGAAAACGATTTATCTAATCGTATTATGTATCGTGGGTCAACTCGAAGGTACTACTAATGCCCGTTATATCAACGACTATACCAAATCTAGTTAATGGTATTTCTGAACAGAATGCCACACAACGTAACCTTACTCAAGGTGAAGCGCAGATAAATGCTCAATCATCTATTGTAAATGGTCTATCAAGAAGACCACCATTAGAGCACGTGAGTAATCTTTTATCTTCGCAAATATTTTCCACAAATACAGCTATTCATCCATTTATTAGAGATGGCAATAATCAATATTTTATTGCGGCATATAATGGTGGTATCAAAGCATATGAAGTCGACGGAACAGAGAAAACTGTAACTATTTCTAGTGGGTCAAGTTATTTGACTACAACAAATCCAAAAGATGATTTTAAATTTGTATCAGTAGGAGACACAACTTTTGTTGCTAATAAAAGTATTACGCCAGCGATGAGCTCTACAACTAGTGCAGCAAAAGTAGAACAATCATTAGTTTATGTAAAAACAAGTAATTATGGTAGAACTTATAGTATTACATTAACACACCCAAACGGTGGTGGTGGAACTGCAAGTTTTCAAATGCCTGCAGGTGACGATGTCGCAACTCAAGGTTTTTTAAGAGATACTGCAAAAATTGCAGAAATACTTGTGACTGGATCTGGCGCTTCACCAGGTACTTTTTCAGGTACTGCTTTAAATTCAATGTCAAATTTTACTGTTACTAGATATGACTCAGTAATAGATATAAGACCTGCTGGTAATAATTCAGGATATACAATTACAACATCAGATGGTGCTGGCGACTCTGCAATGTATTCTATACGAGACGAAGTTAATGATTTTACTAAACTACCATATTATGCAGGTGTTGGTACAATTATAAAAATATCTGGAGATGAAGGAACATCAGATACAGATTATTATGTAAGTTTTAGTGGTAATGGTGTCTGGACAGAAACTGTTGGACCAGGTGTTAAAACACAACTCGACGCAAGTACAATGCCACACAAATTAGTAAGAGATGCTGCAACAGGTAATTTTACATTTTCACAAGTATCATGGGACGAGAAAAAATCGGGAGATGATGATACTAATCCAGATCCAAGTTTTATAGGCTTTGCAATAAATAATATTACATTTTATAAAAATAGACTTGGAATATTAGCAGATGAAAATATTATATTTAGTGAAGCTGGCGCATATTTTAATTTCTTTGCAACAACTGTAGCATCTGCATTAGCAACAGATCCAGTAGACTTAGCGGCAACTTCTAACGAAGTTAGTATACTAAAACACGCAATACCATTTAATGAAGAATTATTATTGTTTTCTGATAGAGCACAATTTAAAATTGAGTCTCCAGCGACTGGATTATCGCCAACAGATACAGCAATAAGTTTATCAACAAGATTTGAACACGATCCTGCAGTTGCACCAACAGGTGCAGGTAACTATATTTATTTTACACAAAAACGCGGTGTTAATTCTGCAATGAGAGAATATTTTGTAGAACCAGATACGACTAATAATGATGCAATAGATATTACTGTTGCAGTGCCAAGTTTAATACCAGATAATGCATACAAAATTATTTCAAATACAATCGAAGATACATTAATTACTTTAGTAGACGATGGTCCAGATAGTAATAGTGCACCTTATACAACAAGTACTAACGTCGCACCAACATTTGCAAATCGTATGTATGTGTATAAGTATTTTTGGAACGGTAATGAAAAAGTACAAAGTGCTTGGTCATATTGGGATTTTACAGGTATACAAATAATAGGTGGATTTGCATTAGAAAGTTTTATTTATATAATTGCAAACGAAAGAACTAAAGCACACTTATATAGAATTGACTTAAGAAATTTAGAAGACAGTACATTAGGAATGAATGTATATTTAGATCAACGTGTCAAAGTTAATGGTACTTATGACTCTGCAACTGATTTAACAACATTTACGTTGCCTTATGAAGTTAATACAAATTTACAATGCGTAAATGCTGCGACAGGTGCAGATTTAACAATTAGTAGTCAAACAGGTACAACAGCAAAAGTAAAAGGTAATATAGCATCAGCTTATTTTGGTTTTCCATTTACAACACTTTATACATTGTCAACACAATACGTAAGAGAACCAAGCAAAGGTGGTGGTTTATTAGCAGTAACAACTGGTAGATTTCAAATTAGAACAATTACATTTGATTATGTAAATTCAGGCTTCTTTCAAGTAGTTGTGACACACAACACAAGAACAGACAAAACATATAGTTTTAATGGTTACATAATAGATAATCCAACATCTGTTATTGACTCACCTGTTGTTACATCAGGAGTTTTTAGAGTACCTATACAAGCAGAAAATACACAGCACACAGTTTCATTTAGATCAAGCTCGTATTTGCCTGCAAGTATTGTATCAGCAGATGTAGAAGGTTTCTATTACAGAAGGTCTCAACGTGTCTAATGTCGATATACCTTATGTCAGAAAAGCAGTGCCAAAAGATGCTGTGTATTTAGCTTTAGATATGCGAAAATTAGACAAATTAGAAATTAAATATAGTCATAATATCGAACCATTAGATGCTGTAATGAGTTGTTTTAATTTAAAAAATGCAAAAAATTATACAATTACAGATGACCATGGTGTTATATATGGTATGTTTGGTGTTAGTGATTGTCCAATGCAACCTAGACAAGGTGTTGTTTGGTTGTTATGTTCTGACTTTATAAAATCAATTCCTAATTCTTTTTATAGAGAATGTAAATCATGGATAAATCATTTAGCAGAAGATTATGACTCAATATATAATTTTGTATACGAAAAAAATTGGTTAGCTTTAAAATGGTTGCAGTTATCAGGTTTTACTGTAGCTAAAAAATTAAAAGTAGGACCATATAAAAAAAATTTTTATTTAATAGTAAAGGATAACGAAGAAATATGTGTAGCCCAGAAGCAATAGCAGTGACTAAGTTTGCGTTTCAGGTCGCATCAGCAAAAGCTGAATATGATGATCAGAAACGTGTCGCAGCATTACAACGACAACGTAATGAAGAAGCTAGAAAAAGTTATAATAAACAATATTTAGCTGATTTAGCAGAATTAGATCGTAAAAGACAAAAAGAACTTAGAGATGTCGCTATTAAAAAAGAAGCTGCAGAACGTGATGTCATAAAAGAACAAGCTAAAGGCGAATTAAAAGGATTAGAGTCTGGTAATGCTAATGTTGAAGCAGTATTAAGAGATATTGGATTTGATTTTAAAGACGAATTTAATTTATTCGGTGGAAAAATCGAAGATGTAAATACACAAACATTGTTTGGCTACGAAGACGCATATAATGCGATGTCAGCAAATTATGCCAAATTACCAACACCAGTTGTGCCATCAAAACTTGGATTAGCTTTGAAGATAGGTGGTTCAGCAACAGGAACATATGGTGATTATAAAGGCGGAAAATTCGGAGAAGTATAATGGCGTATCAAAAAAATGTAATACAACCAGTTAGAGTAGGTGGTGACTCACAAGCACTGCAATTATCAAGAGCATTGAAAGAAGTCGCATCTGGTATAGATAGTTTTGGTAAAGGTTTTAAAAAAGAATATGATGAAAAACAAAAAGCAGAAGCAGAAAAAGCTGCAAGATTAGATAATTATAAAAGTTATAATGAACTAGCAGATAGTGAAGGTTTTGACAAAACTAAATCTAAATTTTGGATTGCGGCGTACGATAATATAAAAGGCGAAACAGCAGGTATAGAATACGCAACAGCAAAAAATGTTGCTTTTCAAAATTGGTGGGCAGAAAATATAGATAAAGAACAAGAAGATTTAACAGGTGAAGCTTTTACAAATTGGAGTGCAGAATATGATCAAAAGTATTTATCTGAAATAAAACAAAACACACCATACTATCTCAAAGGACTCGAAAGGTACATAGCTGGTACTAATACTAATTTAGGACAAAAATATGCGTCTGCTAATGCAGAAAAAATGAAAGTATTAGCAGAAAACAATATACTAAAAAAGCTTGAGTCAGTTTTACAACAAGAGCCAATCGCACAACCAGAACAAAAAGAAGGTGAACCATTAACACTTGTAATTACGCCAAATGAAATTAATAGAGTTGATGCTTTAGTAAAAACATCAAAACTTGTTAGTAACGAAAAATACAACGAGTTAGTTGTCACAGCATACAAAAATGTAATTGCTAAAATTGCTGTAAAAGGTGATGAAAATGCAGACTACGATAGAGCTATTAGACTTGCAGAACAATTAGAAACTTATAAAAGAGCAAATGGTTCTAGTTTTCTTAATGCAAAAAGTGCAGCATCTTGGTCAGATTTTAAACAATCATTAATTGCAGAAAAAGTAGAACATGATAAATTTATGGCACAAGTATCTACTAATGTAGAATTTAATGCTTTTTATAACGAACAAAACTCAATATTAGAAAATAAATTTTTTAATAGACTTAACAACTTAGCTGGCGAAACCGATGGTAGACAAAAAGCAGCGTTTGCAACTGACGAATACAAACAACGTATGAAAGCATTTGTTAATGCGTATCCAGCAGCATCACTTACACAATTAAAAAATAAATCTATAGAATTAAGACAACTATTAGAAGATAAATATGAAGAAGCACAAATCGATAATATTAGAGCATTTGATAAAGACATTGGTTACAATGTTTCTAGATTAAAAAATAATGTGCAAAATGCTATTGTTGATTTAAGAGCTGATATAGACTCTGG
>TARA_A100001201_G_scaffold2353_2_pt1 | contig 25120 bp, 28 predicted proteins | sample TARA_A100001201 | Tara Oceans TARA_A100001201 (sample SAMEA2619872) | marine metagenome | biome: marine biome (ENVO:00000447); feature: surface water layer (ENVO:00002042); material: "saline water (ENVO:00002010), including plankton (ENVO:xxxxxxxx)" | depth 5 m | reverse complement strand
TGGCCTTATGCCGAAGGCACTCTTGCCCTCAAAACCGCAACCGACCTCAAGGTAGCCCGTTGCTTTATCAAATATCTTCTCATTGATGGGGCGGATTCCATCGTAGCCCAAAGGTTAATTGATGCGGGTTGGCCTCTCACCGTTGAAAACCTGTGGAGATATAAGCAAGATTTGATTAAAACTCATTTGTATGCAGGTATGGCGGAATTGCCCGAAGCCATTGAACAGGCTCGTAGGAAGGTGTAATCATGGCTATTCGGAAATTGCAGTATTCTTGGGAGTTATTCGGTGATAATACCGATGGTCGCCCTGCGAGTTCTCAAGGTCATTACCCACCACCCGGAATTGAACATTCCATTTTCACAGGGGCTTTTGGAAACATTCAAGGTCAAACAGGATTAGTGGGTGAAGATGAGTTTATCGTGCTTGACAAAGTAAGTAGCACACCCGGAGTTTCCCCTTACGGTGCAAGGGTAGTCAATAATGACTTGGTAAAATGGAATCCAAATATGTTTGTCAATGTTGTCATTGACACTACAAATTACTATCAAGACCCGCAAAATGTATGGTCATCGGGAGTATCGGGTTTCGCTTCTCCATATCCTCGTCAAACTTATGACGAACCTTATTACGAATTGTGGCCTCCTGTGTATGTTTTACCCGACCAAACCCTTGATATTCGCTACACCTTGTTTAACGACATTCAATTGTCGTCTGAAGACAACGCTTGGAATAACATCCCTTCCTCAACCATGTTAGCCGCCGTTTATGTCACTTACACGCTTTTTAGTGGCACGGATGGGTTAATGGCACGACAGTTAATGAATCTCGGCATCCCTGTCAATGTCGGCACGGTGGAAAATTACCGCCGATTACTACTCAAGAGCAAGGGACTTCAAACTGATACCTTTGAATTTTATCTTGAAGCCATGAAAAATGAGCGAGAACGCCGAAGAAAAGAACGAAAACAACAAGGCGTAGCCACTTTGAATGATTACGAGGGTGATTCATAATGGTTCATAGAAATTGGGATGACGAACCCGAACCTTTGACCCCTTTATTGCTACTTTTAGCCGTTTTGATTCTTATTTTGGTGTTTTAGTTCTATATGATGGCCCGGATGCACTAATTTCACGAAGAAAAGAGCGAACACCTTTAGATAACAAGACGGATAATGATGAGGTATGGGTTCTAAAAATTCCGCTAATCCGTATGAGGCTCGTAGGAAGAAAGTCAATCCCTACAACAAGACCCAACAAGCCCTGCAAACGGGATATTCTCAACAAGGAGATAGTGTGGAGGCTACGCCACAACCATACCACGATTTGAACCGACCCGGCCATGTTGAGAAGGCACATCCTGTTCGTCAAGGTCTTGACCCGTCAATTTATGACCGTCAAACTCAAGCCCCTGTATCACTTGGAACACAAGAAACCATGCTTTTCACATCGGTTTTCCCATTCCACCTTGTTCCACGCCCTACATCAGCGAATGTAATTCAACGCCAAAAGGTCAATTTTGCGGATATTAACCTAAACGACAACACATTCTTGGATATTTGCGTTTTGAATGTCACAAGAGCCGAAGGCACAACCGCATCCTCCGCCGCACAACCTGTTGCTAACCTTGCACCACCCCAAATCCCTTCAAATAGCCTTGCAGGTAATCCCGAAATGGTAAATCCCGATTTTAACCAAGACGCTTCCATTCCTAATGCCCCAATTCCCGGAGGCACAGGTTCAACACTTGCGGGAACAGTCGGAACATTTGTCCCTGCTTCCATTGGCGAATTTTACAAGATTTGCAGTTTCGGACACTCGGAAGTTCCCGGAGTCCCCTCCACAGGCGGTATCACTTACCAAATTTGGGTTGATGGCACTTTGTTGATGGAATGGGCTGACTTCCAATGGTCGCCTGTCACGCCAAAGATTGACCAATGGAAATTTGATGTCCCTATCTTTGTTGAGAAGCAAATCGTTCTTCGTGTCATTAACCGCACAGGCGATGCGGGGGCTTCGGTGGATATTACCACAGGCGAAATTGAGGCTTGCTTTGCGGGTTGGTCGGAACAGAAGATGGGCTTCTTAGAAACAGATAAGGTTCAAATTCAAAATGTGGCTAACTGATGGTGAGGTAAGATGGGAAACATTTACACAGGTTCTAATTCGGGTAAAGCAGGGTTAGAAATCACGGAGGTTGATGGCACACCCGATGTCTTTGGTGTATCAAAAATCATCGTTTCTAATGGAACATTAACCGATAATGGAAATGGAACAGTCACTCTAACCACAGGTGGTGGTGGCGGTGGTGGTAGCGGAACGGTCACTTCGGTTGAAGTAAGTGGTGGAACAACGGGATTATCCACAAGCGGTGGCCCGATTACTACAAGTGGAACGATTACGATTGGTGGAACATTAGCCGTAGCCAACGGTGGAACAGGTGCAGATAACGCCGCAACCGCCCGAACCAATCTTGGTGCAGGGACTATGAGTATCTTTACCGTGCAAGATAATGCGGGAGGCACAAGAAACATTACCGATGGTGATACCTTATCATTAGTGGGTGGAACGGCTATTACTTCCGTCACTTCCGCCCCCGATACCGTGACTTTCAATTTAGATGATACCGCCGTTAGTGCAGGGTCTTACACCAATGCTTCTATTACCGTTGATGCTCAAGGAAGGCTAACATCGGCTTCAAGCGGAACTGCCCCTCCTTCAAGCGCAAATCCTACCGCCGAAGTCGGTAGCACCGCAGTTAATGGAACTGCCACAACTTTCATGCGTAGCGATGCCGCACCCGCTTTGGCTGATACTGCCGTGAGCGCAGGTTCTTACACGAATGCCGACATTACGGTTGATGCTAAGGGTCGCATTACTGCCGCCGCAAACGGAAGTGGGGGCGGAACACCCGCAGGTTCAAACACGGAAATTCAATTTAACAATGGTGGTGCGTTTGGTGCGAATAGTGCTTTGACTTTTAACACGGCTACCACACCCGCTACGCTTACGGCGGGTTCGGCTCTTGGCGGGACAACGACTGTATTCGCTCAATCGTCAGGTGCGCTCGTAGGAGGAAATCTTACTTCCAACACGGAAAAATTTGAATTCACACTTCAAGCAATTAGTTTAAGTGGTGTTGAAGTCGGTGTCGGACAAACAACCGAAAGATACCAAGTGGAAACAGGAAAGACCACGACTCAATCTTTCGGACAAACTCAAAACACCATTAGCGGGGCGGGAACATACGATTGCTACCCCTCTCAAGGTGGTTTAATTGTTGTTGAGGGTGCGGCGGCGGCTATTACTCTCAATTTGGTTCTTGCTCAAGATTTCGCAGGGACTTATGACCCCATAGCAAAAACTGTCAGTCCCGCCCCTTCGGGAACGATTGAGAAAAACGGATATGGAACATGGCAAATTGGCGACCAAGTGACTGTCATGGCGGGCTTAAACTTGGGAGAAACACCAAACATCACCATTTCATCTTATAACTCGGAAACAGACGGGGTTGATGGAACGGTGACAAGTAGCCCCGACCCAAGCCGACCAAATCAAATTAACGGGGTTGATTCCGTAGCCACTCCGATTACAATTGGCACGAATTACACCGCTAAAACCTTCATTTTGCGTTCAGATGGGACTACGCTAAGTGGTGTATCTTGGGTCGTTATCGGGTGATTAACATGGGTGTCCCTGTTCTCGTTGGTGTTTGTCAGCAAGCAAGTGGTGGCGGTGGTAAATCGCTTACGATTTCCACCATCACAATTACAACCGCCCAATATGGAACTACCACTTCGGCGGGTTTAACTATAATTGACCCCTCTCAACAAATAACGACTGTCTTGAATTCGGGCAATTCATTTACCGTTCCAACAGACGGTTTAGCGCAGTATTATTCAAATAGTGACCCTACTCAACAAGTTTTACACAGTATGCGTATTGAATATACCACTTCCGATTTCACAATTGATGAAATGGGAAGACAAGCCATTTATGAAACTACTTTGGATAACAGCCCATCAACTTCTCAATTGCTTTCATGGGTGACGGAAGCCGACCCTATAAGTGATGCGGGACAATTTCTCCCTTCGGGCGGTGGTGTAGGGCAAGGTGTCACCATTTCAACGCTACCCCTTGCAGGTTCAGCCTCCGATTTTTTTGAGCAAGCACCAACTCTCGGTGAAAGTGCAATCCCCTTATCAAACGCCCCCGATGGATTTGTAGTCAATACTTCAAAAGGAAATGTCCCTGTTAATACTGAAAGAGTGCTTTTTTGTCCTTTTGCCGCCCAAAATTTAGGCTCATCAAGTTCTTTTGAAATAAAACTCAAAATTCTATTGAAAGATGGGACTTTTGCAGAAGGAAAACAAACCATTACCATTCCCGCAGGTGCAGTTAAAGATAATCTCACTACTGCTGTCTTACCTACTGTCACGCAAGTTCAAACTCAAGCCCTGCTTTCAACACCGTTTGAAAGCGATTTCCCACAAACGCCACTTGACCCGGCCGACCAAGTGATTGCTACTATTGCATCAGGAGAGGTTGCACCTCCTAACTCCATGATTTTTGAAACATCGGCAACAACATCAGCAAGTCATAGTTTCCGAGTGTCTTTTGATACCACAGGGCTTACCGCCTCCGACTTCCCCGAAGAAATGATTGTTCGTTATGTGATTACTTCGGAAGGTTATGGTGCATCGGAAATCGGTTTCCTTCAAGAAGACCTCTTTACCCAAACACTTGTGTTTGATGGACAAGATAGGTCGGCTATCATTACAGGAGGGATAACACAAGGCCCTGTGGCTATCCTTGATTCCGATGCTCAATTCAAAATTTCCACCGATTTGAATGGGACAACATGGCAAATTCGTGTGGAATTACAAAAGAACGATGGTTCATTCCTCGCAAGCCCCGACCAAGACATCCCGATGGCGAGTGATACTGTATTTAACTTGTGAAGTGGTTGATGAACCTTTAGATACCTAATCCAATAATGTCACACCATGACAGGAATTGGAATTGGCGAAGAAGATGTCCGATTATTGATTGATATTTTGAACAACCTCTCCATTAAAGGAAAAGATACCGCTATTCAAATCGTGCGTATCATTATGGCCTTAGAATCCGCCCTCCCTCAAGAGGAAGATTCCACCCAAGAAGAATGAAAACATTCTTATACCCGTTGTTAAGGATGGGAAAGCATGGGTTCTTACAATCAAACAGGCCGAAACAAGAAGGAATACATCAGCGACCATCCCGATAAGGAAGTCCACCCTCTCAATTGTGTTCCCGACAACCGACCTCATGGTTCTTGGACAAACGGAGTCAAAGCATGGAAGCGTGGCGATAGCGGTTCTTCCGATAGCGTAGTGGGTTGGTTCTTCCCACCCCGACACCGAAACAAGGGTTGGAAAACCCGTAAGAGTCGTCAAACTCGCTATAACCAATTCACCCATCCACTTGATGAAATCCAAGAGGAAGAATGATAGCGTGTGCGGTGCGATTCCCACCCCATGTCCCCAAGAGGGATGCAATTATTGGGTGCGTATAGGCGACTGTCCTCTTTGTGCGAAGGCTTTAGATAACGAAGCCGACAATTGATTCTTATGAGCGATTTGATTGAAGGTGCTGAATCTTCTATTGAAGTCAAAGAAGCCCCTAAAACCGATTGGAAAGGTGCTTTCAATTTCGCCACGATTGCCGTTGTTGGTGTCTTAGCACTCTTAGGCATGAGTTTCAGCGATTTCCTGTTCAAGAAGCCGACAAAGGCGGCCAACGAGAGCAAACGGGATGAAGATACCGTAGCGGATTACGAAAAGGAGTATCTTGACGAAGATATTTCCGAAGAAGCACTTGATGAGCATACAGTAGGTTTGACGGCTTAAATGAGGCTTTTAGCAACAAGTCCATCGTAAAGTGTATATTTAGTCATCCAATTCAGCGAAAGTCCTTTGCGTATTTTCCTCATCACTTGAGAAAGTGTCGGCCACCCACGATGAAACCAACCGATACAGATTGTCCGTATAGTCATCACAACCATATCGCTCAATAATTTGGTCAATCAAACCATCATATTTGGCTACTGCACCTTGAGTCACCGTTAGAATCAGTTTGTGATTACAGATTTGGTCTTCCACTTCACCTGTAAGCGGATTCTCGGCATCTTTCTTAATCACATTGATACACTTGCCCGAAATAGGAACACGGCGATAGGAAGCCCCACATTTGGTGCATCGGGTCTTTTGCTGTCCGTAGGCTCTCAAATTACCTCTCATGTCCCGAATCAAGTGTCGGTTAATCAATTTCCCTGCTTGAATCTCGTTATCAACGGCTCTAATCACCGTTCCTAACTCAAACTGCATCAAAGTTTTCTCTTTCATGGAATCTAAGGTGTTGTAAGGGTTGTTTTTAGGCGATTGGCAAGCATCGGTGGTTTCATGGGTATATCCGAAGCCTTCAAAGGCATCAAGGCCGTTCTCTAACCTCGTTTCCACCGTTTCCACTCCAAGCGACTTTGTAGCCTCTTTCGCAATTGGTCGCTTCATAGTCCCTTCATAGAAGGAAATGGGGTATTGGTTCATTATATCCACATTCAAAGCCTCTTTGTCAATCTCCGTAGGAATAATGGTCGTTGTCAAAATCAACGGGGCATCCATCATTCCCCCTCTATTCGCTGAAAGGAATGACCTTGAGAAGTTCAACAAACCGTCTAACAACAACAAAATAGCGTCAATATCACCATCACAATTGCGTCTTTTAGCGGCGTGGAAGTAAGGGTGTCCGTAATGCCCTTTTACATCAGCAAAACCGATGATTCTTGACAGGATAGCCCCCGAAGTGTGCGGGGCGATACCCATAATCAAATGACCCACCAAATCTTGATGAGTTTCGCACTTGTAAAACCTCTCCATACCGTAAAGCGTGACCAACAAATCGTCAATATACTTCGTGGTATTCACTAACTTTTCGGTGCAATTCATCGGGATGACAACATCTTGTGGCTTCAATTCCACGACCTCGTTTTCATCTTCCACATCGTAGCCTAATGCTTGCGCTTGAGCCACCGTAATTCCTATTTCCTTTGGCTTGAAATGCGTCATGGTAATGTCCACCATGTCAAACCGAATCGTTCCATCACGGAAGGTGGAGATGTCATTCTTATGGCGCAAAATCCCCTTAATCATGTTCTCACTTGTCTTTTCCCGACTATTCATCCCTTTGACACCTTTCACCTGCGGATTGGGTTCAGTTTTCCTCACGGTATTTTGCACTCCAAAAGTCAATTCTTCCGCTTCTTGATTTTCAACCTCATGGACTTTATTCAATGATTCTTCCCACAGGACTTTAGCGGAAATCTCACTCCACAATTCATCGTCTTTTCCAACCCACTCGTTGCCGTGAAACAGGGTATCTTGACCGCAACAAACACCTTTGCTCGTAAAGTCCCCACACTTTTCACAAACCCGAATACCGACTTGGATAGCATCATCTCGTTTGGCGGCATCCGAAATCAATCGCTTCGCCCCGACCTTATGGCCGACAGGGAACATGGTGTGAATAGGTGGTTTCATTTCTCTATGTTTTGAACCTTCGGGCTTTCCCATTCTCGCACCAATCCGATAAGTCACTCTTGGGCGGAAATTGATGGATTTTTTCAATGACCCTAACGCCTTAGTCGCTAACAAGTTCTCGGAACCGGGTGACAAATAGCCACTTTTAACAGCGTGAACCAAGATTTCCGACCTTTTTCCTGTAATCTTGTATGTTCCCTCATCAACAGAAACATTTACACAAAGTCGGTAGCAAATCTCCCTCGCTTCCTCATTCAAAATTACTCCATCTTCATTTAGCCCTTCCAACAGGGTCTTGAAATCATTTTCATCAATGTCCGATAAGAACGGAACATAGCAAGGTGCTAATGGCAATCCTAACTCAACCTGTTTCATGGCTTCTTCAAAGGTTTCGGGATATTTTAGTCCCTTTTCGGCGCATACTTGTTCCGCCCACTCTTTAACATACGGACTTTCAAGAAGAATGTGATTGTTTTCCAAAAACTCACCCACAGGAACGAGGATTTCTCCCAAATCCCAAATCTTTTCAATCTTGTAGTCGGGGTCGGTAGGATATTGTAAATCTAAATCCTCAAAGCGTTCAATGGTCTTTGCTGAACCGTCTTTGAATTGAATGTAAGGGCCATCAATTGAGTCGCAAGGTGTTGCTACCGTTCCTTTTCCGGGTCGTTCATATTTCAATTGTGTTCCAATGATAACGAAGCCCGAAAGAGCCGTCATAGTAGCAGGGTGAAGGGAAGTAGTAGCCAATCCCGCCAACCTTGACCGACCATAGCGTAATCGGAAGCCTCCTGTTTCCATTGGAAGGGAGAAGATAGGGCGACCTGCGAGAACATCGGAAATAAACTTCTTGTTTGGCTTCACTTTGTTATCCGTTCCTTTAGCCGAACCCTTAGCGAAAGGCCGTAGCCATTCCCACCCATCAAGACCGAGAGCATCCACATACTTCAAGATTTTAGGGGCTTTGAGAACCAACCCTTCACAAACTACGAGAAGCATACCTTCCCTTACCTTGTTGGTCTTGACTCTTGGCAAATCACGCTGTCCTGTGACCTCTCCACCCACACCTTCGCCATCAATGTAAATCGGACACGACTTGACAATCGTTTCAATTTCGGGATTAGAAGGTCGGTGTTGTAGCCCTCTTGCATACGCACCCGTTTCCTCTTTGTAGCGTTCCACTTCCTCAAAAGTCATAATTGGATTCTTCAAACCAAAATCACGGCGAAGAATATCAGCGATGAGAACGGAAAGAGCCTGTCCTGTTCCACCTGCGCTACGAATAGGCCCTGCGAAAGAAATAGCAAGGGAAGGACTACCATTCCCATTAGTGATGAAACGGGCTGATACGACCCCTTCAAGCGGTGCTACGAGGATTCCTTCGGTCAAGACCGCCAATCCCGCACATACACCGTGATAAATGGCTAATTCGGAAAGGAATTGACTATCTTCACCAAGAGTCCACAATCCATTTTTGACTTGCTTTTCAAACTCGGTCATCGTATCTCTCCATGCAGAATTCCCGATTTCGTCTTTGAAACCCATATCTTTGCCCGAACCTCCGCAAGAATAGCACTCGGACACCCAATTTCCCTTCTTGATTTCTCCACTTCCGCCACAGTCGGCACAATCCACGATTTTTCCGTAAAGATACGATTCAGCACAAACGATTCTCGCAATCTCAATAGCCACTCGCTCACGGTTGCCATCGTATTCTTTGGTTAATTCCCGAATCTGTTCCGCCGTTTGACGAGGATGAAGGAAATCCAACAATTTTTGTGTTCTGTCGGCTAAGTCATTTGCTTTTGGAATCTCAACCCGACTCTTGGGGTCAAAACCCTTTGAACGGGCTTCTTCCGCAATCTCATAGATAGCGTCAGCATCAGCGTGTAGTCGCTTGATGTATTCAGCATACGCTACCATGTGTTTCTATTGTCCGAAGGTCTATTTAACCCTTCAATAAAGCGACCATTCCACCGATACCCATTCTTCCGTATCGGCGTGGTCGTGGAAGGTTTCAAAATTGATGCCTTCGGTTTGACCCCTCACAGGAGGCGTAGCGGAAATCAATTCTAACTCCCGGCGACCCCTTCGGGTGGCGTTTTTGATATTCCTAAAATACAGGAAAGCAATTGGTTTCAATCCCCTTCGCTTTCGGACTACTGCGTAGCAGGTTTGGTCAAGGGGTGCATCCATCATGGCTTCATAAAAATTGCCAAGATTCTTCGGATATGTCCACGAACCCAATTGGTCTTGTAGTGATACGGTTCTTGATTTACCAAATCGCTTTGATTTCCATGATTCCTCAAAATGGGGTGTCCCAATTATCCAAACCTCATCACCGTTAGGGGCGGTTCTTCCGATGCTTTTTGCATTTCCCATAAATACGAGAAAGCGACTACCCCTTATGAAGTATTCGGTCATTGAACGATGGCATAAAGGTCTTTTCCACGCAATAGTAAGAGTCCGACACCGATAGCCGTTGAAAGCATGAGGCTTTTCTTAGGGTTGTTAGGGAAGAAATACAATTCTTGGAAATCTTGCGTAGCACGGAATAAACAAGAAGCGGCCACGAAGATAACAACGCCATCCAAAACACCTAATTTGTTTTCCGCCTCACGGATGATAGCAGGGAGAGCCATACTGAATGATTATTGACCCGACTATCTAAACTTGGACTTCGGCAACCCAATGCGTAGTCCGACCATCAGCCGTAGCCTCTTTGATGACTCGGTAGCCTAATGGGTCTTTTCGTTGAGAATACACCTTAAACTTGAATTTGTAGTCGCCTTTTGTCCCATCGGGCATTTCATAATCACGAATAGTAGCCCCTCTTGCATCGTAAGAAGCCTTGATAACCCACAAGGAGGCATCATACAATCGCTTCAATTCCTCATCATTCAATTCATGCACGAAGCGATGGGGTGAAATCTTAGCAATATACAGGGCTTCGGCTTTGATGTAATTTCCAATTCCCGCTACGACCTTTTGGTGCATCATGGCTTTGGTGATGTTATAGTGATTAACTTTCCGAAATCTTTCAGTCCACAAATCAAAGGAAACTTCCTCATTCAAAATATCGGGGCCAAGTGCTTTTTCAAGTTTGGTCATCAGTTCCTTACCCGCAATATCGGGGTTTAGAACCTTGAAAGTCCCAAAACGGCGATAATCTTTGTAGTGAATCAGTTTTCCGTCATCCCTTTGGAAAGACAGACGACCATGACGAGGGGCTTTATTTTGAATCCTCCATGTTCCACTCATGCCGAGCGTATGGAAAATAATGAAACCATTGTCCATAGTCCAATAGATAAACTTTCCTTTGCACTTGACGGATTCCACTTTGACGGGTAAAGAGGCTACAAAATCATCAACATCGTTTCGGACTTGCTTTGCACGATATGATTCATCATAGAAATCAATAGCGGTCAATTCACGACCTGCAAAGAATTTATTCAACCTGTTCGTAATGCGCTTAACTTCGGGGCCTTCGGGCATGATTATCCATTACACAAACGCCTATTTTAATCTTTAACAAAGCGAGGGTTCAACCATTCATCAACCGAATTACCGCTTACAATTTCATAGTGCAAAGAATCTCTTGGTTTAGGGCGATATACACGAACAGCATTGGTGTTAAAAATAAACTTCGCACCCTTCGCAATCTTGGTGTTGTTAAACTTCCCGACTACATTGTAAGGGCGTTTTCCACCATCAATTTTTCGGATGATTTCATTTGCCGTAATGTTGGGATAATTTTGAATCACACGCATGATTTTAGCAAAGTCGCCACGCTTCCATCCACGATGGATTCGCCCATGTTGCTTTTTTGCACAATCGTTTCCACAATAAGTGTTCCGAGAGGGAGAGGGGCGAGGTTCAAACTCAATGCCACAGTCAAAACAGACGCAGTTATCCATGTAGTCGGGGCGAACCCGACTTTGATAAAGCGTTGTATCACTCTTGCATATCAGCCATTCTGTCGGATAGCAATAGGAGAGCCGAAGCCCATAGACCTACAAAGATACCCAAATTTTCATCGTGAAGGGCATAAATGCCAATGCTTCCCAAAATTGAGGCCAAACTTGCTACTAATCCAATCTTTTTCCAATTCATTGTTCATCACCTGCTGTCAAAAGTCGCTCAATGAGGTCGGCTTTCTTACCGTCAAGGGGGAGTCCCTTTTCCTTCAATTGTGCTTTCAATTCTTTGACTGTCAATGCTTGAAGGGAGTCCTTCAAATCTTCGGCTCTTTCTTTGAGTGAAACATCCAAATCACCATCTTCGGCAATATCTTTTGCGGTATCAATCGCCGCATCAACGACTTCTTCAATGGCTTCATCCAATTCAATGTCAAGACCTGTCTTTTCCTCAACGAAATCTTCAATTTCTTCAATGATTTCATCTTTGTTGTTGCGCCATGCTTTTTCCAACATAGCGACAAGGGCAAGTCCACCGCCACCTGCGGCGACCATTGTTAAACTGTCGGGAAGATAACCTGCGCTTCCAATTGAAGCAACGGCTGTTCCGAGTAGGGCTATTCCATCTTGTAGTGCATCACGCATTGATTGGCTCATAACCTGTCAATTACCATACCCTCTATTTAATCCTTTACACGCCAATTATTAGATAGCGAGAGCATCTAAATGAAACCATGACGAAATCATCATTGACGATTCCCGCCCTTATCGTAGTGTTTGGTGGGGGGTTAGCCTATTGGGTCATGTCCAACCGAGATACGACCCCTGTTGGACTCACCGTTCAATCCACAGTAAGAGGACAAGAGTTGGGAGAAGATGAAGACGGCAACACTTACAATTACCAATTCCATACAGGAACATGGCGTGAAAGCGATTCTTCCCTGCCTGTCACTTCCGATAGCGATTCTAAGCCCCTTCTTGTCATTTACAAGAACGGCGAACCTGTAAGCGGTCAAGTGGTGGAAGCCTCCGATTGGGACAATGTTGATGAAAACGCACTCGGTCTTTTGAAAAATCAAAAGCAAGTCATGGAGGAATACGGGATTGATACCTCACAAGTGGATGCGGAAATTGAAGCCTTAGAAGGTCAAACCGCCGAAGCCGAATCAGTTTTCGGCCCTATGATGACGCTTCAATCTCATTTCATTTGGTGATAATATGACTTTTGGACACGATGTATTTGGAATAAACAATTTTGCTTTCTTCAAAGCCGATGTATCAATGGATGGTTGGCAAAACGATACTGCTAATTGGACACTCAAGAGTATCAACGCTCTATGTCCCGATAAGGTAGGAGGAAATGAAGTTTGTAATAGTGGGCCATTTACCGAATTTACCATTCGTGGTAATGAAGGAAAGGAAATGGATGACAACCGTTGGTGGTGGGTCAATGATAACACATTAGGACTCACAAATTACGATGGCGGAGATGACAAGTCGGGTGCTTGTGAAATTCATGTGCGTGAAGGCTACATGGTAAAACTCAAGGTGCAATTTGAAACAAAGGGTGAATATGGATTCATGGATAACTCTTTCGCTCAAATCACGACTGAACATCCGGGAATTGTCAATACTACGGCTGATTCCTTTACGGCTTTGCTGAAAGGTGGCGACCAATTATCTATTGACATTGATTCCGATTGGGCGGGAACAGCACGATTTTACCTCAAGGTGCAAGGTAAAGATATTACAAACTCTAACGATTCCATTGACGATGAAGTTTATGTCACTTTAGAAGAAGTTTATGTTTCCACTACTACCAACGGTGGTTCAAACGGTGGTGGAAATGAGGAAGAAGGAGGCATAAATTGGCTACTTGTTGGTGGAATCGGTGTCGCCGCCCTCTTACTTCTTAGTTAGGTGAATTGAGATGGAAAATCAAATCCAATCATTGAAACAAAATGAACCTATTCCAAAGTGGTTAATTGGCATCGGCATTGTGGCTTTCGTAGGTTTGCTTTTTGCGGCTTAATCTCACCTGCGCTACGACACCTAATCAAACATTTAATCATAATTCCCCCGATTTTTTGATTTTTCCCCGATATGGCTTGCGCTCATATCCACCGAATACTTGTGGGAATACCACAAGGAGATGCGTCAATTTTCGTCAGCCAATGAATACTTGAATGAGAATTTTTTACTTGAAGGATATTCTTTCAAGGCTTCACCGAGATACGATACTTGGAATTGAATATCCACTTTCCTATCCAATGCTTTACCTTTGAATTTGTTGCGTGGTATCAAATTGATGTTGCTTCTTGATTCGTAGGTAGTAGCCGTGCCGACTTTTGCACCCTCTAACTCCACACCATATCGTTCTGTAATTTGTTCAAGGGCGGAAACTGTGTATGGTGGTGGAACACGACTGTCGGTTTGCATTTGAGCAAAGACGGTTTGATTGGTCTTAAACTGATTCATTAGGTTGGTATCTTGAATCCCTAAACTTTCCATGTTTTCTTTGATTACTTTCACAATTTGGTCTTTCCAAAATACCTGTGCTTCGCCCGGAGTTCCGAAGGTCGTTCCGAAATCATACACGAAAGCATCCCACCATATTTCCATATAATCGGGATTACGGTTTTTCCTGTTCTTAGGTGAAGCGGCATCGGGGCCACTTACATTGTTTCCACCGAGAATGTTCCCTTGTGGGTTGCGAATATGTCCGTAAAATTGCATGACAATCTTTTCTTCGGGAATAAATTGCGAAATCCATCTTCCATTTTCTTTCTTGATAATCGGTTGCCCTTTGTAAGTTTGCTTGCTCATGGTGCGAACCGTAGTTTTCAAATCTTTGGCGGCTTGGGTAGCGGATTGTCCCCTGTGCATCTTAATCAAGAAGTCCTCAATCTTTTGAAACGGTAGCCCTATGAATTGGAGAGCAGTTCCCTCTTTTCCTTTGAATTTAACACCAAGTAATTCACCGTATTTACGAACACTTCTTCGGGTGGTTTTGGCAACCTTAGCCGACCTTTCAATACCCCAACCGTTTGTTTGCATCAACCGCAAAGCATAGAGAACCCTGTTTTGGGTTTCTTCATTGGGTTTCCATGCCATGTTAAATCACTTGTTCCATTCTCTATCTAATCCTTCGGTATTGGGCTACGGCTTCTCGCATCAATCTATGGACTGTGTAATGACCTGTTTCATTGACAGTAAAGCCCATGTAAAAGAAGTGAATGTAGTCCTTTCGTGCCACATATTCCATCATGTCTTGAATAGGCTCAAGTGACCGTTCTTCCCAAAGTGATTCGGGGTTTTTGTCATTGTAAATGGTCTTCAAAAATTGGTATCTTTCATCCCACTCCATGTCCTTAACGACCTTGAGAAACTTCGGGTAGTAATACCCTTGAATGAACGCCCATGATAAGTCAGCAGGGTTCTTCATTGTGCCTCACCATCCCAATTAGGTTTGATGAACACATCTGTCCCCATATCCTCAATTAAATTCGTTCCATCGGGTCGTTTGAGTTTCAACAGTTCATCCCATTGGGTTGTCCACTTCAAGCCTTTAGCGAAATTGCGAGCATCCTTCTTGGAAACGGTTGCCCCACCAATTTCACTTCCAAACTTCATAATCAGTTTCTTGTGTAAGGAAACATGGTCGTAATTGATTCCGTGTTGAAGGGCGGTCTTAGAGAAATTGTCAGCCAAAGTGCTTAGAGATTCTTGGAACAAGTCGGCGGCCACATTGATGTCATCAATCACAATTTTGTCCCTGCCGTTCAAGCGAGCGAAACCTCGTATGATGTTCAAAAATTCAGCCCACTTCCGATAGTCCGTTTTGCCTCTTTTAGCGAAGGCTTGCTTGAACCCATCGGTTTCTTCAATGACTTGGAATAATGATTCAATGACAGGAGAATAAACACCTAATTTGGGTTGAAGTCGGGAAACATATTTGAGATATTCTCGGAAAAATGACCGTAAATTGCTGATTTGGTCTTTGTTCCCGGTTGTCATCGTTGTTTTGTCCATGTTCTGTAAAATCTTCTCTTTGATTTTTGATGACGCATTCTTACCCTTGCTCAAAGTAGGTTTGGCGAAAATGAGTGTCAAACGAGAAATGATGGGAAGTGTATATTTTCCGAAAGCGGCAAGCATTTCCTCTTTTTTGTGGTCATCCTCGTTCCAATAGTTAGGAGGATTTCCGAAAAAGCCCATGTTGAGCATAGCATGGCGTGTGACATCCATTTTGCCTTTTTGAATGTTATAGTGTCCGTCAGTCATTACATTGAGCATTTCACCAAACACATCTTCCTCAAGCGTTTGAAACTCGGAGAAAATGATACGGTCATGGTTCATCTTAGGTAGTAATCCTAACTCAATGGAATTCAAATCATCGGAGGACATAGCCCCGAACATAGCGGCGAATGTGGAGAGTTTTCCTGTTCCCGCCATCCTACAACGGACAAGTGGTGAAATGACCTTATCAACCAAGTGATTTTTGCCTTCACCCGGATTGGTAATCAACCCAATGTGAATCATGTCTTCCTTTTCAAACGGAGAAAGACAGTAAAGCAAAATCGCCTGTTTCAAATCATCGTCAGCATAGATTTCCGACCATAAACCGTCATTGTCCATCATCACATCAAGTGGTGATACCTTCTCCTTGTGGCATAAATCCACGAAGGCTTTGACGACCTTTCCATTGACTTGTGCTTTGTGAATGTTGGCTTCCCAATCAATTTCATCAATGACGAATACCCTATCGGACTTGAAATTGGTGTAGCAACCCTTAATTTTGATAGGTTTGCCTTCCGCAAGTGATTTCCGAATGACGGTATCAGCCTTTTCCAAATCGGCAGGGGATAACTTACCCATCAAGTATTTGTCGTTGCAGTTATGCGCTACACATTGGACAGCATTTTCGCCATCCGATACGCCAAACTTGATTAGAGTTTTGTCCTTCCCGCTATCCTTAGTGGAAACACCTTTGACTTCACGCTTGGTGACGACACCCGACCCGCTTGAGTCCTTTCCCGATACCAAAGTTTCAATGATGGTAAGCACATTGGCTTGCCTATCCACAATGGGTTCGGATTGGTGCGGGTGTTTGCCTTCAACAACCTTTTTCACGAAGTCGTGAATGGATTGAGGAATCATACTAACCACATTGTCCTACGCCCTATATCAAAGGTAGCGAAGGAAAAGATAACGATTCGGTGGCCCATGCGGGGTGAAGACAGGGTTTGAACCGAAGTCCGTTGCTAATCTTCACCACCGCACAGACGGGGTTCTCAAGTGAGAGGGGAAGTCCCACAGGAGTCGGATATTACCCCAAATCGGGGCGTGAATCGGAATCTTGCTATCGCTAACGCTTATTAAGGCGTTTGAACAATCAGTCAAGAATGACTTCATTCAGGCACTTGGTCAGCAGGGATTGGTGGGATTACCACATCGTCACCTGCGGAGTCAAGGCGAAGAACCATCTTGTTGAATTGACGACCACTCTTTTCGGAGGTTTGCTTGGTGCGAAGGAAAGAAACAGCCAATGGGAGGGAGTTTCCGTTTGCCGCTTGCGCCTCAACGAATTGTGCAAAGTGGTTTGTTTCGTAGCCACCGACCCAAAGAGTCATTCTTCGGCCATCGTTGTTGGTGTCAATGAGATTAACTGCGGTGGAAACACCGTATTCGCCCTCAATACCTTCGTTGTAAGATTCAATGATGTAGCCATTGTAAAGAGTATCAAACTCGGCTTTCATCTTCTCACGGATTGGGAAGACGGCTTCGGTCTTCGGTTGTTGTTCTGCGGCTTCTGCCAAAAATGCTTCAATTTCGGATTTCTTGTTGCTCATGTTTTTCACTTCCTGTTTTGTGACCCCTTTTGTTGCGGGGCTGATTAACTACTTGTCCGAAGCCCTTAATAAAGGTTCACAGGGCGGAAAAGGGCAGTTATCTAAATGAATGCGAAACTTCAAATACTCGTTTAGCCAAACACTATTCATGCTATGGTTAAATCCCTCCACAGGAGATGTTGTGGAAGCCCCTAAACGCCCTTCCGCCGCATGGGTTATCGTAGTCCCTGCCACTATTGATGGCGATATTACCCAAAGCACCCTTGAAGGATTAAAGAAAGCCATACTTTCCTCTCCATCTTATACTACACGCCCGCAAGACATAGAGATAGTGGATAAAACGGGCTTAAACTTGTATGCTAATGAACAGGTATGGGAACGATTGCTTAATGATGCTGATTTCCCTTACATTAGGTGGAAGATTGCTTCCGATGGAACACTTGAAGTGCGCTATATTGAGAATAGCAAGGATGCTAAACCTGTTTCCGAAGGTATTTCGCTTGAAGATAAACTTGAAGATGAAGATACACCGTTAAAGCGTGGTGGACAACGAGGCACAGGAAAAAGCGGTCAAGGTGGACAACCCGGTGGCGGTGGCGGTGATGGTCAAGCAGGTGGTGGAGAAGGAGGCGAAGGTCAAGGCGAAGGCGAAGGCGAAGGCGACTCACAAGGCGAAGGCGGAGAAGGTGAAGGTCAAGGAGAAGGCGAGGGAGAGGGCGAATCCGATGGCGAAGGAGAGGGAGAAGGTGAAGGCGAAGGTGAATCCGATGGTGAAGGCCGTGATGCTTACCAAGAAGGCAAAGATAGTGCCGAATCCGTTTCCGATAAACTCAAAGAAAAGATGAAAGAGCGTATGGAAGGCAAAGGAAAACCTGCCGATGAAAGCGGTGAAGCAAGCGACCCTGCGCCCGATGGTAGCGAAGGTGGCGCACCTGCTGAAAATCCCACAGGTGAAGGCGGTCAAGGCACAGGTCAAGATGGCGCACCCTCACAAGGAGAGGGTGGACAAGGCGATGGGGATTCTCAAGGCGGTCAAGGTCAAGGAGATTCCGATAGTGGTTCGGGTCAAGGTGATGGTGGCGAAGGTCAAGGCGAAGGAGATGGCGATGGTGATGGTGAAGGAGATGGCGATTCCGACTCTCAAGGCGAAGGCGATGGTGATGGCGATTCCGAAGGTGGAGATGGTGGCGAAGAAGGTTCTCAAGAAGGAGATGGTGGCGATTCCGACTCCGATAATGAGAGTGGAGATTCCACCGATTCCGATTCAAATGGGGAAACAGCCGATTCAAATTCTAACGAAAATGGTGAAAAAGGCGACCAAAGTGGAGATTCCTCCGAAAAGGGTGATTCCGATGGTGACTCATCTTCAACAGATGGCGATTCCGAAGGCGGAGATTCGGGCGATGAAAGCGGTGATTCCGATAGTCCCGGCTTACCTCCCGAAGATGAAGAAGCCCTTAATCAGTTAGTGGAAGAAGCCGAAGATGCGAGGGATTCCGCCGAACAATCTATGCAAGAGGCCAACGGTGAAGAAGCAAGAGAAAATGCTGAAAACGCTCGCCGTGCTTCCGATGAGGCAAGAGAAATCGTGGAAGAAAACGGTCAAGATGCTGATAAGAACGAAAAAGTCCAAGAAGCCGAACAATACGCTGATGAGGCGGAAGAATTTGCGGAATTAGCCCAAGAATTAGAGGAAGAAATCAATGACTTGTTTGATGAAAGCGGTCTTGATGAGGAAGATTTTGAAGAATTTAAGCAAGGACTCCTTGACGAATTGTTTGGAGAAGAAGGGGAGTTCAGCGATGCTCTAAGTGAACGGGAAAAGCGCATTTTGGAAAAGATTCAACGCCGAGCCAAAGCCAAGCGTGGAACAATCCGATGTGTAAATTGGGAAACAGGAGAAATTGCATCCTTCCCCGAAAATGAGGAAATTGGCGATACATGGATTCAAATTACCAAATTCTTCTCCCCGTTTGAAACTGTAAATGGAAAACAAATCGTGGTGGACAGAACAATTGCAGGGGCGGTGCAAATGGCTGATGCTCTCGGTATTCAATCCCAATCGGACAAGGAAGAAGCAAAGTTTGACTCCGATGATGCCGATTTCGTGGATGCTCTCAAGAAAATGCGAATGTTCCAAGTGCGTTCTTCTAACGGTAAAACAACAATTACTTATTGATTCGTTGCCTTTAGATAACGGGAACGACAATCTATTCTCATGTCATCTCCCGATTATTGGAAGGAGGAATGGAACAAATTCACTCCCGAAGCCATTGAGCAGATGAAAGAATACTCCGACCAAACGCACCTTCACCGTGAATGGATGTGTTATGTGTATGAAAAGGATGGTCAATATCATTTGGGTGAACCTTCCTATGGTGATGAATCCCGAATTGAAGTCAATCCTTCGCAAAAAGCAAAGGAAGATGCGAGCAGGGGTCTAAGTGAATCACAGCGAAAGTGGACTATTCACGGCCACCCTCTCAAAGATGGTAAAATCTATACAGGTCGCCAATACTTTTCCTCCACCGATATTCTTCAAGAGTTTATGAAATCAAGGGACAACAACGAAAAGATTGTGCAGTATGTCGTTTATCCTCACCAACAAGAGTCCAACGGACAAAAGGTTATCCACAACCGAGTTAGAATCCTTGTATTCCCAAACCGTGAAACGATTGTCAAAGCGATGAAAATGGCTCACCCCGACATGACGGAAGAACAAATTATGGCTATTTCCGAAGAAAACGGCTACAACAAGAATGCGGTTGATGGTTCTTTGAAAAATGACGCAGGTGTGGATTGGTTTGCTTTCCAAGAAGCACTCGGAAAATTGGGCTATATGGGTATCATTGATATTGAAGGCCCGAAAGGTGGTAAGCAAGTGGATGCCGCCGACACCATGTTCATTCAAAAGAGCGAGAATGTAAAATCTATGATTCCTTTGGGTATTCTCATTCTTGGAGTCATCGGTGTTGCCAAATACTACTTTACAGGTTCAGTATTGAATGCCGATGAGATTACCCAAGAAGGTTTTGATGCCGATTTTGAAACTCATCACTTTTGGAAGTGAAGGGATAAAAGATGACTTCAAAAACCGATAGTCCACACTTTAAGTTTCTTTTGATGTTTTCCGTCTTTTCAGGTGTTTTCTTACTTACCAAACCTAAAAGTGCATTTAGGAACGACAGCAAACCGGGTGGACAAACCTTTTCCCTGTATTCCGAAACAATTTTTGAGAATAAAGAAGCCGAAATTATTGGGGAATATCTCAATCACGGAATTGGTGGCACAACTTTCCGACTTCCTTCGGGCGATGTGTTGAAAATCGTGTCCCTTGAGAAAGATGGCTACGACTTGGATGGACAACCTAACCGAGAGCAAGCCGAGTTTATTGAAGATTTATGGATGCAAAAGTTAGATGGCAAACGCCCTTTTAGCCCCGACTTCGTGGAAATCAAACACTACAATAGAGGATATGCAGGTCAAAAGATGGTGGAGTTAGTCAATTCGGAAGACAATTACCACCCGTTGAAAATCGGTGAAAAGATTGCTTATTGGGTTATGGAGTATGTTCCCACTATCGGTGAAGGGACAATGGATGATGCCCGCATTCGTGGGGCGAAAATGAGATTGAATGAGTGGGCGGAATCCAAAGGCTACACCTTAGACGATATGCACAAGGGCAATTTCGGTCAGCGTGAAGATGGCTCATTCGTTTTGTTTGATGGATGGCCGACAAAGATTGAACAATGAATTGTTTTCTTCCGCCGTTAGCACCAAGTCAAACATCTCAAGAGGAATTTTGTCCACTTCCGCTTCGGAAGGGTCGTGTCGGTTGTTCCAATGCTTGTCCCAATGGTCGGGATAAGTCATCATTAGCCGATTTCGTTGAAGGTTTTCATCAATGTCAATCTTGATGAGATACCAACCATTTTCTTTCAGCGTTTTAGCCTCGTTAATGAATCGCACATCATCACAAACAACATTGGGATGCTTTTCCGCTTGACGCATCATGGCTTCTAACCATACAGATTCTCGGATTTCACGCATTTTCATACCAATTTTTTGTAAAAGAGGGCGGTCTTTCACCGTCATGCCGAACAATTCCCTCCCTACACGCTTTACTTCATCGGCTAACGACATAATTTGATAGCCTTCTTCCTCAAATCCTTTCGCCAAAGTCGTTTTTCCACTTGCCATCTTGCCACAAATACCAATTTTCATTTTACATCACCTACTAATGGGGGTTCGCACATTACGCACACTAAATCCTTCGTTAATGAAGGTCTTGGATAAATCGTATCACATTTACTACACTTTGCTAATTCCATCGTATCACCTGTCCAAATGATGAATAGTCGTTGCCCCACAACGGCGACACCAAACCTTGATGCCATCCAAACGAGGGGTTGCACCCGTTATATCAATAGAAACTCCACAAATACACTTTACAATCGCCCCCATGACATCACCTGTTTTTGATAATTGATGTAGCGATGTAAGGCGGTAGCACTCTCGCCAACGGATTATTACTCATGCCTCTTTCAAAATGGAACATGAAACTTGGGTCAATAATGTAAGTATGTCCCACATCTTTATCACTCCGAACACAACGACCTGCCATTTGAGCCAATTCAACCGCCGTCATCATTTGATACCATTTAGGGTCATTCTCCGCTTTGGTTTTCACTTGAATATCGCCAAGTGGCCCAAATGGGACTTTCGCAATCACGGTGAAATCAACCATCTTCCCATCAAACCCTTGATTAGCATAAGTGGAGATGAGTATTTCATTGTTCTGTTCATCTTCAAACTCTCGGAACACCGCATCACGCTCTTTTGGAATTTTAGAGTGTTGTCTTAGCCGAGCATAAACCAACGGGTGATTATCCTTCAAGGCTTCCACGATTCCTGTTTCAATATCGTCTGTAAATGGTAAAATCAATCCCTTTTGGTCGGGATATTTACTCGCAATCTTCGCAATTGCATCAGCACACTTCTTGAACGACTCAAAACCTCGTTCTTTCCTTGACAATTTTCCTCCTTTAATGTGAGTATAGATGGGGCGATTTTGTTCGGGGAATGGCGAGTATTCCACCTTAATGAAAGTGGTTTCTTCGGGTTTCAATCCCAATTCCCTACCGAAAATATCGTAGTCAAGAATTGTTCCCGACATCATAATGCGTTGTTGTCCAAGATTGAGTAGCAATTCATCAGCATAGGCTGATACATCCAACGGCTTGAAGGCAATCCATGTTGGATATTCGTTGTTTTCATCCACTTGATACACCCAATTTTCCCAATCAGTCGCAATTGAACCTAACAAATCATCAATTCGTGCTACTGAATTAGAGGCATAACTCAATTCTTTCTTGTCATACTTGGTTTGAGCATCCTTTTCTTTCATTTTGCTCTTGATTTCATCTCTCAAAGCAAACAAATACCGCCCTAACTTCTGTAATGCCTGTTTTCGGGTCGGTAAAGGGGTGTTAAGCGTCATAGATTGGAGTTTAGGTAGTCCAAACGACCCTTTGCCGTCAAACTCCTTCAAGACGATTTCTCGTTGTTTTCGGTAAATGTCCTTCTTTTTCTCGCTTTTTGCGTTTGAGATGTCTTGCTGTGTGGGTAATCGGAATAATTTTTCCAACATTCTTTGTGAAACGGTCAAACTGTGGAAACTCATCATGTTGTTTGCCAATTGATGCGCTTCATCCACAATTAAAAACGGTCTTTGAGGCAAAACCCGACCACTTTTATTCATCGCCATCATATAAGCCGTATTTCCTACGAAAAACATAGCATTTTGCGCCCGATTCAAAGCCCCATAATAATCGCACATGGAATTAGAATCCGCCGTGTAATCAAATTGACCCATTTCATTCTTAGGAATCATCTTCGTGCATTTGAATCCTTTAGCATATTTACAAGGTGCAAGTGCCGCCGTGCAAGTTTGAGGACTTTTGTTGGTTGCTCTTTCCAACGCTTCTTCCGCCACCTTCACATCATCACAACCTGCTTCCACATCAAGAAGGCAATCGTAGTTTCCACGACCCATAACGGATTTCATGTAAGGCATTTCTTTGAGATATTGAGCCTGTAATCCTTTCAAATGAGTCACAATGTAGGAAGGAACGCCAAAGGCTTGTGCAATTGACTTTGCTAACGCTGATTTACCACTTCCTGTGGGACATTCCACTACGATATTGCGATAACCTTCATTGACGGCTTCCATCATCGGCCCTAACACTTGCTTTTGAATATCTCGGAGTGGGTGAAAATGTGTATCTTGGCTCAATCCATCAAAATCAAATTGAATTGGCGGTGTAGTTTCCTCAATTACGACCTCTTTGAATCCTTTACCTTGCTCGGCAGGTTCATTCCATTTCACCACACCGACCTTTCCAATGTCCTTTTCATCAGCCACTTGTTCCAAAATAGGCAACCACTCGCCTAAATTGAACTCGTCAAGGTTTTCCATTTCATCAAGTGTCAATTTGGTTTGCTTTCCTTGCTTCTTTTTGGCTTCCGATGGATTGTATCTTTCTTCGCCATCAACGAACATCGTCAAACGATGCTTCTTACAGAATTTTTCAATGACAACAACCCTTTGACTTGTTTCGGGAAATGCACCCTTGAAGTCCTTATTGCGGAAATCATACTCTAAACCAAGAGTATTCTTCAATTCGTGCCTATGGGAAAATGTCTTTCCACACACTCTAACGAGAACAAACCCCATAAAATGAGATTGTGCGATGCCCTATATCAATGATTGGATGATTTAGATAGCGAGAACGCACAGGTTTCCTCATGTTGCGCCTTTATTCCGCAGGTAAAATCATCCCCAATCCTCGTAAAGCACATCGGGGCGGAGAGGACTCATACATCGTTTCATCACCTACGAATTCCACCCTTGCGGTAGCAGATGGTGTTGGGGGATGGGAAAGCAAAGGTGTTAATCCAAGAGCCTTTGCTGACGAAATACTCATTCGCACTTATGAGTTCATAAAATCGGGGGAGGATAACCCTTCCTTTGCTCTTGAAGCAGGTTTTGAAATGACAAGTCAAACAGGTTCTTCCACCGTTTGTGTTGGTAAAATGACTCCCGATGGCATTTTTAGAGTAGCCAACATCGGAGATTCGGGTTTCCTCATCATTAGAAATGAAGAAATCCTCCTTCAATCTTCGGAACATCAGCACCAATTCAATTTCCCTTACCAATTAGGAAGGAACAAATACGGTGAACCGCACGGTGAAGACCGACCTTCGGATGCGGAAATTTATCAAATTACTTTGGAAGAAGGTGATGTAGTCGTTATGGGGTCGGATGGATTACTTGATAATGTTTGGCCGAAGGAGATACTTGATTACATCAATAAACAACCCAAAAACCCTGTCGCTCTTGCTGACGGTTTGGCAAGCATCGCCTACCTCGCTTCTCAAGAGGATGATAACTTTGTGCCATTCTTTTACCGAGCCAAACAAGAAGGATATGAATTCGCTTCTTATCGTGGTGGCAAGGAAGATGACATTACCGTTCTTGTAGGCATCGTGAATGAGGAATAATCATGGTTGAAAGTGGATATTACTTTGGTTTCCCCCACAGGTCGGGAGAATACCCTAACTCCAAAGATGAATCGGAAATCGTTTTAGAACGCATGAAAAACCCCGACATGGAATTTTTTACATTATCGGATGAAAGCCCAAAAGTTCCATTTACTGATTTTCTTCGGGAGAAGGGATATGACACGCACGATTATGAATTGACTCAAATTATTCGC
>TARA_A100001201_G_scaffold49077_5_pt1 | contig 25530 bp, 19 predicted proteins | sample TARA_A100001201 | Tara Oceans TARA_A100001201 (sample SAMEA2619872) | marine metagenome | biome: marine biome (ENVO:00000447); feature: surface water layer (ENVO:00002042); material: "saline water (ENVO:00002010), including plankton (ENVO:xxxxxxxx)" | depth 5 m | reverse complement strand
CAATCTTTCCTACAGGGTCCTTAAGTTCTTGTGCTCTAGTAGGACACGCAGGAATAGGTGCCTCTGTCTTAGGGACTTCAGGTGATGTAGGTGGCTTTGGTGGTTCTGCTTTCGCTGGTGGTTTGATAGCAGGAGGTGGTGGTGCTTCCTGTTCTAGTGTAAGTTTGTTAGCATCATAATCAATAGGAGTGAAACTAGGAGTACCAGCGTCGCAGAAAGTACGCACTCCATCTTTGTCCTCATCCTTGAGAGATTGATTCTCTTTACTGTCAACGTGTGCCTCTACACAGCCAGGCATATTGACAATGGGAACCCCCACCTGTGTTGTTACAGGCGGGGCTACAGGGATAGCATAACTAGGTTGTGCCATCCATTCGGGAACTTCGATAGATCTAAGATCCCTGATATTGACGTCACCAAGTTCAATCTTAAGTTCAGGTATTTCCATTTAGTCACCAAATGTATTAGGACATAACTGCTTTGCCAGTTTGTCTCGCAGTTCATTTATACGATCTTCATCGAAGTGTGCGAAGTTAGGATACTTCTCAACTTTCTTATAGTAGTGCAATGCATTGAGGATGATTGTGTAATCCTCTAGCGACAATTCAAAGTTCATTAGCAATCATTAAAAACTTCACCAACTTGCGATCCCAATTCGGAACCAGCACGTTGCCCTAATAATAGTGCCCAACCGCCTGCTAGCCATCCAATGTAAGGGATGTTAGCGACCGCTGGAACGACGAGACCAGCTGCTACGCTAGTTCCTGCCATCGCACCTTGAGACCGTGCTCCAGCGTCCGCCGCGATACACTCGGCGCTTTGGGCATTCATCTTTCCCGCTTCACCTATTGCACCTCCACCTATGTTACGGAAACCGTCCATAGTATATTGGTCAAAGCGTTGCTCACGACGAAGTTCAGTTCCTCCGCCAAAGAGCCCTTTCTTATTTTGATTCAGTTGCAAATGTCTTTCTGATTCGAGAATAGCAGGGTCGTTTGCTCTGTACTGAATTTTGTATCCTTCTTTTCCTGCTTCAATGGTGTACGAAGAATAATCTCCACGTGGGATATTGATAGTAGGAACTTGGGGAACTGCTGGTCGTCTAGTGACGTAACCAATCAAACCTATGTGCGATACAGCAAACAGTGCGCCGACCGTACCGATAAGAATTTTGAAAGTTGATGGTTTCTTTGTTGATGTCGTGGTCGGTTCTGGATAGTAATCGCCTGGTTGTTCTTTGTTGGTAAACATAATCAGAACGGGATAGCGGGACCTGTTGCCTCAGGCAGTTCAGGCATAGCGGAATCCATCATACCAGGGAGAGCCTCGGTAATTGCTTCTGCTGCTGCTTTAGCTACCTTTTCCTTTGCGTTTTCAATGATAGCGTCTTTCTGTAGATACAGATAAGTTCCACCACCAATAATAGATGCAGTGCCCAAGAATGATAGGACTGCGAGAATGTTAATCAGTTTTTGCATTTTGTTGTTCCTCTTTTTTGCCGATAGGCGGGGCTTTCTTTGGAGCACTACCATTTTTCGCTGGACTCAATCCGAACGCAGCTAACGATCCGCTGAAGACGGAGGCTATAAATGTTGGATCGAAATCCAAAATCTTCTGTCCGTTCGGTAAACGTACATAGGAGAAAGTCAACAGTGATGCCGACCAGATCAGCACGACAACCTTAACTAGGTTACCTAATACTTCACTCTTATCATCATCATCTTGTTTTTCTTCTACTTCTTTAATCTGTTCCTTGCTCATCAGTTTCCTCCGAAGCTTGTCTTAACATCTTTGCGAGTTCAGCAGTACTGCCGACAAACATAGTGTTGTTGACGGTGGAAGGACCTTTAGCATCCTTACCTTCTTTAACTTCTTTGGTATCTTTCTGCAGTTTCATCAACTTGTCAGTTGTGTCTGCAACGTTCTTGATCATCAATGCAGCAACTTCATATGCTCTGGGGTGATCAGATGATGCAGCCACGTCAAGAATACCATTGAGTGCTTCCTGACCCTTTTCTATTAAATTGTATAGTTGACCACGAGTATACTCATAGTCTTTTGTAACGTCACCTTCACGAGCCTTTCTTTCTGAATCAACTACGACTTCTGGTTCCACCACAGCATCCTCCTCTTCAGGGAGATTAAAAATTTCTTTCATATTGTCGTCTAGTTTACTCATAAGAATTCAAAGCCTTCGTTAAAGCCAAAGTTGTCGTCAGGTTGCACGTATGCATCATCTGCAGCGGTAACCTGACCATCTCCGTCGTAGTCCTGCTTTGCCTTTGGAGTATATGTAAGTCTGATGTCTTTTCTCCTTGTGCTGTCTCCTTTCATATTGCCAATCTCGGCAATAGACTTTTTGATAACACTGATATTAGTCATCGGACCATAGATATATGTCTTGACAGTAAACTGTAGACGATACTCCAGGTAGCGACGTGTTTTGAAGTCACCGTCATACTGATCGGTGTAATCAACACTGTTCAACACTACAGGAACATCTTTCACTTCATCCATATCAGGTACCATTTTGATAGGGATGTTAAAAGATGGTTGGAAATAAGGTAGGATCTGCTCAAGGATTCCGAGACCATCATCTTGAGATTTAGCCAGAATGCCTAGTTCAAAACCGATGTTGTAAGGCACAGGCATATACTGCTTGCGCACACCACCAGTGGCATCGTCGGTATTTTTATAAACTTGAATAGGACTAGTCTTTCGTGTTGCGTCGTAAGAATACGACGTCATCTCGAAGTACATCCTAGGCAGAGTCATTTGAGTCTGCTTATCAATGTTGGGAAGATCTTCTAGACGTGCTAAAAATTTATCCCTTGGACCATAGGCTAGGGGGACTTTCTCGCGAATGACCTCATTGCCCGCTTCGTCGTGATCGCGCAATTCGATGTTATTGAAAATAGTACCGAATGCGATGACGGTACGACGAATGGTTCCGTTATAAAAATACTGTAACATTAGAAGCTATCCTGCTTGTTTCCGATTTCGCCAAACGGGTTGCGTTCAGAGAAGTCAATGACATCATCTGCTTTGAACTCGATAATGGCGTTATCGTCATACTGCACACTTTCAACAGTGATAGTAGTAAACGATTGAATGGTACCAGTGCCGTTAGGACCAGTGATAGTTTCATTCTCTTGGAATGCGCCCTTAGGATAAACAACAGTGAGTTTACCAGTAGCACTATCGAAGTCAACAACAGTACCAGAAGCACCACCAGAAGACGTGAAGTCTTCACCCTCAGAGAAGGTACCAGTCACATTGATAAGTGTGATCGGGAAGGTGTAAGCCTCTCTTTCTAACTGATCAACAGCAGCATCGCCAGTATCAAAGATCGTGTTGCCACGCTCCATAATCTCAGCGGTGATGGTGTAGAAATACACTTTCCCCAATTGGAAGAAAGGCATTTCTTTCTCAACGAATTTGATCTCGTAGTTATCCCCTGTTAAGGGATAGTGAATGATATCACCTTCGTTAGGACGATCAGGTAGTTGTGGATTAGCCGCGTCTACTTCACTCCATCTATTGACAGAGACGATAAACGTTGCTTCATCCGTGATGCGGAGACCGAACTTGGAAACGAGTTCAGCACCCATTCCACCAAAGCCTTCTACATTTTGCAGAAGCATCTCCACTACATATATATCCTCAAAACGCGAAAGAACGACATCATTCAAGACATCATCCTGAATCATCACGCGGGGAATATACTTGACATCGCTGCCAAATAGTTTGATCTGCTCATCTACAAGATCCTGAACAAGACCTTGCTCTCCAGTTGTACCACCGTGAAAGGTGGGAAAATAAGGACTAGTAGGCATTACCCAATAAGATCAAGGGGCGGAAGGGCGTAAGTAGAAAGAATCTGAGATTCAATCTTCTCCAGATCACTCATCGCCTCAGTGTAAATTTTCTCACCATTAAGGGTGATGCCACCAGGCAACTGAACATTATTATATTTCGTCAGGTTTTGACCCCACTGCTTTTTAATCAAAGCAGTAAGGTACTTCTTCATAAATGGATCGTTGTAGATTTGAGTGTAAGTTGTGGGATCTAAAGCCCGCTCACACTCAATGATCAAGAACTCGCCTTCCTTAATATCTTCTGCTGCAGTATCAATATAAAGACGATCTTGTCTTTGATTAAATCTGTACTGGATAAATGTGCCGTTATTCAGCACGTGATCAAGAGTCTCCAGATAACTCTTGGTCATATAATAATTGAGAATATCAATTGCCCCAAAGTGATAGAGGTCATTAAGAAAAATTTGATACTCAATCCCAAAAAGATTACCTCTAATACCACTAGACTTAATACCAAAAATGCGACTAATGCCATAAACGTGCTCTGGGATAGGGATATAGTTATCCCTCTCAACCCAGTCGGTAGATCCCACCGTGGTGGTTTGGTTTGATGATTTGAATCTAGTAACATCGGCTGCAGTCATTTCGTGTTTCAACAGCATACGCTCACTGCCGTTGTATGTCCACTCAGCGAACTTCTGCAGAGCGTCATCGGTCAGATCATCGATCTGCTCTTGAGCAACGTTAATCTGCAGGACAGGTTCGCCAAGCTGTCTCTTGCAATACTCTTGTAATTCAGTTCTCGTACTCGGTGACGCCATCACACAAAAATACCCTTCATATCTATTTAGCGGGGCACAAAGTGCTGCTTCAATAGAGAGAAGGGTAAGTAGAAAGCCCAGACGTGAGTGTGACCTATGTTAGTCAGTTGGGCACAGCGGTGACTACCATCTAAAGCACGATACTTATCATTGTATGGATTACTCATATCCGTAACAATGATGGGAAAGGAAAGATCTAAAACCTTATACCTTTCACCTTTACAGCAAGGGCATTGATTGAAGGCAAGCATTGGAAAACAATGTTTGCCTCTCCAGGCTACATCTTCGAGTGGTAGTTTGACAAGATACTTGTCGTCTTGAATAAGGGGGAGGATTGTAGAACAAGGTAGTACTAAATCCTCTTCAAACTCTGTCCATCCCCAGTTACCAAGATGTTTTTGAATAAAGGGATCAGAGAAAGATAATCTTCCTCCAATCCTTCCTGTTGTCCAAGGTTCTTCGTTAAGAAACTTAGGCAGGTTCGGTTTCGGTAAGCAGTTCACGTTCAGGAGCTTCCTCAGTAGGTGCGTTCTGGTCTTGGAGAATGTTCAGACCTTCGACAGCACCTTGAAGCTTCAGGTAACGCTCTTTAGCAGTTGCCAGTTTTTGCTCAAGTTCAGCAATTTCTTTCATCAGGTCTTTAGCCTGAGTAGAGAAATTAAGAATGAGTTCTTCAGTAGTCATTGCGGGTTTCTTTATTACGTAAAAAAGAGGGGACCGAAGTCCCCCCTAGTATAGAGTATTTAGTTGTCCAGGTCAATCGGTTTCCCGAATTATGCCTGAGACTCACTCCAGGAAATACGACCTGTAACCGTGAAGGGCGAGGAGTTGTTCACACCCGTAAGGTCCACAGGTTCGGCAACCACAGTCAGGAGGTCAGGTCCGTTCGGGAAGATACCGTCACCACCAAGGATGGAGTTACCCATCTCAATGATAGAACTAATATCGTACGAAGTAGCACCTGTACCACGCTTACCAGTGTTGTCGATTGTACCACCAGCAGCACGGAAGGAGAAGATCTCCAGACCGCCCGCGTAGGTATCATCCACCGTGTGCTTAATCAGCTGGGACAGTGACGGAGGAGCCACGTCCAAGTAGGTGTCAGACGACAGCGACGGGTTCAGGATCAGTTTAACCTCACACTCGTGCGTGTTCACAACGTCAAGAGAGTTGAGCTGCAACTGCATTCGGTTGATGATCTCACGTTCACCCAGTCCACCAGACAGGGACGAGTCCACAGAAGGAGACAGGCGAATAGACACCAGCGGAATCTGTGAAGGCACCGTGTTATCTGTACCTGCGACTGCACCAACCGAGAAGGTGGTGGAAGAAGGAACAGGCGGGTTACCCAGATCACTGTAGATGATATCATAACCTCTGTTGTACTGGAACGTGGTGTTACCGTTATCGTCGATGTACAAGAAGTCCACTTCCAGGCGACCAGAAGAGATTCTGGAACGATAGATAGCGCGACCATCCACGAACCAACCGTTACCAACAGATGCCTGATACACGGTAGTACCCTGTGTCAGTTTACTGGCTTCAGAGGTCGGGAAGTACGTTCTGATGTAGAAACGCATATTACGCGACCAACCTTCACCAACTTGCCACTGCGATCTAACAATCGCGTTTTGGTTAGTTGTTGCACTCTGTGCAATTTCGTTGGTGAACTTCAGCAGGTTACCAGATGCAGTAAACAGGTACGCTTTGTCACTGTCAAATCTACCATCGGTGATAACAGAAGTACCCCAGTGGAACAGGGTTGGGATGTAAGTCGGAATACCCACGTTTTGGATCTCGTAACGAGCAGGCAGGTTACCAGATCTGAAGTATGCCTCGGTCAAGCGGTTGTTGTGCTTGAACTCGTGGATGTACTTCACGTGACCATTCTGATCCTTGAATCCGAAGCGGATCTTACCAGCACCATACCAGGAGTAGTCCATATACGCCATCTGGATCTTGGTAATGTCAAGAATAAATCCAGACTTACCAGAACCATCACACTTATCAACGTTCCAATCACCCTGAGGTGCTCTGGTGTCGATTGTCTTAGTCAGAATGATGTTAGAGGCGGTGATACCCTTGTACTGAGGCTGAATAATCACCTGGTTATCGTTCACGATACGAATAACCTTGTGGGACTGACCACGGATAACGATGTACTCATTCTCTGCAAGCTGAGACAGGAATGATGTATCCGAACCATCAACCACGTTAGAGCCCTTAGTCACAGAAACGCGACCAGTCAGCTGTGTGGTAGAAGAACGACGGACACAGTTCAGAACAGTACCATCGTACTCGAAGAACATACCGTTCTGGAAGTCGTACATACCGCAGCGAACGTTGGAGTTCACCCAGTTGATGACGTGATATCCAATGAAACCACCAGCAGCAGAAGACTGCGGAGCAGAATCTAAGATATACGTGAAGGTAAAGGCGTCAGATACAGTAGCAACAGTGAAGGAGCCATTGTAGTCAACGTCTGTAGCGTCCACGAACTTGATGTTCGTACCAACCTCAAGGTTGTGAGGCAGCTTCGTCTCAACGATAACGCGGTGGAAGGTTGTTCCATCAACGTAAGGTGAGTAGTAAGCGCGAACAGCAGGGTTCTTCGGACAGAAGTTGATAGCGAGTGAACACTGGATACCTTTACCTGACTGGTAACGGAAGTATCTACGTGTCTGTCTCACAATCTGACCGTCTGGAGACTTACTGGTACCGATTTCCATACCACCGTCAAACGGTCTGTGGAGGAAGAATCCATCGGGTCGCACGTAAATGGCGGTGTCGATGAAGTATTCGGTATTACCAGCGGAGTTAACCTGACCAGTCGTGAAGGTAGCATCAGCATCAAGCAGAAGCTCGGTATCGTCCTTGATAGCGGCGATAGTGGCTTCAACGATGGAGAATGTACCCGTGGAGTTGTTGTTCACATAACGGAACGCATCACCCACTTTGAAGTAGCGTGTGAAGTTGGTATCTGTACCAGTGATGATACGTGAACCAGTCTGTACTGCAATAGTACCAGCACCAACCACGCGACCGTCCATATTGGTATGGACCAGTTTCTGCAGAGGAGTCTGCGAACCGCCAGAAGTAAACTGGACGTTAGTACCAGAAAGGGCAGCAGTCAGAGTCTCAGCCAGTTTGATGTGATCTTGGTCAACCACGATCACAAAGTAGTCACGGTTGTCAACCAGACCACCGATGGTAGTACCACCAGCATCCTGATAGATCAAACGCTGACCAGTCTTCATAAAGTGATTCTCAATGCGCAGGGTGTGGTCAGTAGTATCAACCATACCGCTGTTACCAGTGTCACGTGCGTCGAACGTCTTCGTAGAAGGAACGATCTGGAACGGAACATCGATAACGAGTTGGGTCTGATCCTTGACCTGAGACACATTGTAGGCACCGTCAGTGGCACCGAACGCAGCAGTCTGGTTCTCGAAGACCTGTGCACCAGAACCTGCGGAGGTAATATCAACCTCACCGCCAGGATGGTTGAATCCAGGAGAAGTACCAAGAGCAAAGCGATCATTAGAGGTGACCTTCACATAGTACTGAGTGCTAGGTGTCAGGTTACCAATTGCTGTACCAGCAGTGGTGTAGAACAGACGCTCACCATCAGACAAGTTGTGGTTCTGATAGTAGAAAGTGTTTCTGTTCGGGTTCTGGAACACACCAGTCATACCGTATGTACCACGTGCGTCGATAAGACGATACGGGGAAGAACCTGTAGAAGGCTTAATACGGAAACGGTTGTTGTCCACACGCTCAACATACACAGTCGCTGGCATAGTCAGCGTAGCGATGTTGTCGTTATTAGAATAGTAACGAGGATCGGAGCCAGAGATTCTGGTCATATCGATCTGGTCGTTAGTAACGGCACCGTGGTCTTCCACATAGAAGGTGTCGTCGTCATTCGTACGGTCCTGCACGAACATCAGGTAAGAGTTACCATAGTAGTCGTGGTTCCAGTTCCAAACCCAGGAGCCGTGACCTCTGTAGTAACCGTTCCACCAGTCATAGCGATAACGGAAGTGGAATCCAGCACCGTGGTCAACAGACCAGTTATAGCGATAACGGTTAGAACGATAGTGGTCTCTATCATACAGAGGGTTCCAGTTACCGTTTGTCAGTGTGCTGGTAGACTCAGGAACGTTGTCGTTATAGTTCCAACCAGGAGACCAACCCCAAATCGGGTTACCACCTGTGTACCAGTTGTTGTTGAAGCGACCGTCGTAGTTGCTATTGTTCAGGTTACCAGAGCCGTTATACTGGCGACGGTTCATCGTCAACCAGAAGGCGCGGTTCCACTGAGAGTTAGAAATACCACGGTTGTTGCTAACGTCAGCGAAGTCACGACCCGAGTGGGTAGCGTTCTCAGAGTTAGACATCCAGCGATAACGCCAGTACCAGTCCCACCAAGGCTTGTAGTCAGATGCATACTTGTGAACCAGGGCAAACGTGTGCTTACCGTAGTTGTAAGTAGCAGGTGTACCTTGCAGTGAAGAACTGTCGTTCGTCAGGTTGATGATACCGTTGCTGCCAGGGTTACCACCGTTAACAGCAGAATAACAAGCGTTAGACAGTTTAATAACTGCAGTACCGCCGTCAGCAGAAGAGGTAGACTCAACACGGGTGTAGTACACACCGTTACGCTGCAGGTTCTCGACACACTCGTCACCAGCAGGGGGATAATACAGAAGGGCATAACGGGAACGCATATAGTTCGCGTTAGTACCTGTCAGGGTGATAGTCTTATTGGTGTAGTCGATGTTAGAATCATCGAATTCCCAAGTAGCAGTAGGCTTATAGTCATAAGGCTGATACTGCGTCATATCAGGGTTGAGAGTACCAGAGAAGGTATTCTCATAGTCGATCACAGCGCGACCGTCAGCAGCCTGAGCAGTGGTGTTATTGATCGACAGGATCTTCGGAGAGATCGTGTTCACGAAGTACAGTGCGGTACCATCAGAGAAACCGTTCTCATAAGTGGTAGACAGCACCACCTTCGTGGTGGTAGCAGGTGTGAAGTTCAGTTCAAAACCAACGCCTGTGTTACCCGAGTTTGCATCATATGCATACAGGGTTGCAGGAGTGTTAGAGGTAACGTAGATACGAACATACGAACCAGCAACACCCTCAGTACCGTTCACATACACACCATCGGTGTATGCACTACCACCGCCGTGGATACCATCGGCAGTTGTGGACACACGGAACGGGTGACCGATGTTGGATGCATCATCCAACTTAAAGATGTACATACCGTTCTTGTTAACCACGAACGGCGATCCACCTGGGATGTCACCATCGATAGTGAAGTAATCCTGACCACCAACGTTCTGAACAGTAACTGTATACTCGAAGGTATCAGCCACAATACCCTTATCCGTTTGCAGAGAGATCGCAGAACCCTCGTAGAACAGACCAGGAATAATAGATGTATAAGAACCCACCACGTTAGCCGAGATCGACTGAGTGGCACGTGCCTTATAGGTAAACGTGGTCGGACTAGGTACAGACTGAATCAGGTAAGAACCTTCAGCAGTTGTAGTTGCAAGACCTGTAACCACAATAGGCACACCTGCAGTCAGGGAGTGCTCATACTGTGTGGTAACAGTAATCGAGTCTGAGTTTTCCTGAGTCTGAACCGAAGTGATGTAAGGAATCGTCGTGTCACTCGTAGCAGAGTAAGTAGACGGAATATTGTTAACAAGCTGAAGAGTTTCCCACTTCGTTGCCTGCGGACCATATTCAAAGTCCGTGTCAATCATCGTCTCAGGGTTTGAAACTCTGAGTTTGGACACAGGGTCAACAAACGTCTCAGAAGGTTCAAACGTTGTAGCATCTTGCTCAACGAAGATCTGGAGTTGATCAGTTGCGCTCATCGTGCTGGTATCAGTAGCCAGCGTGATGATAGTTTTCTCGAAGTCCTGGTTATAGTCACAACCAGTGGTTGTGGCAGTAGGACTGAAACCCTTAGTAGGGTCAGAGAAGTTGTAGAGAATAACGTTATCAGTAACGTTAGTAATCAGAAGGAGTTTCTCCCCCTGAATATTATCCTTGATTGTGACCGTACCACCCGTAAGTGTATTAGGGTCATACGGTACAAATTCGTAGTCGGAGACTAGTTTCTTTGCCATTGTTTAGAGCCCTAGATTTTAAATATGAAAATCAGCCACCGAGTGCGATGGACAACGCCGCGATCTGCGATGTGATACCCACACCACCGATCTTGAATGTTTTATTGGTACCTGTGAGGTTCACGTCGCCGCCGATGTCCAGGTTCCCAGTGATGTTTCCCGTTGCGATATTCCGCAGATTTCGAGAGCCGTCTACTACTTCAGTACCAGCAACGGACAAGCCGTTTTTGGCATTAAAATTTATGTTTGACGTTGCCATCGTGGTTCCCTTTCCCCCGATAGTATCGGATATAGGTTTTCAAATTCTATTTATAGGGATTACACATTCATTGTGAAACGAGTGAACTGAATAAACGTTCCAACAGTTGCAGTCGCTCTGACTTCTAAATTACCGCCAGTCAGTTCGACAGTGAACGTAGCAACAGCACTCGATCCAGTATGCACATCACCAAACATTGTGACGAATGCATCTGTACCATTGTGGGTCACGATAATCTCACTAGTAGAAACATCACCACCGTAAGAAGCGTGTACAAGATATTTGGCACCTCTAACATTAGCACCAACCAGAGTGTCGAATGCTTCTGTAGCAGCAGTAGTTGTTACAGTCCCAGCAGAAATACCAGTATAATCAGTAATGTTAATATGATCATCAGCATTGTTAGTCTCGATCATAAGACGTGTTGCAACTCTAGCCGTGCTGCTGCAAAGCAGAGCACCGTTAATGCTGGTCTCACGATTGAGTGTGACACCTACATTAGTTCCAGTCAGGAATGCGTTTGAACTCTGACCAGAGTCGTAGAAATTAACTTGAGAGCTAGCAGAAACAATGTTAGTGTTTCCTCCAGAAACTCCAAAAGTTACATTGTTATTCAGGATAGCTGTCCCAGAACCAAGTTGGATAGAACCATTCAGTGTTCCGTTATCCGCCTTGAGAAGAAGATTATCATCGCTACCTGTAATCGAAGCGCGATCAGCAGTAGTACCCCACTGTAGAGAATTAGAGGCAGTCAGTTCAATGTTACCAGCAGAAACGCTGAGACGATTGCTAGGAGATGCGCTACCAATACCAACACGGTGATTGATTTCGTCAACCACCAAAGTAGAACTATCAATAGCAATAGGACCATTGACATTCAATCCACCCATTGTAAAGGTGGCACCGTTGTTTAATTTAACGGCATTGATTGTACCATCAGAAGGCTCACCAACATCAACAGTATCACCGATAACAAGACCGAAAAAGTCGCTACCAGGTGTCGGAGGATCGGAGAACGTAATCTGATCGTTATTGATTTGATAGGAAACATTTGCTTCCTGAAGAACACCACCAAGAGAGATGAGCATCTGCAAAGGCGAACCAGGGAAAATCACCTGCCCACCAACACGTAAGTTGAACGTGACAGCCACACCATTGAACTGGGTAGCAACGTCATCCAACTTGCGGATGTTACCAATTTTGGGAGTAACGCCTAAGTACGACATCTGTCTTTATAGTTTAATTAGGTGATGATAAATTTACCGTCTGTGCCAGGAGAATTCTGTGCACCACCAACGCCAGCAAGTCCTCTGTTAGCGTCAGCATTATTAGCAGGCGTTTCGTTATTGCCTACTGCTGAAGAACCAGCGATGATACGTGTCTGATCAATAAAACCAGCACCGCCACCACCTCCGTGACCGTTAGAGACACCTGAGCCTCCACCGCCACCTCCGTAGTAACCTCCACCGCCCCCGCCACCAGGGTAAACTAGAAGTGCTCCACCTCTGCCACCCGCAAGAGAGTCACCAATGACTGCATCGGTATAACCAGCGAAACCTCCCTCAGTTTGGGAACCTCCGCCACCACCTCTTTGATCAAAGAGTTGACCGATTTGACCATTAGATCCACCACCAGCACCGCCTCTCTGATCGGCACCAGCACCACCACCACCAGCAGCAATCAATAGAGCATTTGACTGAACTGCAGAACTGCGGAATACTCCAGTGAAACCTCCACCGCATCCACCATAGTAGGATCCTTGGAGACCACCAAGAGCACCACCACACTCACCACCAGTAGTGACAGAACCTGAAGATCTAGGATCTCCACCACCGCCAACACAGATATAATACTGTAGGTTGTGGAGTAGTGTTAAACCACCTGCTGTATAACCAGCACCACCGCCTATACCACCTACTTCAGAACCACCTGCTCCACCAGCACCCCACATTGAGAATTGAACATTAAATACAGCATCGTTGGCTACAACGGTTTCGAGAATATATTCTCCTCTGTTCAATACAAGTGAACCTTGGGAGTCAAGGTTGTGGTTGATTACTGGATCGCCGTTTTGAGGTGTCACACGAATAGTGCGGACAGCTTCAAACGGAGTGTTTCTAATTTTACTCGTATCGTAAAAGGGACGCAAATGTCCCTCGTCGGTCATATTGTCTAACCGACTTTCGTAGTTCAGAGTTTTGAGACTACCAATACGGAAAGGCATTACGACTCCTTATCGCCAATTAAGATAACGGTGACTTTGTTTGCTGTGTCAGTCAGACCATAGATTGCATCGTTCTCATCTTCGAGAACAATGGGGTAGTTCAGTTCAACGTAGAATGTTTCACCAGAACTCAGTTCTTGTCTGATAAACTGTTGGGGCTTAGTTGCTGCATCGACAGTATCGAGTGCACCAACATTATCTTCTGCCAGATACAGGTTCACAGTTTCAGTAGTGGTGTTGCCATTGAAAACGACAAAACCCTTGAAATATGTTTTTGTAGCTGCAGGGTTTACATAAATCGTACCAGCAGTGCCCGCTGGGACGAACTGAATGTTCTTCCCATTGCCAGTAAGTTTTCCTCTTGAGAGAGCCATTGTATGCTGTATCCTCCTTGGTATTTAGCTGAACAACCAGATGTCCCGCATTTCGTTGCGGTCACTGAATTCCATATTCACGGTTCCATCGATATTGCTGCTAGCAACCACAAGGTTGTAACCAATATCAGCAACTTGGGTAGCAGGAAAAATAACGTTACCCAGACGAATCCTAGAAGGTGTAGTATTATTAGGATTAGCTTGAATAGAAACCCCGTTAATAGTTGCATTATTCAGGGTCTGTGAATTTGTAGTGCCACCAGTAGCATCTGCTTTCAATGCAATAGCATTAAACACAGATGTAGAGAAGTTAGGGTCATCGCCTAAGGCTGTAGCTAACTCCTGTAATGTATCGAGTGCGCCAGGGGCTGACCCAATGAGGTCGGCAACTTCCTGACGAACAAATGCTGTAGTAGCAATCTTAGTGGTGTTATCGTTTAGGGTTTGGGTAACACCAGTAGAGTCGGATGCAATATTAACAGTAGTTCTATTAGAAAGACTACCAATAGAATTTTGCGTGGTAATATATCCCTGAGTTGCCACAAGGATATCAGTAGTAGTGCCGCCAGGATCATCGGCAAAAATATGGAAGTCGTTACCATTCTGGATTAGTCTTGTCTTACCGCCAGTATTTGACGACTCTAACGTAATCGTCGGAAGCGTCTGTGCTTTTACTCTAAGACAGTTGCTAGTATTAGAAGCACCGTCAATGTCAATCTTGAAACTAGGAGAGTAATTACCGACGCCAATAGAGCCGTAGCAGTCAATATCTCTGACATTTACATCGTCCGTGTTGAGGAGTTCAACAGCACCAGATCTTCCGTAGAAAGAAGAAACAGCACTGGTAGGTCCGACCAGGGACGAAGAGAAACCGATATGAGTGACTTCGATGACAGATCCAATAGCAGGAGCATCGTCAAGACGTAGTACTAGGTTTTGTTGAACCAGAGTATAAGCATCTTTATGCTGCACCAGACCATCAATGGTCACCAGAATCGCCTGAACATTTGGCGGTGCTTTGGACATCGTGAAGTCTTCTGAGACTCCATCAGCCGTGAATGTTTCGGAGAAAATCTCCGAACGATCCATATTATTGACGACTGAGTTCTGAACCTGACCGAAGAAAACATCACCTGCAGCAGGTGCTTCGGAAAAATAAATTCTATCTCCCTGAACCCAGAATGATCCAGGGGCGTTACTGGCACTAGCAGTGTTAGGTTGCTGCATAACACCGTTCAAAGAAACGGTGAGTTGCATAGACTGAGCAACAGTAACTAGTTCGTTGTTTGTAGTACGTAACTCAAAGTTGTTAGTAGATCCGTCGAACTGCGAAGAGATATCTTGGAGTTCTTTAATCTTAGATACGTACGCTTCGGGATTAAGTCCAAGATATGCCATTAGACGGACACCTCCATCACACTGGTAATGCAATCCAGAGATGAGGCTGTGTCACACTTAACTAGGATTTCATCTCCCAGTCCAACTTCGACCTTTGTAACAGAATCTCCACTACTGTGTGTAGTAGGAGTGGAGCTTGCTTGTGCTCTGTCCACATTCAACGTGGTATTACCTGCACCAGTTGTAGCAGTGACCTGCATAATCTCATTATTGACTTTGATGTAATCGTTCTGAGCAAACTTCGGACCAGTGTTATCGCTGACCGTAATACTCACGACACTTGCAGATGTAATGTCAGCTGACAAGGTATCAGTCACAGCAGGTGTGACTTCTCGATATGCATCTTCGTTAAATTCCAGGATAATCTTTTGACCCTGCATCACTTCAAATGCTGAGCCTGCTGGAATGGGGATATTCCTAACGATGAACACGTCATCTTTAGGATACTGAGGATCGATAGAGTATGCTGGATACCTATTGATCTTGACCTCGGCAATCACCGCAGTCTGTGTGGTATTGGAAAGGTTACACCCAATAATCACAGTTTGCTTCTCGGTTTGAGTGCCCTGAAGTTCAACTGCGTAAATGGAAGTGTGGGTAGTTCCTACGCCCGTTTTGGAAGTTGAGATAAATTTATTTGCCATTTTTTATTAACCGAGTGCGATAGCGAGTGCAGTAGCGTCAAGACCTGCTTCCACAGACACACCGACCTGGGCAGCAAGGGTATTCACCTCAGCTTGCAATTCGTTGATAGCGTTAACGAGGTTTGCTTTATTTTGTGTAGTGAGGTTCAGGAGGTTACCAATGGTAATATCCCGAATCTCGTTAATAGCGGCAACAATACTAGATTTAGAAGTAGTTGTTAAGTTTGAAAGAACACCAATAATAATGTCTTTCGTTTCATTCAATGCAGCAACTAAACTGGTGTGATCTGCAATGTTTGCAGATAAACTAGCCAAGTTACCGACATCACTATCTAGTTCATTGACTGCATCAACAATACTAGTGTTGGTAGCAGTCGTCAGTTGATCAAGATCTTTAATGATGTTGTCAACAATGTAGTTGATTGCCTCTACAACATTATCGCGATCATTAGCGGGAATTTCTCCTGTAATGTTCGCGATAGGACCTAACTCAGTATCCAATTCAAGCAGACAATCAGTAATTGTCTGCGCCACAAGATTATTGGCGACAGCTTGAGCAACGATTTTGCCAGAAAAGTCGCCATTGTCAGAACCAATGTCGTTGATCTCCAGGCGCTGCTGCTCAAACGTATATGTTTTTGCTACGTTTCTGACAGTCATTCGAGATAGGTCAATCTAGTGTCTTGGATTATTTATATCAAGCTCTGACAAGTGATCTGTAGTACTTGATTGTATTCACAGCGTAAGTCGGAGTGAATACGATTTCAATGTTGGCACCATTAAACTGAGCAGTAATAGTACCCAGTCCACCTTGTGCCAAAGAACCAGAAGTCATAGTGGCATATTCTTCAATGAAGATGTCAGTGCCATCGTGCATAATCAGAACTTCTTTAGCCTGAACATATGCACCAGACTTGACTTGTACCACATATTTGCCACTGCTGTAATCAGCGTGAGCAAACGAATCAATCACAGCAGCGGCGATGGTTGCAGTAGTTGCAGAACCAGCATCTTGACCGTGAATGTCCTTAACCAGAATCAGAGAATCTGCTTGATCGTTGTAACGAATCTTTTCGTCACCACCAAGACAGAGACCCATCTGGTCGGAAGAGGGACGGTAGAATCCATTGTCCTGGTCCAGGAAGAACGAAATGCCAGGGATAGATTCTGTACCATCGCCAGCACCTGTGAAACCAGACAGGTTAGTCAGTCCGTTACCATCACCAACAAATGCAGTAGCACCAACAGTGCCATTAACTTGCAGGATTTGAGCCAGCGCATTGTTCGGATCTTGTCCAATACCAATTTTATTGTTGGTAGCGTCAAGCTTGAACAGAGCAACGTTAGAACCGACAGGCTCCATTGTCACTACAGCACCGTCAAAAGTAACAGAAGAAGAAACACCCGAAACAGTAACGTGTGTTGCTTCGAGATCAGAAAGAAGAGTGCCTGTAGAATAAGTCAGGTCACCACTGGTAATACCAGTGAAAGAACCAGTACCCAGAGCAAACTTGTCTTCAGATTCGTCGTAGCCGATGAAAGCATTGTCACCAGTACCACGTTCGATAACAATGCCAGCATCTCCAGTAGGAGTTCCTGTAACACCGTTACCAAGTTCAATCAGTTTGTCACCAATAACAGTGTTAGTGGTGGAGACTGTAGTTGTGGCACCCAAAACATTCAGGTTACCATTGATAACGACGTTGTTTGCAACTTCGAGATCTTCTGTTGGGTTGCCAACGCCAATACCAACCTTACCTTGACCAGTAATGACCAGGGCGTCGGTCAGAGTATTGAGGCTAGATCCAGTGGATCCACCAGCAGGAGAAGTTTTCAGTCTGATGAAACCACCAGATGCAGAACCTGTACTGGCACCACCAGCAATAACAATATCTGAACCAGAGACGTCAGTTCCAGAAGCATCGTCTCTAGAGACCTTACCAGTAACGGAAAGGGCAGTTGCAACAGAAAGAGCATTGAAGCTGAATGTTGCTGTAGTATCAACCTTGGGAGGAGTGACAGCACCATCTCTTAAAACGGTGGTGTCAATAGCCTCTAGACCTCCACTACTGCTCAACTTTGCAGTTGTGATGGAGTTGTCGGCAATTTTCAGGGTGGTGACTGCGCCATTTCTGATGGTGGAAGTCGTCACCGCCTGGGTGCCTACACCACTATCAAGTTTGGCGTCACTGACCAGTCCATCATTTAAACCAGTTCTCCTGACTCGTGTAAGCGCCATTGTTTAAACTTAGTTTCCTATGTGATTATTTATAGTTTGGAAATGAGTTCCTTTAATAGACCCTTGATTTCCGCAACCTCTTGTTTGAGGTTTTGGATCTCAGTGTCATTGTTGATGCTTTTGTAAGCTAATTCTTTTTGCTTTTTATACGCTTCAAAGGAGCTCTTATCGTGATTGATAATAGCTCCTGTATCGTCACGGTGGAAGTCACCGTGACCTTTTACATAACTATGGTTCTTAGCCCACATTTCTGCGATAATTGGTAACATCAATAAGTTGCGATTGCTCTAATGTCTCTGATTCTCGGAGGCATAGCAGGATTGCGAGACTTCATCACAACCTTAATAGCAAAGGAGTTGAAGTCTTTTAATCCACCAACAGTGAAGGAGTATTCCTTAAAGTCGGCTTCGGATTCTGTAGTCGGTGAAGAGTTAGTTCCTGTAGAAGGTGCTACATCTTCATCTGGGTTACCATCTTCATTGAAGTAACTCCAGTTAATCTCATTAAAGAAGATTTGTTGTGAAGCACGCTTCGTCTTAAACATAACAACCACGTCGTCGATTTCCTGCAGAGCCGCAGTCATCTTGACAGTAATACCATTACCAGGATTCTCAAGAGTAATTTCTTTAGTCACATAATTTGCAACGTTAGAAGAGTTCTTAAGTCTCTCAGGTGTAAACAGGTATCCAGCAGAGTCATAAACATTCTTGATTTCCATAGGAACATTGAATGTTTCATTGACAACATCAAAACCATTGTCATACTGGAGGGTGCCCGTATTGACAGCGCCAACCAGATCACCCTTCACGAAAGAAGCATCGTTAGAGGTGAAGATGAGGCGATAGTTTTCTTGGTTCCAGCGAGTAACTGTACCAGTCTTAGTATTGTCTTGCTTGGCAATACCCTCACTAGGATCAATATCGAACTGTGCTAAAGCCATATTTCCAGTGAGCTTAAGTGGCAGGGTGAAACCTGCAGCAGCACCAGAAGAAGGATTGGTAGTAACACCATCAAAGTTCCATTCCTGGTTGTAACTAGAAGAACCACTAAACACAGGCTCTTCACCCAAGAGGAAACCATCACCTTCGATGATTCTCACATACATCTCACCAGGAGAAGATGCATCCCAGTAAGACAGAACACCTTTAGTACCAGATGTCTTACCAGTGATAATCTGACCCATACCGTCAGTAGTTTGGAAAGACTGAGCAGAACCCAGAGTCGCAGGAGTGCCAGCACTGTCGCTGAATCTCAGAATGACAGTCTTGTAGAACTCAACCTGCTGAACTTTCTTACCATATCTTTCTTCATTACCAGTAGGAGCCTCTACTCTATTAGTAGTCAAGACTGCCTTAGGATTCTTAAGACTAATGATGGGAGAAAGATTGGGGTTAGTTGTCTTCAGGGTAGCAGCAACTTTCAGAGACTTCTGATTGCCCATTCTTTGAGCAAACAGTTTTTCATTCAGTTTACTGGCAACAACACGTTGAGTTGGGAAGAAGAATTCCTTATTAGGAATAACTCTCAGAGGATCTGCTGCTGTGTAGTCAGTCACATTCTCTCTGGAATCAATAGGCTTGATCAGAGCAGTGGTAACGTCAGTTTCAAGTGTAGTCTCTGGATAATCAATTGTGTCAATCTTAAAGATTGCCTTTTCGTACTTGACTTGTCCAAGAGCCCTACCAGCATATCCACCACCGATGGCAGAACCGCCAGCAACAGTTGTCATACCAACTGTGTAGAAGTCTATACCAGCATCGATCACAGGCAGGATTTGATTGTTCAGTGAAGCAGTAGAATAACCACCAACACTGGTGACATCCTTCATTGCCACAAATGAACCTTTGCTCAAACCGTGGTTCTTATGGTTGATCTTGATAATCTTTTGGTTTGCACCGAAGAGTTGACTGGTTGTAGTACCGCTACCAGCAGTGCTAGTCTCAATAGGATTAGACTGAAGGTTCTCATAACCCATATCACCATTGACCAATTCGAGGACACCAGACTTAGTGGTATCGAACTGAGCACGATGCATATCGAATTTCAGATCTTCGTATTGGTTCGCGGTCCAAAGATTGCTATTCTGGCTCTTAAACAGTGAACCAAGAAGAGGCTGAGTAGTAACTGTAGAGTTACTGTTAATCTCAGTTTCGCCAAGGCGAGAGATGAACGTCTGGTACTGAGTGCTATTTGTCTCGACGACAAGAGCGTATTCACGGTCATTTTCTAAGTAAACAGGATATTGGAAAACAAACTTAGTAGGAACAAGTGCTTTTGCATCTGTAGCAACACCCATTCTTACAGCAGGCTTATTATACTTGACAACAGCAGTAGCATTGGCAAGTTCTGTAGCAGAATTGCTGACAATCAGAACACTCGGAGGTGTGGTGTACTCACTACCGCCAAGAGTAGCAGCAATTTCGTAAACCTTCTGATCAGTAATGCTAGGTGTTGCAGTTGATGTAACACCACCAGGCAGTTGAGGAGATTCAACTGTGACGGTTGTAGAACCTGCATAACCATCACCAAGATCATTCATCACGATATGAGAAACATATCCAGAATCAAGAACAATTTCCATCTTAACGATGTCATCGCCAGATCTTGCATTGTTAGCGACAGTCAGTGAAGTAACAACCAGAGGTTCGCCAGGGATGAAGTCTTCCTTGTTATGATCGCTCAGAATCAAAGTATAGACTTGTGTAGTAGCCAGTGTGAATGTATTATTCACAGCAGGAACTGGTTGATTCTGTGAATCAAGAACTCCGAGCAGAGGACCCTGTGCGTTAGAAGTATCGCCTTCAATAATTTCACCCTTAATCAGGCTGTGAGATCCGCTAGTGATAACACGAATATATGTGTTGGGATCCATCACAACGGTAGATCCAGGGATCACATTCTTGCTAGGTCTACCAGCAATAGTGTCAACCATCTTCACTGTGACAGGCAGAGATGCGTCTTTCTGCGAGAAGTAAAGATCAACAGAAGATGCAAACACACCACCATCGAAACTTTCGACTCTAAATGTCTGTGCCATCGGGTCAACAACAGAGACGTCAGGGTTGAGAACGTTCTCTGTATACTGAGTACCATCATTGCGGTCCTCAGAGTCAATTTCTTCGACGGAAATAATATCGTTAGGAGCAGTATCCTTGATTGCTTTGGCTCTAAATGTGATGGTTGCGAATGTTTCTGCATCATCAGCGTTAGTAGAACTACTGGTGAACTTGATCTTCTTATCGCCCATTGGGAAGCGAAGACCTTCTCCAGCATCAAATGTCAATAGATTGATGTCATCTTCATAATTTGTACCCTTGGTGGGCTTTCTACCACCAGGCATCAGAAGAATACCAGTTGCAGAACCAGAATCGTCAGTAATTAGATTGTCACCCCAGTTTCTAAGAGAAGAACCAGGTTGACCAGAATAGTTACGGTCAGGAACCAGGTAATCTGCAAGAGCAATACCATCAATAAACGGATAGATCCGAGTATTGGGCTTCATTCTGCGCAGATGGAATTCAATGTACTGTTCTTTGATGTAAAGAACCAAAGAAGTAGAAATAACTTTCTCGCCAATCGTAGTTCCAGATTGTTGCAGTGGAATCTCGCTATTCTGCGCAGCAATGTTAGAAGAACTAGCAGACTTAGATCCAACCACTTCTGCCAAAGACAGATCAGGAGCATCAGAACTCAGAGAAGCAACGTTAGAGAACTCAGTCTCATTACCAAGCAGAGCAATCTTACTCACATCGTGGATTTGAGCCAGAGCAGTATCACCATCATCATAAACTTCCAGGGGATCTAAAGTCTGATTGTCATTGTTATTCAGAGCAGGCATTGCATACTCGTCATACCAAGGATCCACATTAGGAGTGATATCAGCAGTACCTCTGTACTTAAATACCAAGAATGGATTGACAGAAACAGTGCTGGTAGCAAAGATATTCTGACAGAGAACAGCCTCAGTGAACGGCAGGGTAACCATACCGTGATTCACCACATAGTTTGAAAGCAAACGAGATGTGACAGAAGAATCTTTCTCGACCAGAGAGATTGCAGTTTCCTTAGACTCAGGACGCAGAGTGCCGCGAGTCATATCAAGAGAACACCTATAATCAACGGAGTTGATATTTGAAAGTGCATAGTTCTCGAAGTTGTCAACAGCAAAACCAGACTTAAACAGATCGACACCAGTAACAGCATCCTTGATCTGTGTATTCATTGCAGTCTGCTCAAGGACAGACAGCATTGTGTAACGCTCAAGACGCTCAATCTTCTTCTCCAACTTGGAGATGTCGCGCATAGTAAAGCGCTTGTTCTCGACAGGGAAGACTTTGACTTTCTTGATTGAATCAGTAAACGCAGGCACATAGATCTTGAAGACCTTGATAGCCTCGTCAATAGATTCTGCAGACTGAGGATCGTTAGAACCAGCACCTTTCTTGACAATAAACTGACCATCTTTCTTCAGATAGATGGTATCAATTCTGTCAACGAAGTAATCGTAACGGCAAGCAAATGTATAGGGGTTATTAGAACTTTCAGTATCGGCAGGCAGAGCAGCCGTAACACCACCAGTTGTAAACACCTCGGACACATTAGAGTTAGCATCCATCACACTGGCGTTCAGGTAACCAGGGATATTTGCTGAAGTACCCACCAGAGGACGGAAGTCAATCACATCAGCCAGAGACTGTCTACCGTGAACCAGAGAAGTGAAGGTAGGAATCTCATCATAAGTCACACCGTTCTCGTGGAGGTAAGAATCAACGGTGAAGAAATCACCCTCGGAGTGTTTGAAGTAATCGAAACCGATAACCAGTGTGCCAGTGGGAGTTCTGTAACCAGGCTTTCTAACAAGAGCAGCGGTATCATACAGAGAATCTCTTTGACCATCGTCAAACAGGAAGAAATCTGTGATGTCTGTACCACTACCACCAAGAATCTCTCCGTTCTCGTTAACAGTAGGAGCAACACCAGGGGTACCCTCATACACATAACGCAGTTTGAAAACGTCAGAGAAAGAGTTAACGGTACCAGTCGGGTTATCGTAGTTATCGCCTCTAATCGGAATAATTTCGTTGTCAAGGTCAGAAGCAATAGAAATTCTGTTGTTTCTAACGATTGTCTTCAGTTTGGGTTTCGCTTTAGAAGTTTCAACTGTTGCAGACAGTTTCAGTTTCATATCAGAGAGGTTCAGTGAACCAGTCTGATGGAAGAAGCCTGCAGGCAATTTAATAGTAATAGAACCAGCAACGTTAGTGCTAGATCCACTACTAACAGTGACCATCTCATCATCGAGATAGATGATGTCACCATCTCTAACAATATCTCCAGTTGCACTACCATAACGTGTAGTGGTAGCACCAACAGTGTAAATCTCTAAGATATAATCTTTATTATTGAAGTTAGTAAATTGCTGTTGACCGAAGTCAAGTTGAGCAGCAATACTAATCTCATTCGTAGTACCGTCAATAGTAACGGACTCGATGAATTGCTTTCTGGAATAGTAAGTGATGCCGCTGTCATCATCCTGGTCGGAGATTGTGGATGCAATCTTCGCATTCGGAAGAGGCAGGACGAGAGTAGACTTACCAGTATTTTCGATCTTGGCTCTAACACGTGTCACAGTGTTAGAAAGGAATCCCAGAATAAGACGTTGCTTCAGGTAGATTCTACCAGCTCTATCTGTAGAAGCATTGCAGGCTCTTGCAACTTCATATCTAAAGGTCTTACCGTTGATAGTAAGTTGAATCAAGTCATCTTCTTTTACTTCGTCAGCAGGACGTGCAGTGAAGTTTGTTGCTTCAATGTAGTCAGCGTCAGTTCTACCAGAGTAAGTCAGACCATTGCTAAGAGTGCTGAACTCTGTGTAATCAGTTTCTGCATACTGAATGTCACCAGAGAACTTCTTAGATGAAGCACCGTGACCCATACCAACAGATCTGATATCTTCAGAACCAAAGGTAGTAATTACGTTGGTATAAAGAACGGCTCTTGCATATGCATCGGCATCGCCAGCACTATGCACACCACCTTGATCAATAACTTCTAATTCAGGTGGAACTTCAAATCTATCAAGAACTTCTCTTCTACCCAGTTCAGTAAATCTGATATTTCTGATGTAGTTATCTTGAGCATTGATACCAGCACCAGATGCAGTCTCTCTAGTAACATTGATATAGTTTGACTGATACTGTCTATCAGAAATCTTAAGTTCGAGGTTTTCCGAATAGTTCTCGCCACCATAAGGAACAACGAAGTGACTGATACGACCAGAGATGGCAATCACAGCAGATTTATTGCTGTCGTCCATATCGAAGATTTCTTCGCCTTCTTCAAACTCACCAATAACGTTGGACACAGTAATAATATTACCGTGAGAAAGTGTGGCATTCTCGGGATCATTTTGACCCACAGAAAGACCACCTTCAACAACAGCAGTAGCACCAGAGATCGAACCCTGAATATTAGAACCAGTAGTGAAAGCGTGGTTACCAGTTAACTTAATTCTGCTAAACAGAATGGGGTTTGTATAACCAACAGTAAATGTAGTATTCTGTTGAGAGACACTTGCAATAACACTCTTGGTTTTGTCAAAGCCTGTAGGCAATTTGGCAAACTTAAAGTCTCTAGCAATAGCACGACCCACAATGGGGGTCATAGGCATTGTGTAATCTAGGATCATACCATAGTACACACTACCACTGTTGTTACCATACAGTGAAATGCCATTAGTTGCACCACCACCAGTGCTACCAAGCAAGGTAGGACCTAAAGATTGATAAGAGGTGTGGATGCTATACAGAGCAGAAATAGGTCCTCTAAGAACAAGTTCCTGAACGACGTGAGTGGGGTTGCCACCACTGTTCTCGTTCATACCACCAGAACCATTTTCATCCTGCCAAGCAATGACAGGTCTGCCACCATCCATCACAAGGTTGACATTATATCTTGCAGCAACAACGTTTACACCAACATAGGTGGTGCCATTGTAGTGGAACAGTTCTTTTTTATTGCCTGCCTTCAGAGAAGCCAGAGTGATGTCAGCTGTTCCAGAAACATCAACAGCGTCACCATTAACAGGAGTAACGCCAGCATAGACCCAGACGGTCATCACAGCTTCATCAACATCATAGGTGCTGCCTCTCAGATCCTGAGTGACAAACACACCATCTTCTTCGCTGTTCTTCAGACCATTAGTACCCAGATAAGAATCACAGAACTTCTTATAGAGATCCAGCTTCTTGAAAGGCGTAGATTCGCCGTCAGCAGTCGCTGAGATAGGCACACTACTCATCACACCTCTAAGACCTAACTGAGGCAGTGGAGAGGCATACAGACGGGTATTATCACGCTTCTCAGTGGTCCTAGCTTTATCAAGTTCTAGGTATTTTGTCTCTGTGTTCTCAACTTCGTATCCGCGCACATACGCTTTACCAGGACCGACAGAGAGAACCAGTTTTTCAGCAGCCTCTTCTGGAGTCAGACCATTGACGGTACCATCTTCACCGACTTTGTAGAATCCAGTGCCGCCAGAGTTATAATATTCTTTAAGATCGGCAAGGAAAGTCTTGACGATGTAATCACCAGACTCATCA
>TARA_A100001201_G_scaffold17439_4_pt1 | contig 26036 bp, 5 predicted proteins | sample TARA_A100001201 | Tara Oceans TARA_A100001201 (sample SAMEA2619872) | marine metagenome | biome: marine biome (ENVO:00000447); feature: surface water layer (ENVO:00002042); material: "saline water (ENVO:00002010), including plankton (ENVO:xxxxxxxx)" | depth 5 m | reverse complement strand
AGCAACTAGTACAACTGGTTCTACAGTCGTATCTACCACATCATCAAGTCCAACTCCAACTCCAACACCTTCACCCTCTCCATCCCCATCAAGTGGCGGTGGCGGTTATACCTACTAAGATAAAGATAACAAGAATATGTCAGAAACTAGAGTCAAAATCCAAACAGTCGTTCAAAACCAACTGCCAGGTTTTGTCGTGGAAGAATCTCCACTTCTTGTTGAATTTTTAAAACAATATTATGTTTCTCAAGAATACACTTCAGGAACGTATGATATTATTCAGAACATTGACAAGTATGTGAAACTTGATGAGATATTAAATCATGCAAGCACAGCAACTCTTTTATCTGACATAGATTCTATTACTGATACTATCACTGTCTTTGAAGGAACTCTTACTGATGGTTTCCCTGATAAGTATGGTATTATTAAAATTGACGATGAGATTATTACATACACTAGTAAAACAAATACAACCTTTGAGGGGTGTGTAAGGGGTTTTAGTGGCGTTACTTCTTATCGTAAAACAAATACCCCCGAAGAGTTGGTATTTACTTCTACAGAATCTTCTTCACACAGTGCGAACGCTACAATCACAAACTTAAGTTCTTTATTTTTGCAGGAGTTTCTGACAAAAATAAAGAAACAATTCTTACCTGGATTTTCTGACAGATCTTTGGCATCTGGTTTAAATCAAAATGTTTTTATCAAACAGTCAAAAGACTTTTACACATCTAAGGGCACGGATAGATCTTTTAAAATTCTTTTCAATGCATTGTATGGAGAGAATGTTGATGTTATAAAACCAAAAGAATATCTTTTTAGACCTTCAGATGCTGGATATAGAAAAACTAGAGATATTGTTGTTGAAGCAATAAGTGGAAATCCATTAGATCTTCTGAATAATACTTTATATCAAGATGAATATCCTGACTATGGTATAAAAGTATCTTATGCTTCTATTACAGATGTTGAAAAGATACAAGTAGGTGAAAAAGTATTTTACAAGTTAGGTTTTGATAGCGATTATGATAAAGATATTAATCTGGAAGGATCTGTATATGGAAATTTTGTAGTTCATCCCAAAACTAGATTTGTTACTGAAGCAAGTTCTGGTTCAACTACAATTGATGTTGATTCAACTGTTGGGTTTCCAAATTCTGGAACTTTAATATGTAAAAATTCTTCAGGGGATGATCTAACTTTAACGTATAATGGAAAATCTGTTACACAGTTCTATAATGTAGAGGGAATAAGTTCCTCCATCTCTACTGCGGAAGAAATAAGATTAGATGTATTCGCTTATGGATATTCTGGAAATAGTACTGACATAATTTCAGTAAGAATAGGTAATGTTCTTGGGAATGTTGAAGTAATACAAGATACTTATTTCTTCTCAAAAGACGATACTGCAAAAGTAAAAAGTTTAGGTATTTCTCAAAAAAATCCAAAAACTGATAATTGGATTGATAATATATCAAATACTTTTACTACAAAGAATGTTAGTTCAGTTGACAATCAAAGTCTCGTTTATAACATCGAAGTTTATGCTAATCACAATTTTAGAATAGGTGATAAGTTAAAAGCAACTAATGACTCTAGTGTTTCTATTGATTGTGACATTGTTGATGTCAAGAACGAGAAGGAATTTGTTGTTCAATCGCAAAGTCAACTTGATATCAATTCTATTCTTGAACTGAATAGGTATATTCTCAAACCCAATTTCTCAAAATATTCTGGTCTAAACTCAAATTCTACAGACGTTCAGAATACTTATACAAATTACTCTAATGAAATCTTAGTTGCTTCTGATTCTTTACCATCTTATAAGAATCAGTTATTAAACCCATATGATAAAAAGATTACTCTTTCTGGCAACTATAGTGGCGAAGTATTTACAGTAACTTCAGTTAATGATCATGGTTTTTATACTGGTGATCAAATTTATTATTCTCCATTTACAGAAACAGTTGCTCAGAGTGCAGGAGAAGGAGAAGAAACATTAGTTGATGTTACAAGTAAATTTGATGAGTTAGACGAAGGTCTTTATTATGTTGCACGAGTCAATTCTACAAGTTTTAAACTTGCAAAAAGTCCTTCTAATATTGTCAGCAATAAGTTTGTATCTGTAAGTGGTATTGTCACTTCAAATACATTCTCTTATTATGATTTCCAAGGAAAAGATATACAGGCACAAAATATCTTTAGAGAGATAAAAGAACCTGTAAACAAAAGTGGAAATTATACAACAACTCCAGGAAAAGTTGGCGTTCTTGTAAATGGCGTAGAAATTTTAAACTACAAATCGTCGGAATCTGTATCTTATGGTCAAATTAACACCATTGATGTAACAGGTCCAGGAACTGGATATGATGTTATAAACCCACCAAGTCTTCATATAGAAGATTCTCTTGGTGTTGGAGCAACAGGAATTTGTGCTGTAGAAGGTTCTTTAGATAGAATTGACATTCTTGACAGTGGTTTTGATTATGTCAATACACCTGTTGTTACTATTACAGGTGGAAATGGAAAAAATGCAGAAGCAGAAGTCAATATGATTTCTGTAGAACATGCGCCAGTTTTTACATCCGATAATGCATCAAATCTGAATATTTTTACAGATGTTATTGGGTTTACAACATATCATAAGTTTAGAGATAATGAAGAAGTATTTTATCTGACAGATGGTCAAACTGGTATTGCAGGATTAACTACAGGAGCAAAATATAATGTTTCTGTAATTGATGCATTTAATGTAAAACTTTACAAAAAAGAGAGTGATTCTGTTGCAGGCATTAACACTGTAAACTTAAATGATTATGGTGTTGGAAATCATAGATTAAAGTCTGCAAATAAAAAGAAAATTATTTCCAAAATCATTGTAAAAAACATTGGAGAAGGATACTCAAATAAGGAGAGAACATCTCCAATATCTGGAATCAATACCGCAACAGACACTATCAATATTGATTCGCATGGATATTCTACAGGAGAAGAAATTAAATATTCAACAACTGGATCGGTTGTTGAAGGTCTTTCAGTAAGTAAGACATATATTGTTAAAAAAATTGATGATAACTCCTTCAAAGTTGCAGAATGTGGTATTGGAACAGTAGCAAAAACATATTATCTGGATACTGATCAATATATTGATTTTAGATCTGTAGGTTCTGGAGTACACTCTTTCAATTATACACCAATTAGTGTTGATATAGTAGGAAATATTGGAGTTTCTACATTAACAGGACAAGATTTCTCCGCAAAAACTCAACCAGTTTTCAGAGGTGGTATTGAATCTATACATTTAACATCTAATGGTTCTCAATATGGTTCCGATGAAGTTATTAACTATGACAGACAACCCATTTTTGAACTGAGAAGTGGAAAAAATGCCGAGTTACTGGCTATTGTAGATGTTCAAGGAACTATTCAAGAAGTTTTAGTATTAAATGGAGGTTCTGGATACAATTCTCCACCAAGTCTCAACATTAAAGGAACAGGAAAATATGCAAGGTTAGTCCCTGTCATTGAAAATGGAGAAATTTCTAAAATTATAACAGAGAATGGTGGTGTTGGATATGGAGACGGAACTACTGTCGAAGTAGTTCCATCTGGACAAGGATGCAAATTGTTTGCTAATATTCAAAAGTGGACTGTTAACTTATTCCAAAAATATTTTAATATTATTGGTAGTGATGATGGTATTGTAACTTTATCAGATAGAAGTGAGTATGGACTTCAATATTGTCACTTGTACGCTCCTAGAAGTCTCAGAGAATCCATATATGCAAAAGATCAAGATGGATTGACTTTATATGGTATTGCAGATTTAAGAAAGTCAAATAATGAAGAAGTTCCTTCATCCAACCACTCTCCTATTATCGGATGGGCATATGATGGAAATCCAATTTATGGACCATATGGATTTGCAGAACCATCTGGTGGTGTTGTCAGATCGATGGAGTCTGGATATAAATTAGTTTCCAAGCAAAATAGACCATCTTTTGCAAATTTCCCACAAGGATTTTTTATTGAGGATTATGAGTTTACAAAATCTGGAGACCTTGATAAAAACAATGGAAGGTTCTGTGTAACTCCAGAGTATCCTAATGGAGTTTATGCTTATTTCTCAACAATTAGTTCTAGTTCAATAGACACTGATGGTCCATTTAGAGGGTATAAGAGACCTGTTTTTCCATATTTTATTGGAGATACTTTTAGATCTGAACCCAATTCATTTAACTTCAGTAAGGAGTCAAATCAAAAAGATTATAAAGTTAATGATCACAATTGGTTCAGAAATACAACCAGGTATCAATTAAGAGGAAATAATGTTAATAGTTCTTATGACTACATTTATAATCCAAACGACTTTAAAGAGCAGACGATAAATGTTGATGGCATTTTAACAGGTGGCGTTGAATCTGTAGGTATTCTTACTGGTGGCGATGGTTATAATCCACTCAACATTATTACATTTGACAATACAAATACTGGTGGTTCTAATGCTTCTGCTAGAGTCTCAAGAGTATTTGGAAAACCAGTAAACACTATTAGTGCAGCTACAACTTCATTTACGGAAGTTGAATTTTCAGTTGACAGTGTTGGTAGAGTAATTGGTTTTACAACCTCTCCACATGGATTCAAAAATATTGATATTATCAATGTTTCTGGTTTAAATACTTCATTCTCAAAAATTGAAGGAAGTTATACCATTGGTATTAGAACTGACAGTTTTGTTACAACATTAGGAATTAGTTCAGTTTCAGTCACTGGACTGACTACATATTTTTATGTTTCAGGTGCATTAGAATTTCCATATATCAAAGAAAATGATGTACTTGGAATTGGCACCCAGGAAAAAGTTAAAGTACTCAATGTTGATAAAAAATCTGGAAGAATAAGAGTATTACGTCAATATAATTCTACTGTTGGATCTTCTTATTCCGCATCTACAGTTCTTTTTGAGGATCCAAGAAAATTCACAATCAACACAGGATTTAGAACTGATTATTCTTACGATGTAAACACAGAATTATATTTCAAACCGTCAGAATCTGTCGGATTAGCAACTGTTGCATCTGTTGGTAGTGGAACTACTGTTTCGTTCTCTTTACCTGGTATCGGTGCTACACAAGTATTCGTTCCTTATCAAGCAATCTATTTCCCAAATCATGGACTTAAAACAGGAGATAGAGTAACTTACTCAACTCATGGTGGATCTGAGATAAACGTAACTAATGGAAGTATTTATTTTGATCTGCCACAAACGCAAGATTTGTATATTGCAGAAATTACAAAAGATCTGATTGGCATTTCTACTGTCAGACTTGGTTTAGGTACAGATGGTTCTTTTGTTGGTGTTGGAACAACAAACTCCACCGGTTTGCTATTCTTTAACACTGTTGGAACTGGCGATAATCATAGTTTTACAACTAAAAATAATTCCATTGTTGGTACTGTTTCTAAGAATATCGTAACTGTATCGACAGCATCAACTCATGGTTTGAGTAGTGGCGATAACATTAGAATTTCAAATATTCCAACAGATCAAACTGAAATTGTTGTAAAATATAGCGATTCAAACAGAAGATATACATTTGGTCAAAAATCCTTTAATGCTGCCGACATAGATGTTTCTGAAAATACCATTTACATAGAGAACCATAATCTTTCTAAGGGAGATAAGGTAATATACGTTGCTTCCACTTCAGCAAGTGATCTGATCAGCGAAGAAATGTATTATGTTGATGTTTACTCAAAAGATAAACTTAAGTTGTGCAGAACAATTTACGATTTGTATTTGAGTGAACCAAATTATGTAAATCTGACATCTACTTCTGATGGAGAGTTATTGCCAGTAAATCCAAATTTAAAACTTTATAGAAATAAATCGGTTAAGTTTGATCTGTCAGATTCTTCTCTTTCTTCTTCAAATTCTGGAATCATATATTCCGCATTTGAATTAAACTTCTATAAAGACTCAAATTATCAGTTTAAATTTGACGGAACTGGAACTACTAGAAACTTTGAAACCGTAAAAACCTCTGGTAAAGTTGGTATTGACACTTCAGCAAGTGTTACACTCCAGTTAAACGATTCATTTGATGATATTCTTTACTACAGATTAGAAACTATCAACGATCAATATATTTCATCGGATAAAAAAGAAATTATAATTGATACTGAAGTAAACTCTAACAACCAAATAACTTTAGTTGACAGCGAATATTCTGGTGAGTATAGAATAACAGGAGTGGGAACCACTACTTTCACCTTCGATCTTAACAGTTTTCCAGAAAAAGATTTATATAATAAAACAAATTCAAACATTTTCTATGATACCAAATCAGTGAGAGCATTTGGACCAATTTCTGCGATTGAAGTTATAAGTGAAGGAAACAAATATGAGTCTGTTCCTAGCATCGGTTCTATTGAGTCCACACACGGTTCTGGAGCAATTTTAGAAGCGACAAGTAAAACTATCGGAAGAATTGTTAAAAAAACCGTTGAAGATGTTGGTTTTGATTATCCATCAGACACCACACTTTCTCCAGCATTTAACTTACCAGAATTAATTAAAGTAGAGTCTTTAACATCATTTGCTTCTATTGGCATTAGTTCTGCAGGTAAAGATTACTTAGTCCCACCAGATCTTATTGTCTTAGATGGATATACGAACAATATAGTTAATGATGTTGATATTGAATATAAAATTGGAGACAATGAAGTTAATATCAAGAGAAATACATTTGGAATGTATAATGTAACTCCAAGAATTGTTCCAATCAATAACAGTAACGGTGTTGGTATTAATTCTATTACGTTTGATAATACGACTAAGGATGTAACTTTAGGAATTGCTACGGGTTTTAGTGATGGTTTCCCATTCAATGTTGGGGATAAAATCTTAATTGAAAATACTAGTGTTGGTCTCAATACCACAGGAAGAGGATACAACTCTTCTGCATATGGATATGATCTTTTCACAGTTACAGCAGTCAATCCTCTTCTTGGGGGTTATTCTGCAACGGTAACATTTAATGTAAAAGAATATTTTACAGGTTCAGAATCACCTGGCGTTTTTGATCCATCAAGGTCTTCTGGAAGAGTCATTAGAGAAGCAGATTTTCCAATTTTTGACATAGAAATTAAAACAAATGACTTTATCATTGGTGAAGAAGTTTTCTCAGAAACTACATCTGGTACTGTTGAAAAATGGGATCGAAGAACAGAATATATTAAAATATCTACTAATACAGATTTCTCTATTGGAGAAATTATAAGAGGACAAACTTCTAATACTAGTGCAATAGTATCGAGTAAAATTGATTTTGACTCATACGCTGAACTATCTCCTAGCGTAAGAGTTAATAAAGGATGGACTTATGATACTGGTGTATTAAACAATAATATTCAAAGAATTCCAGACAATGATTATTATCAACAGTTCTCATATTCTTTAAAATCTAGGATTCCTTATGGAACCTGGAATGAACCTGTCCAAGCACTCAATCATACAACTGGATTCTTAAAGTTCTCAGATCTTATTATTGAAACTAAGGAAGATGGGGAAGGTTCTGCAATTGTTGATCCAGAGGATTCTATATTTGAGCTCGTAGTTGATATCGTTGGTTCTGGTAATTTAAACTGTACATACACTTTTGATTTAGCATCAGAAAATAACTTAAATTTGAGTGGAATGTATTCTAATGAAATTACGTTGAATAGTCGTGTTCTTGTAGACTATTTTGAATCTGTAGGTAATAGAGTTTTAAATATAGACAATTTCAGTTATCTGTTTAACAATATCCCAAGAGCAACTAGATATTCAATTGTTGATGATTTTGATATCAGTTCGGCAAGAGTTAGAAAGTATTTCACTTTTGTTCGTGATAAGAGATTTACGATGCAAAGACAAGTCATGGCAGTATCTTTACTGCATGACGATCAAAATGCATATCTCAATCAATATGGAAGGGTAGAATCTGTAGTAGATTTGGGTTCATTTGACTTCTCAATAAATGAGAGTTTAGGACAACTTAGGTTCTATCCAATTAAATACACCGTAAATGATTATGACGTGACTGTATTGTCATTTGACCTTTTAAGCAATGTTTCTTATGGATCTAGTAATCCTATCACTTTAGGTAACATTGTTAATATTGAGTCAGAGAATACTGTTATATCTTCAGGTTCAGTTGCTGCTACAACTGTTGTTGGTATTGCATCTACGTATCGTTCTTCTAAAGTACTTGTTGAAATAGGAGGAACTGATGGTTCATATCATGAGTTTGATGAAATTAACCTCATCCATGATGGAACAAATGTTGATATTGTTGAATATGGACAATTAACTGACAACTCAGTTTATAGTACATTTGGTATTGCTGGATTAGGAACGTATATTCCATATATTGATGGAGACCAAGTAAAAGTAGACTTCAAACTTAACTCATCTCTCAGCGTAGACTTAAGCATTAATAGTCTTGCAGTTTCAGTTGCCATTGCTAGTACTAGTTCTGTTGGTGTTGGAACTGACGAACTGTCTACAGCACGTTTGAGTTCTGGTTATGTTGCTATATCTTCTTCGCCCACTCCATCAGAAACAGTTGTTAAGGAATATCCAAACAACCATTCTTCAGCATACTATATTATTAGTGTTGAAGATACAACCAATAATCGTTATGAAATGTCTGAAGTTGTACTTGTTGATAATGGTTCGGAAGCATACGTTACCGAGTTTGGTACTTTAAGTACTAATGGTTCCATTGGTCAAGTTGGCGCTGCAATGACAACAAATGGAACACAACTAACATATACACCAAATGCCAATATTGATGTTGAGATTAGAGTATTTGAAGGTGCTTTGGGTCTGGTCAAGGGCACTGTTCCACAAGATGAAATTGATATTAACAATGCAAAAATAAGAACTGGAAATGGTAGTTATGAAGGAACTTCTAAGGATGTTAGAAAGAGTTTTGAACTTACTCATAATCAAGACCCAATTTTCTTTAGATATTTTGAAGGAAACTCTGCAGTTGGAGTTAATACTAATAACGATAGTATCTTTATTCCCAATCATTTCTTTGTTACTGGTGAAGAAGTAAAATATTCTAGTTCTAGTTCAGATACTACTCAAGCAATTGGAATTGGATCCACTACAATTTCTGGCATTGGTGTTACTGATAAACTTCCATCTACAGTTTTTGTTTATAAAGTCAATGAGAGTAATATTAGACTTGCAGCAACTGCAGCTGATGCTTTAAGACAAGTTCCAAATACTTTCAATTTAACTCATGTTGGTATTGGAACATCACATAGTTTTACTGCTAAGAATCAAAACTCTAAAGTTATGTTGACAATTGATAACTATATTCAGTCTCCAATTGTTGCAACTTCTATAACATCTTCTTTAAGTAAGAATGTATCAAATGCAGATAATAGACTTGAACTTACAGGAATAACATCATTCTTTAGTGGAAATTTAATTAAAATTAATGAAGAAATAATGAAGATTAGTGTTATTGGTTTTGGAACCACAAATGCTATTCTTGTTGAAAGACCTTGGATGGGAACTGGGGTATCAACTCATTCTTCTGGCGACACGGTTACTATTGTTCAAGGAAACTATAATATTATAGACAACACTGTTCATTTCGTTGAACCCCCTTATGGAAAAAATCCAATTAGTTCCGATTCTAACCCACCATCGGAAAGAGACTGGATTGGAGTTACTACATCCTCCAAATTCCAAGGCAGAACTTTCTTGAGAAGTGGAGTTACAAATTCATCCAATGAGGCTTATGCTAATAACTATATTTTTGATGATATTTCAAGTGAGTTTAATGGAGTACAAAAAGACTTTAAACTTACATCAGAAAAACAAAATGTTTCAGGATTCTCAACTTATCATGGCATTGTCTTGATAAATGGCATTTTCCAAGGACCACCTCCACAAGATGGACGACTTGGAGATTATAGTTTCACTGAAAATGTTGGAGTATCTACTATTTCTTTCACAGGAACTGCAACATCAGTTGGTTATGATGTTAATAATGCAAATATTCCTGTTGGGGGAGTTATTGTTTCTGTTGGTTCCACTCAAGGTTTTGGTTTCCAACCACTTGTTGCAGCTGGTGGAACTGCAACAGTTTCTCCTACAGGAAGAATCATCGCTGTAAGTATTGGAAATAGTGGTTCTGGATATAGAGGTGGAATGCAAACAGTGAATGTTGGAGTTATGACAGAAAGCACAGGAACTCCAAATATTGATTTAATTGGAACTGCAAATATAAATGATGGACATGTTACTGATGTCAATATCACTAATCCTGGTTCTGGATATACCACATCAAATCCACCCATAGTTATATTCGATACACCACTTTCTTATACTAATATTCCATTAGTATACAGTTCTTCTTCTATACAAGGTGATGGAACTAGTGCAACTGTCGATATTGTTGTTGGACAAGGTTCTAGTGTAATTGACTTTACATTTAAAAACACGGGATATTCTTATGGTGTTGGCGAAATTCTAACAGTCAATGTTGGTGGAAACACTGGTATACCATTAGATACAACAAAAACATATTCAGAATTCCAGCTGACTGTTGATGAAATATATAAAGATAATTTCTCTGGTTGGGTTGTAGGTCAGTTTGAGCATTTGGATGATATTAGTGGATTATTTGATAGTGCAAGAAAGACATTCCCACTTGCCATTTCAGATAATCCAGTAAGTATTAGAGCAGCGAAAGGTTCTCTCATTGACGTGAAATCATTGCTACTTGTATTTGTTAATGATGTTTTACAAGTTCCTGGAGAGTCTTACAGTTTTGAAGGTGGTAGTGTTCTTACATTTACTGAAGCACCAGATGCTGGAGATAGTGCAAAAGTTCTATTCTATAAAGGATCTGGCGATGATGTTGATGTGGTATTCAGAGATGTTTTGGAAACTGTTAAAGTTGGCGACACCTTGAAACTTAATAATGATCCAAAACTTGGACAAAGTGTTGGTTTAAGACAAAATGCTAGAGTCGTGACCGGAATCAATACTACAGATTCTGTTCAGACAAACCTTTATGGTGGTCCTGGTATTACTACTAATGATACTTTATTGAGACCAGTTGAATGGTGCAGACAAACTTCAGATAGAATTATTGATGGCAAAATTGTCGGAAAATCTAGAGTCAAATATGAACCTCTGATAAATCCATCTTGTTACGCTATTAGTTCTGTTGGAGTTGGAACAACAACCATATATGTTGATAATATCAAACCATTCTTTGATGCAGAAAATGAAAGTACTGTAAGATCTTTCCAAAACAAGATAACACTTACTTCTCAGGACTCTATTGTTCCTGCATTAGCAACTGCTACTGTTTCTTCTGCAGGAACTATATCAGCAATTGCCATTTCTGATGGTGGTTTTGGATATACCTCAGCACCTCTGGTTGTTATACAATCTCCAGTAGGACTTGGAACAACTACCAGAGCTAGTGCAACAGCAACTATTTCTTCTGGTGTAGTTAACTCTATTACTATAACAGATGGCGGTTCTGGTTACGGCACAACTGATACTCCAGCAGTTCTGATTGAAGCACCAAAAGTCATTACCGAAGATACTAATGTTGATCTATATGAAGGAGATTCTGGTATTATTGTTGGTTATGCAGTAACCAACTCCATCTTATCACTCGATTTACACATTCCATACGATTCTTACTTAAAGGATGAAACTGTTGTTGGAACCGCCAAAACACTCAGTTCTATTGATGTTGGAGATTACTTTATTGTTTATAACTCAAACATTGAAAATGCATCTACGGAAGTAAGAGCTGTAGATGCTAATTCACAAGTTGTAGGAGTCGGAACACAATTTGTCGATAGTGTTTACTATGTGCATTCTGCAGAAGATGTACAAGTTAATGTTGTTGGATTGGGAGTAACCACGGTTAGAAGAGTTGGTACAAGAGTTGGAGTTTCTACTATAGATTATAGTTCATCCACAATCACTTCTGATGATAGTTTGTTATATGAATACAGTAATGTGTCATTTGTTTCATCAATCCCAGATACTGCTGGTTTTTCAACTTCAATGTTCTTTGGTAACTTTAGTTGGGGTAAGATTAACATTACTGGTCCTACTAATTCTTACAATATTTACAACCTCAATGGAATTGGCGGTATATCAACTTCAGTAGTTGTAAACCGAACAAATCCTCTTAAATATGCTAACTACACTGATTAGTAATAAATAAAAGAAAACTCATTCTACAATGGCAAGAGTAGCGATAAATACCGGCTCAGCTGCAAATGATGGAACAGGTGATAGCCTTCGTGGTGCCGGTGGTAAAATAAATTCAAACTTTGTTGACTTATACAATTTTCTGGGTGATGGTACTGATCTAACTCCTAGTTGGGATGTAGTAAGTACTGGTATCGTTACTACTGCAAATGTGGGTATTGGAACTACAATTCCTAGATTTGATTTAGAAGTTGGGGCAGTTGGATCTTCTAGCACTTCTTTATATGTTCATGGAGAAGCTAATGCTACTAGTTTTTCTGGTTCTGCCTCTGGATTAACAAGTATTCCTTCAAGTCAGTTGACTGGAGCACTTCCAGCTCTTGATGGTTCTGCATTGACCAACGTTGTTGGTAGTGGATCTGGTGTTGTTATTCAAGAAGAGGGATCGGCTGTAGGAACTGCAGGAACTATTGACTTTGTGGGATCTGCAGTGACCGCAACATTTAGTGGTGGTATTGCTACTGTTAGTATTAGTGGTGGGGGAATTCAGGGTGTTGTTGTTCAAGAAGAGGGGTCAACTGTAGGAACTGCAGGAACTATTGACTTTGTGGGTACTGGAGTAACTGCGACATTTAGTGGTGGTATTGCCACAGTTAGTATTAGTGGTGGTGGAGGTGGAGGTGCCTCTTCTATTAATGACTTATCTGATGCTACTACTGGTGGAACTGCAAGTCTTGGTTTAGGTTCACAATCTCTTGGACAGGCTAGTGGCAACAACACAGGCAGTAACAATGTTGCAGTTGGTGATGCTGCCATGTATGCCATTACATCTGGCGATTACAATTCAGCTTTAGGTGTTGCCGCTTTACGTTATAATAATAGTGGATCATATAATTCAGCAGTAGGATACCATGCCTTATATTACTGCAATGAAGGATATGATAATACTGCTGTTGGTTATGAAGCGGCCTACAACATAACAACTGGATATGGCAATGTAGCAGTCGGAAAACAAGCACTTAGAACACATAATGAAGGAAATCGTAATACTGCTATAGGTTGGAAAAGTTTATATTATACTACAGGAAATTCTAACACTGGTGTTGGTGCCGTTGCCCTAGAAAACAATAAAACAGGAACTGAAAACACCGCGGTTGGTAATGCTGCTTTACAACAAAATATTGAGGGAATTCAAAATACTGCATTGGGCAGTGCTGCTGGTTATGGAAATACCAGTGGTAATTATAATGTTGCCATAGGACGTTATGCTTTAAAGGAAAATCAAACTGGCAACAGTAATGTTGCAATTGGAAACAGAGCATTAGAGAACCTGGAAAATAAAGACTCATGTATTGCTATTGGATCCCGAGCCGGAACAGCATCAACAAGTTCACAATGGTTTGTTGCACTTGGTGATTCCGCTCTCGCTGATCAAACTACTGCCAACTACAACACGGCTTTAGGACATCAGTGTCTGGGCAAAGCAACAACAGGTGGTTCAAATGTTGCGGTTGGTGCTAATGCAGTATATAAACTCACTACAGGAAATTATAATACTGGAGTTGGTTATAATGCATTATATGAATGTACTGGAAGTTCAACTGGTAACGTAGCACTTGGTTACAAGGCTGGATCTGAGGTAGCAAATGGCGATTACAACACTTTTGCTGGTTATGGAGCTGGAGAAAAAGTCACATCTGGCAGCGGTAACGTTGCTGTAGGTCATAATGCTTTAGGTGTAAGTACTTCAGGAAATAATAATGTTGCTGTTGGAGAGTATGCGCTTAATGGTGCTACTACTGGATATCAAAATGCTGTTCTTGGTTATAATGCAGGATATAATATTACAGAGGGATATTATAATGTCGCGGTTGGAGCAGATGCAGCAAAACTTTCCACGACCGGTACTAACAATGTATCTATAGGACACCAAGCAGCACAAACCCTAACCACTGGTAGTAATAACATAACCATTGGATATAACGCACAACCTAGTAGTGCAACTGCTTCTCATGAAATTACTATTGGTGATAGTTTTGCCAAGACCTTGCGTATTCCTGGATTAAATGGGAATGACGGTGAAGTCCTTAGTTACAATTCATCAACTTCTAGTATCGCTTTTAGTGATTATACCGGAGACCTTTCAGATGCTGTAACAAGTAGATGGACCCTTGGTGCTAATGGTACTAATCATTATACATTTACTGGACCTGGTTTTTCTGGAGCTACAGATGATCCAACAGTATTTTTACAAAGAGGGCATACATATGAATTTGTAAATGGAATGAATGCCCATCCTTTCAAAATTCAACTTGAATATCAAAATACAACAGGTACAGCGTATGCTACTGGCGTAACTAACAATGGAGCACAAAATGGCACTATAAAATTCAAAGTGCCAATGGATGCACCCAATAAACTTCACTATCAATGTACTTCCCATGTGGGAATGTCTGGAACCATCTTCATTGGACCAGCACAAAATGTTCCTGTTGGACAAAGACAAGTTGTTTCTGCATCAACTGGTAACGTAGCTTCAAACAATAGTGCAAACATTTCAATTCCTGGATTTAAAACATATAGTTTGTTAAAAGTTGATATAGATCATCCTGCATGGGTGAGATTATATGTTGACTCTTCTTCAAGAACATCAGATTCTAGTAGAGTTTATACAACAGATCCAACACCAGGTTCTGGTATGATAGCAGAAGTTCGCACTACAACTGCAGGCACCAGCACATTCTTAATGTCTCCAGGAGTTATTGGATGGAATAATGATTCCACTACAAGTGAAACAATATATGCAAGAGTTACAAATAATGACTCTTTAACGAGAGACATTACAGTCAGTTTAACCGTAGTTAAGTTAGAAGGCTAATGACAAAGTACATAGTAACCGTAAAAAAAGGAACTGATATTGAGTCTTTTTATAATGATATGGAAACTCTTGGAGGAGACTCCAGAATACCTTCGAGACAAGTATCTTGTTATGACAGGAGACCTACTAGTAGAAACACTGGATATGATTTAGAAGATGATGAGATTGAATCTTTATTGAAAGATAATAGGGTATTGGATATTCAAAGTCAGTCTTCGATAGATTCGTTGATAACTAAACCATTGTGGACACAAACGTCATCAGATTGGGACAAAAGTTCTACACCAACAAACACCAATAGAAATTGGTCTTTGTATCGATGTGTTAATGGATCGCAAGTGTCAAATTGGGGTTCTAATCATACTTCAGATGCTAGTGCCACTATTACAACAACATCATCAGGAAAAAATGTAGATGTTGTAATAGTGGATGGACATCTTAACACAAGCCATCCTGAGTTTGCTGTTAATGATGATGGTACTGGCGGAAGTAGAGTTCAACAATTTAATTGGTATTCACTAACAAATGAAATTACAGGTGGTGCAAATGGATCTTACGCTTATAGATCTGGAACTGATTTAAATAATGCAAATGATAATCATGGAATGCATGTTGCTGGCACAGTAGCAGGAAACACTCAAGGTTGGGCTAGAGATGCTAACATTTATTATGTTAGTCCATATGACGGACAAATAGCTAATCAGTACCTTTTTGAATATATAAGAGCTTGGCATAACCAGAAATCAATAAATTCTGATACTGGCAGAAGGAATCCAACTATTGTCAATAATAGTTGGGGTTCATCATATGTATTAACTAGATCTAATGTTACTGCTATTTCATATAGAGGAACCTCAGATAGTGATGGTTCATGGACTGATAGTGAATTAGATGCATATGGTATAAGAGATTATACTGCATCAAACATTAATGTTCAGGCGTATGTTCCATCATTTATTGCGGATATTGAAGATGCTGTAGATGATGGAATTATTTTTGTAGGTGCTGCAGGAAATGATTCAACTAAAATTGATGTTGAAGGAGGTACTGATTACGATAATTATATAACTTCCGGATCTAATTACTACTATCATAGAGGAAATTGGACCAGTGCTGGTGCAGTGTCTGGTACTGGTGGAGCGCGACTTTCAGTTTGTGTAGGTGCAGTAAGTGCTTTAGTAAATGAATCTAAAGCAACTTTCAGTAATTGTGGATCAAGAATCGACATATTTGCTCCAGGAGATAATATAATTTCTCCTGTTAATGATGGAACTATTACTGGAGGTTCTGTTACTACTGTTAACGACTCTAGAAATTCTTCATATAAACTTGCAAAATATGATGGTACTAGTATGGCATCTCCACAAGTTTGTGGTGTTCTTGCATGTTTACTTGAACAATATCCAAATATGAATCAGAGTGACGTTATTGATTATTTGAATCAACATGCAAAAGGGAGTCAAATGACTGCAACCAGTGGTGGACATACTGATGATACAGATCTTCAAGGTGCTGATAATGAATACTTATTTTATTTTAAAGAAAGACCTGAAACTGGAGTATCTATCCCCAGATATACTTATAGTTCTAGGAACTCATCATCTAATGGTGTAAAGTATCCAAGAACTAACAGAATGGTGACAAAGCGTCAATAAATCTTATCTAAATAAATAAAAACTCCCGCAAAATGGCTGCAATTATAACTGATCAACTTCGTATTTTGAATGCGAATAATTTTGTAGTTGGTGTTGCTTCTACGAGTAACTCATATTATTCATTTGTTGGTTTACCAAACGCAACAGATTATGCTACTGATTGGAATATAGATCCACCATCACCTACCGACAACTTTGGTGAGGAAAATGATTATTGGGACACAATGATCGCGTTGAAGAAAATAACAAGAGATGATGTAAGACAGGTTGTTAAAAAGTCAACATGGACTTCTGGTATTACATATGACATGTATCGTCATGATATTAGTGCCTCTAATCCAGCAACGCCTTCCAATTCTGTTGACTTATATTCTGCAAACTATTATGTAATGAATAGTGACTTCAGAGTTTATATTTGTTTGAGTAATGGTGCAACTCCAGAAAATCCTGCAGGTAGACCTTCATTAGACGAACCAACATTTATTGATCTGGAACCAAGAGAAGCCGGGACTAGTGGAGATGGTTATATTTGGAAATATCTTTATACTATTAAACCTAGTGAATATGTAAAATTTGATACTACAGAATACATGCCAGTTCCACTAGAATGGGGAACAAACACAGATGATTCTGCTGTAAGAAATAATGCAGCAACTAGTGGTCAAATAAAAGTTGTTATCATTAAAGATAGGGGAGTTGGTGTAGGAACTGCTAATAGAACATATACTAGAATTCCTATTAAAGGTGATGGTTCTGGTGCAGAAGCAACGGTAGTTGTTAATAATGATGCGAAAGTTGATAGTATAACTGTTTCTAGAGGTGGTTCTGGATATACATTTGGAACTATAGATTTAACAGCAGGCAATGTTCCATCTGGAACTACTTCTCCTGTTTTTGACGTTATCATTCCGCCTCAAGGAGGGCATGGATCTGATATCTATAGGGAGTTGGGTGCATCTAATGTTCTTATGTATTCTAGAATTGAAAACGATACCCAGAATCCAGACTTTATTACTGGAAATGAAATAGCAAGAGTTGGTATAGTTCAAAGCCCTATTAGTAATGGAACAAGTGAACTTTTAACTCTAAACAAAGCAAGTGCAGTGTACGCACTTAAATTGACTGGCATTGGATATAGTTCTGTCACTTTTGCCGCAGATACACAAATTACACAAACAATCGGTATTGGTTCTACTGCTTTTGGTAGAGTAGTTTCATATGATCAAAACACTGGAGTTTTAAAGTATTGGCAAGATAAGTTTCATGTTGGGTTTAATACCGATGGAACTAAAAATGCATCTCCAACATATGGTTTTGATATGCATAGATTTACTGCAGATATTGGATCCGGGGGTTCATTAAATATTATTGGTGGATCTGCAACCTTAGGAATTGAAACTACATTTGGTAGTACTAGCAACCCAGGTATAAGTACCATAATAAATAGTAGGACATACTATTTGGGTCAACAATTTATTAATGGAGTGTCCCAACCAGAAGTTAAAAAATATTCTGGAAATATAATTTACGTTGACAATAGACCATCAATTACAAGGTCATCTAACCAAAAAGAAGATATTAAAGTTATTTTGCAATTCTAAAGAATTATGTCCCAAGAAACAAACCTCAACGTATCTCCATATTTTGATGACTATCACGAACCGATAATTGGTGGAAAAGATAATGACTATTATAAAGTTCTCTTTAAGCCAGGATATCCTGTTCAGGCAAGAGAGTTAACTACTTTACAGTCCATTTTACAAAACCAAATTGAACAGTTTGGCAATCACTTCTTTAAAGAAGGTGCCAAAGTCATTCCAGGTTCTCTTTCTTATATAAATCCATTTTATTATGTTCAATTAGAAGAAAATTTCTTAGGAATACCTATATCTCTTTATATTGATCAATTAGTTGGGAAAAAAATTCGTGGAGAAACGTCGGGAGTTGTTGGCGTAGTTAAGAAAATATTATCGGACGTAGAATCAGAAAAAGGAAACTATACGATTTATATTGATCTGATAGATTCAAACATCAATCTGTCAGATTCTTTGTTTGAAGATGGTGAGAATTTAATATGTGAAGAAGCAATTCCTTATGGTTCAACTTTCATTGCAGCAAATGAAGGTTTTGCAAGATCTATCTCTACATCTTCTTCTGGAAAAGGCAGTGCGTTTGGTCTTGGGAATGGTGTATATTTTCTTAGAGGATATTTTGTAGATGTTAATGATGAAATTCTTATTTTAGATCAATACTCTAATACACCAAGTTATAGAGTTGGTCTCGATATTATTGAAGAAATAATAACTGCTGATGTTGATCCAAACTTGAATGATAATGCAAGTGGTTTTAACAACTATGCAGCACCTGGTGCAGATAGATTAAAAATCACTGCCAAATTGTCTAAAAAAGATCTTAGATCTTTCGATTCTACAAGTTTTGTAGAATTGGCAAAGGTTGAAAATGGTGTATTAACCAAGATAAACACAAATACAGATTATAATCTTCTTTCGGACGAACTTGCTAGAAGAACATTTGACGAGTCTGGACATTATTATATTAAAGCATTTAATGTCTATGCCAGAGAAAGTTTGGATGATGGCGAAGGAAATAATGGCGTTTATAAATCAACGCAGTTAACTTCTGGAGGAAATACCCCATCTGATGATTTGATGGTGTATAAGATTTCTCCAGGAAAAGCTTATGTGAAGGGGTATGAAGTTGAAACAATCGCCCCCACATTTTTAGATGTACCAAAGGCAAGAACGACTAAAACTTTAACAAACCAAAAAGTAGGTTTTAATTTTGGTTCAACATTAAATATCAATAATGTTCACGGATCGCCTTCTCTTGGCATCAATACTTCTTCGACAATTAGTCTTAGAAATGACAGAATTGGTATAAGTTCGGTTGATCCTGCGGGAAAGGAAATTGGAGTTGCAAGAGTCTATGATTTTGCATTAGAAGCAGGTTCTTATCAGTTAGATAATCAAGCGTTAAACAACTGGGACATTTCTTTATTTGATGTACAAACATATGCAGATATATCAATTAATGAACCAATTACTTTATCAATTCCTTCTAGAGTAAAGGGGGGTTCTAGTGGTGCTGTTGCTTACGTTAAGCATCCAGTATCTGCTGGAGTTGCTGTAACTGTATATCAAATTTCTGGTACTTTTATTAATGGAGAAAAACTAACTTTTGATGGAACAACAGAAACCAGAATTGGTACTGGTTATACTGCATTTAGTTTATCCGATGCTAAATCTTTGTTTAGTGTTGTTGGTTCAGCAAATACCTTCTCTGGTGATATTATTCAACAAGAAACTACAGATCTTGGTACTGTAACTTTTGCTTCTGGCGGAGAAGCAAATAATAGTACAACAGTTACTAGTGCAACATTATCATTCCCAGGAATTGTTACTACTGGCAATCTTTTACAGTATAGTAGACCAAATTTCTCAGTAAAATCTTTTGCAAAAGTTGAACAAGTATCTACAAATTCTTTGACTGTTTCTGGAGTAACTACGGTTTCTGGATTTTGTGATGGTGGACTTTCAAGTTCACAATTGACTGTAAATGATATGAAATTAGTCTCTACAAGACTTCAAGATAATACAAAAGGTCTTTTAAATAATGCACTCTTCCAACCATTACCTAAAAAGAATGTAGAATCTGTCGATTTCGCTGATGGTAATCTTATTATTAGAAGACAATATGATGTAACTATCACAGATAACTCTACGAATACAATTTCTTCTGGGGACAATGAAGTCTTCATGGAATTTGATGAAGAAAGATATGTTCTCACAAGATCTGATGGCAGTACAGAAGAACTTTCTCAAGACAAGTTTGTTTTTAATGCGGCAGGCACTGAACTTACTATAAATGGACTTGGTTCAAATAGAACTGCAAGGTTAATTGCAACTTTAAGGAAATCAAATATAAGTGTAAAAACAAAGAGAAAGTCAAGAATTTCTTCTCTGATTGTTGACAAGTCCAAGTATGATTATTCTGGAACCGGCACAACAACACTTAATGATGGTCTTGAGTATGGAAGTTATCCGTTCGGAACTCGTGTTCAAGATGAAAGAGTTTGTCTGAATGTTCCTGATGTTCAAACTGTTTATGGTATCTTTGAATCTGAAAATACTTCAGAACCATCTCTACCCAGGATAACTCTGGCATCTATGGATGGTCCAACATCAAAAACTGATGATTTGATTGTTGGAGAAATTTTTGTTGGTCAAAACTCTGGCGCAAAGTGCATCTATGCAGAAAAAATTGATAGTTCATCAATTTCCCTGATTTACTTAAATTCGTTTAACTTGGAAAGAGGAGAACTTGTAAAATTTGAAGAATCTGGAGTTAATGCTATTGCAAGTGGTTTAACCGTAGGAAGTAAAGATATTTCAGAGGACTTTGTTCTTGATAGTGGCGCAAACCTTACATATTATGATTATAGTAGTATTAGAAGGTTAGAAGGAAGACAAGAACCAAAGAGAAAAATTAAAATTGTCTTTTCCAATGGATATTATGATTCTTCCGATACTGGAGACATCACCACAACAAATTCTTATGGTGCATTTGATTATACTAGAGAAATAATTGAAACAGAAGGTCATAGAGCAACAGATATTATTGATGTAAGACCAAGAGTTTCAGACTATAGCGTAGCACAAGATTCCAGATCTCCATTTGAATTTGATGGAAGATCTTTTAATGGTGGACAACATAGTTGCCCACATGTTTTAGCTTCGGATGAATCGGAGACAGTTTCCTTTAACTACTATCTCCCAAGAGTTGATAGAATCTATCTCACAAAAGATGGTGTTTTCCAAGTAAAATTTGGTGCTCCATCTGATACTCCACAATTGCCAGAAGAAGTTTCTGGTGCTTTGAACATTGCAAATATTGCTGTCCCACCTTTTGTTTATGATACCAAGAATACAAAAGTTAGCTTTATTCGACATAAGAGATATCAGATGAATGATATCTCTAGACTTGAAAATAGAATTAGAAATCTTGAGTATTATACTTCACTCTCTGCTCTTGAAAATAATACTTTTACCATGACTATTTTAGATAGTGTTGGACAGAATAGATTTAAGTCAGGTTTCTTCATTGATAACTTCTCCTCTGTTGGAACTCAAGACAATTCGGTTGGAGTTAAAAATAGTTTAGATTTGAAAGTTGGACATTTAAGACCAGCACACTACAGCACGACTCTTCCACTTGAAGTTGGTTCCTCTTCGATATTGGGTCTTACTGAAAATTCAAATCAAACTCAAGACAAACAGTTCTTAGAAGACGTTACTGGAGTTAACATTAGAAAAACTGGTAGTGTTGTATCTCTTGACTATGAAGATGTTTCTTTCTTAGAGCAACCATATGCAACCAGAGTTGAAAATGTTACTCCATTCTTAGTTCAGCAGTGGAATGGTAACATTAAGTTAGAACCAGATGTTGATGTTTGGATTGATGTTTCTAGAATGGATCTTAGAAACGTTATGATGGAAGGTTCTTTCCGTGGCGTTGCGGAAGCAATGAAGGCAGAAATTAGAGATGATGGAGACGGAAGAAGAATTGGTGTGAGTCCAATTATTTGGAACTCTTGGGAAACTACCAATATCGACACGAATATTGACCTTTCGATGGAGGCAAATCTTTCATCAAATCAATCAGTTCAAACAGATACTAGGCAAGAAGACGAAAGGATAATTCTTGGACCTAGAGTAAGGGGTAGAGGAATTCCTTTCCGAGACGTAAGAACAGACTTTACCGATCATACTATAACTACAACGAATGAACTTAATGTTAGTGCCGCAGTAAGATTAAGGACTCAACTAGATCAGAGAAGAACTGGAGAAATAAGAACTGTTAGAGAGCAAATTGACACAGAATCTCTTGGTGACAGAATTGTAAGTAGAGACATAATTCACTTTATGCGCTCTAGAAATATTGAGTTCTCTGCTTCTAAAATGAAGCCAAATACTCAAGTATATGCTTTCTTTGACAATATTGATGTCAACCAGTATTGTGTTCCCAAATTACTTGAAATATCGATGTCTTCGGGGACATTCCAGGCAGGGGAAACAATCGTTGGAGCAATGAATAGTTCTTCCAATGAAGAAGCAAATATATTCGCAACTCCAGAGTTTAGTGCTAGGCTTGCGTTAGCAAATCATAAGTTTGGACCATACAATCAACCAACTGTAGTATTTGCAAATAATCCTTACAATAGAGATGAGACAATCCCAGGACAATATTCATCAACAACTTCTATTCTGAATATTGATACTTTCAGTCTTCAAAATGATAGCGATCCTCAGTTCTATGGTCAAATAAGAGCAGGTATGAGAATTCGCGGCCAAAGTAGTGGTGCTACAGCGGTTGTCACTGAAAATAGACTCGTAACAGACTATCAAGGTGTTGTTATTGGATCACTCTTTGTTCCAGATGGAAGTTCTACAGGAAATCCATCTTGGGAAACTGGAAGATCTGTATTTAGACTTACTAATAGTTCTTCTAACTCTCAAATTCCTGGAGTTGTAACAACATCTTCTGAGGAAATATTCTATTCTCAAGGTGATGTTGATAACACTCAAGAAGTTACTCTCTCCCTGAGAAATGCAAGAGTTGAATTCCAAGAGTTAGCGGAAACAAGAACACTTTCTGATGTAACATCAGATCAGGCGGATGCACGCTCAATATCGGAAACAACTACGACGTTGACCACAGCAACTGGGAGTGAAGTTATTGATGAAGGTTATAGAGATCCTCTTGCTCAGTCCTTTAAAGTTCCTCCCAATGAAACTGCTGGAATATTTGCAACAAAGGTTGACATATTCTTTAGAACCAAAGACGCAACACTTCCTGTTGAATTCTATATTAGTGAAGTCAACTTTGGTGTTCCAACATCTAGGATAGTTCCATTCACAAATGTTGTTGTTTATCCAGATGATGTAAATCTTTCGGAAGACTCTTCCGTACCAACAACAATTACATTTGATTCTCCCGCCTACCTTGAATCTAATAAAGAATATGCATTAGTTCTTCTCTCAGATTCCACAGAATATACAGTATGGATTTCAAGACTTGGAGAATTTGACGTTCAAACATTAGAAAATGAAAGTACACAAGTTCTTGTAACACAACAACCAACTCTTGGTTCATTGTTTAAGTCTCAGAATGCTTCTACATGGACTCCAAGTCAATATGAAGATCTTAAGTTTAACCTTCATAGAGCACAATTTGTTCCTTCAGGTTCTGCAAGTTTCTTTAATTCAGATCTTCCAGAAGATCTGAAACTGCTTTCAAAAAATCCTTTTGAAATTAATTCCAGAACTGTCAGAATTGGTATAGGAACTACAGTAAATGATGCAGATTTAACTAATGGAAATACTGTTATTCAACTCAAATCCGGTGCAACTGGAAATCTAGTTGGTAGTGCAGGAACCTGTAGTGGCGATTTAAAAATTATTAATGCTGGTATCGGATATACTCCATCCGCAAGTAATTTCACATTCAATAATATAAATTTGGTCAATGTAGAGGGAACAGGAAGAAATGCAACTGCAAACATTACTATAAGTAACGGAGTTGCTATTGCAGCAACTGTTGCAAATGGTGGAACTGGATACTCTGTTGGAGATCTTTTGACAGTTTCTTCGATTGGTATTTCTTCAGTAGGAAGAAATCTAAGACTGAGTGTGTCTGAAGTTCCTGCATTGAATGAACTTATCATTAATGAAGTTCAAGGTGATTTTACTGTTGGTGCTGGATATACCTTGACATACGTCAATAGCTCCGGCATTTCTACAACCCTCAATAGCGGTGCATCTGGAAATGTAATTATTACACAACCAGTTCAGGTTGTTAATGATGGATTACATATTAATGTATTCCAGAGAAATCATGGAATGCACTCTGATGTCAATCAAGTTACAATCACTGGAGCAAAGAGTAACGTTAGACCTGCCACACTTTCAGATACTTATTCCGCATCAGATTCATCAGATATTGTAGTTTCGGATATATCATCATTTGGACAATTTGAAGGAGTAAGTGTTGGAAGTACAAATCCAGGTTATGTAATAATTTCTAATGAAATTATTAAGTACACTGGAGTCTCTGAAAATTCTTTAACAGGAATTAGTAGAGGAATAGATGGAACAAAGGCATTCCCACATGAAAGTGGTGACCTGATTTATAAGTATGAACTTAATGGAGTTTCTCTCATCAGAATCAATAAAACTCATACTTTAAGTGATGCAAGTGTTTCTAGACCTATCGGTTTAGATCATTATACAATAAAAATTGATAGAACTGCAGGCACTAATACTTCAGATAGAGAAACTGGAGCAGGATTCCCCAAACTATACTTCAACGAAGATAATAAATTTGGAGGAAATGATGTCAAGTCAACCTACAATATTCCGTTCGATCTAGTTACACCAAACTTTGGTATCATAACTCCCAAGTTTACTGCAGCTAATGCTTTTGTAAGAACTGTAAGTGGAAAGAGTATTGATGGAAACGAAACTCCTTATCAGGATAAAGGGTTTGAGCAGATTTCTCTCATTAGCACAAATTATTTTGACTCACCAAGAGTTGTTGCATCTCCTGTAAATGAGAGATCAAGACTTACTGCTTTACCTGGCAATAAGTCATTCAGTATGGACATAAACATGGTTAGCGATAATAATAGGTTATCTCCATGTATTGACCTCTCAAAAACCAGTATGGTTCTTACCTCCAATAGAATTAATAACCCAGTGACTGATTATATTTCTGACTCTAGGGTAAAATCTTATAGAGATGATCCAAATGCATTCCTGTATGTTTCATCTCCCATTCTTTTGGAGAATCCCGCAACTGCAATTAAGTTGATGATTTCTGCTTCTATACATCAATCATCTGATGTTAGAGGTTTCTATTCTATTCAAAACAGTGTAGAAGAAGAACCAGTATTCACCCCATTCCCAGGATATTCAAACTTGAACTCTTTGGGACAGAAGATAGATCCTTCTGTAAGCAGTGGAACACCAGATATTCTCCCCGCGAAGAATGATTCGTTTAATGTTGTAGGAGATCCAAGTTCTTTCAGAGAATATAGTTTCACTGATGACAACTTACCAGAATTCAAGATTTTCCGAATAAAACTTGTGTTTGCTTCAACAAACCAAGCATATCCACCAATTATTAAAGATCTGAGAGCAATTGCTTTAGCGTAATATGAGTTTAATACCAG